>Ga0129312_1000711_pt1 | contig 25132 bp, 27 predicted proteins | sample O827metagenome_FD_94434 | JGI IMG/M metagenome (GOLD analysis project Ga0129312, IMG submission 94434) | Orangutan group fecal microbial communities from Wisconsin, USA - O827 metagenome | ecosystem: Host-associated > Mammals > Digestive system > Large intestine > Fecal | place: USA: Wisconsin... | reverse complement strand
TCTGTAGTGTGCCTGTTTCCTCAAGCCTATTCTAACAAATAACGACTTGCTGCGATAGAGGCATTGTGTTTCATCCCCTTTGGTGCCTTGAAGCGCAGCGGAAAGGAATGGTCATAACAATGGAACCAATCATCAAAGTGGACAATGTTTCCATGTGCTTCAACCTTTCCAAGGAAAAGCATGAGAGCCTGAAGGAATACTTTCTGGCCATGGTGCAGGGACGGCTGCAATACGACGAGTTCTACGCTTTAAAGGACGTCAGTCTGGACATTATGCCCGGCGATTTTTACGGCCTTGTGGGCTTGAACGGCTCGGGCAAATCCACCCTGCTCAAGACCATTGCCGGGGTGTACAAGCCCAGCAAGGGCAAGGTGACCGTAAACGGCACCATCGCCCCGCTCATTGAGCTGGGCGCGGGCTTTGATATGGATCTGACCGCCCGCGAGAACATCTACCTCAACGGCACGGTGCTGGGCTTCTCGCCCAAGTATCTGGACGAAAAATTTGACGAGATCGTAGAATTCAGCGAGCTGGAAAACTTTCTGGATGTGCCGCTGAAAAACTACTCCTCCGGCATGGTGGCGCGCATCGGCTTTGCCATTGCCACCATCACTAAGCCCGATATCCTCATTGCGGACGAGGTGCTGTCGGTGGGCGATTTCCTGTTCCAGCAGAAGTGCGAAAAGCGGATGCAGGAGCTGATGGCGGGCGGCACCACGGTCATTCTGGTGTCCCACTCCATCGAGCAGATCGAGCGGATGTGCACCAAGGTGGCATGGCTGAGCCACGGTCACCTGAAAATGAACGGGGACACCGCAACAGTCTGTGCCGCCTACAAGGCGACCCAGCGCGGCGAGGTCTGATATGAATGTACGGTTGAAACGCGCCAAGGAGCTGGCCGGCTACGCCGTGCAGCTGACAAAGGACGAGGGCTTGCCCACCATGGTCATGCGCGGCGCGGGCTTTGTGAAGCGCCGCTGCTTCGGCAAGCGTGCACGCTATCTGCCCGCCAAAAAGGTGCTGGAAGCTCAGCTCGCAGAGATGGCAGGCAAAACGGCGGCAGACTGCGGGCTGCCCATCATTTCGATATTGACCCCGCTGTACAATACCCCGGAAAAATATCTGCGGGAGTTTTTGGATTCCTTTATGGGACAGACCGCGCCCAACGGGCAGCTCTGCCTTGCCGATGCTTCGGACGCCGCCCACGGGGATGTGGAGCGGATCATAAAGGAATATCAGCAAAAGAATCAACAGATCGTATACAAAAAGATCGAAAATCAGGGCATTGCAGCCAACACCAACGCCGCCGCGCAGCTGGCAACGGGGGAGTATCTGGCGCTGGCTGACCACGACGACATTCTGGCACCCCATGCCCTGTACACCATGGGCAAGGCCATTTTGCAGCTGCGGCAGCGCGGAGAACCGGACGGTTTTCTGTACAGCGACGAGGCCCTGTTCACCAAGAGCATCCGCCGCCCCATGGTGGCGCACTTCAAGCCGGACTACGCCCCGGACTACCTGCTGTGCTGCAACTACATCTGCCATCTGGCGGTGTTCCAAAAAGCGCTGTGGGAGCAGCTGGGCGGCGAGCGCCCGGAATGCGACGGCAGTCAGGACCACGACCTGTTCCTGCGCCTGCTGGAAAAGACCGGCGGCGCGGCCCATGTGCCGCAGGTGCTTTACTACTGGCGGGTGCACGCGGGGTCTACCTCCGGCGGCGCGGACGCCAAGCCATACGTTGCGGCAGCGGCCAAAAAGGCGCTGACAGACCACCTGACCCGCACCGGGCGCACCGGCACGGTGGAGGATGGCTTGTTCCCCAGCACCTACCGGGTGAAATGGGATATCGTGGGCGAACCGAAGGTGAGCATCCTTATCCCCAACAAGGACCACACCGAGGATCTGGAAAAGTGCCTGCACAGCATCTGGACAAAGACCGCATGGGAGCACTTTGAGGTCATTGTGGTGGAGAACAACTCCACCGACCCCGCCACCTTTGCCTACTATAAAAAGGCGCAGCAGCGCTACGAGGGTCTGCGGGTGGTCACCTACCCGAAAAAGGGCTTCAACTTTTCCGGCATCAACAACTTTGGCCGCAAGTACGCCACCGGCGAGTATCTGCTGCTGCTGAACAACGATGTGGAGGTGCGCAGCAGCGACTGGCTCACCGAACTTCTGCGCCAATGCGCCCACCCCGGCGGGGCGGCCGTGTGCGGTGCGATGCTTTATTACCCGGACGAGACCATCCAGCACGCGGGCGTCATCACCGGGCTGGGAGGCTACGCGGGGCACAGCCATAAGTACAAAAAGGCCGGCGGCAGCGGCTACATGTTCCGCACCGCCACGGTGCAGGACTTTTCCGCCGTCACCGGTGCCTGCCTGCTGGTAAAGACCAGCGTGTGGGACGAGGTAAAGGGGCTGGACGAAGCCTTTGCGGTGGCCTTCAACGATGTGGACTTCTGTCTGCGGGTGCGGGATGCGGGCTATCGCATTGCGTGGACGCCCTACGCCCAGCTGACCCACTACGAGAGCAAGAGCCGCGGCGGGGACGAAAAAGACCCGGTAAAGGCACGGCGCTTTGCCGCCGAGCAGCAGCGTCTGTACGAGGTGCACGGCAAGGCGAACATCCTGCATGACCCCTACTACAATCCCAACCTGACCATGGACCGGGAGGATTTTTCCGAAAGCGATGATCTGCGCGGGCTGAAAGAGGGACGCATCACGGTGCAGTGGAGGGAATAACAGCATGAACATCAAGGGTCATTTTGAGACTATCACCCGGCACAAGCTGCTGGTGATGAAATACTGCTTTGAATGCGGGTTGTATGAGCAGGGTCTTGCCCACGACCTGAGCAAGTACAGCCCCACCGAGTTCATCCCCGGGTGCATCTACTATCAGGGAGATCACAGCCCCAACGAGGCCGAGCGCGCAGCCAAGGGCTACACCTCGGCGTGGCTGCACCACAAGGGGCGCAACAAGCATCATCTGGAATACTGGATCGATTACAGCACCACCAAGACCGGCCTGACCGGCATGAAGATCCCCCTGCGCTACGTCTGCGAGATGGTGTGCGACCGGGTGGCGGCAAGCCAGATCTATCTGGGCGATAAGTACACCGATGCCTCCGCGTGGGAGTACTACCAGCGCAGCAAGGATCACTACCTGATGCACCCGGAGACCCGGGCGCTGCTGGAAAAGCTGCTGTGCATGGTGCGGGACCTGGGGCGGGAGCGCACCTTTGCCTACATGAAATTCCTGCTTGGCTGCGAAAACGATTACTAAGCCCGAAAGGCTGCTGCACAGACTGTGCGGCAGCCTTTTTGCGTGCAGAAAAGCCCGCGCAGTGCGCCAGCCGCGCGAAAGCCTTCCCCCGCCGGGGGAAGGTGGCGCGTAGCGCCGGATGAGGGGCAATGTGTGCTGTATTTTGCCTTTTGCACGCTTTGCCGAAACTTTCCGGCAAAGTTTGGCGCATCTGCCCATTGACAGCACACCGCAGCAGGGGATAAGATGAAACTGGGGAGCAATGCGCTCCCATAAGAAGAAAGCGAGGGACCACAGATGAAGCTTTGGAAACGATGGACGGCAGCGGTCCTTGCAGCTGCAATGGTGCTGCTGCTTTTAGCAGCCTGCGGGCCCTCCGGCCCTTCCACACCGGATGCGCCGGACAAGCCGGGCAGCAGCGAACCCGGCAAAGACCCTACCGACCCCGGAACGGGAGAACCCGGCAAAGACCCCGCAGACGAAAAGATCGAGGCACAGAAGGTGGCTGCGGTGGTGGAAGCACTGAACACAGTGCGCAAGAACTACGGCAATAACACCCCGCTGAAGCTGAACAAGCAGGCCTGTGAGTTTGCCAAGGAGATGGCACAGGTGCAGCTGGATGGCGTCAATGGCCAATATGCCGAGAATCCGAGTACCAACACGGATTATATTGATGCCTGTGCAAAAGTCCGCAACAAGAAGGTGGGCGAAAAAGCATCGATCGGTTTTGGCGCACTGCAGCGCGCTTACCCGGATGCGAAACAGTTCAAAAAGTGGGCAGACAAGACAGAGGGCGTGAGCGCAGAACGCAACAATGCACTGGTCAAGAGTAAGGAAGCCACCCTTGTAGGCGTGGGTGTGGTGCAGAACACTGACCCCAAAACGAAGGATAAAATTCCCTTTATGGTGGTCGTGATGACCTACTGAATATGCGCAAACGCCGCTGACGAAAAGTCGGCGGCGTTTTTGTGTGGTTCGTGCATTGACAGCTTCCGCCCACGGGGTTACACTGCTTTTATGGTAGACCGCATGGTCTGCTGGGGTATTTATTATTTACAGGAGGGCAAAACCTATGAAATGTATCAAAAAACTGGTTGCGCTTACGCTGGCTGCTGTGCTGGTGCTGACCATGCTCACCGCTTGCGGCGGTACACCGAGTGTGCCAGAGGCAACGGAAGAAACAAAGCAGATCGTGGACAATATCAATGCGGTTCGGACGGAAAACGGCCTGTCGGCACTGGAGATCAACACGGCTGTAACGGATGTGGCCCAAAAATATTTAGCGGTACAGGAAAAGAAGAAGCTGAATCTGATCTCGGAAGAAAACTATCAAAAGGAAATGCGTGAGCTGTATGCCATTAAGGTGGCTGGCAGAAGCTACATCGGATATTTAGCAACGACATCTAACTCCTCGGGCGAGAAGGCTTTGACCAAGGAAAGCTGGCAGAAAACGTATGATTCGAACAAGATGAATTATAGTGATTGTCGGATCGTGCGCAGCGCTGATGCAAAATATGTTGGTGTTGTCATGAAACAAATCAGCAATGGTAAGTATATTACGGTCGTTGTGACTTACTGATTTGTAATTTGAAATCTCTGCAAACGCCGCTGACGAAAAGTCGGCGGCGTTTTTGTGTGGTTCGTGCATTGACAGCTTCCGCCCACGGGGTAACACTGCTTTTATGGCAGACCGCGTGGTCTGCCGGGGTATTTATTATTTACAGGAGGGCAAAACCTATGAAATGTATCAAAAAACTGGTTGCGCTTACGCTGGCTGCGGTGCTGGCACTGACCATGCTCACCGCTTGCGGCGGTACATCTGCCCCGTCGGCTCCGCTCCACGAAACAAGCAAGGAAGTCAGAACGCAGGTTCTGAACGGCTTGAATAAAACGCGTGCAGAACTTGGAAAGCCGGACTTGAAAGAAAATGCAGAAGTGGACCTTCTGGCAGAACGCTATATGGCAGCACTGAAAAAGTGCGGTGCAAACTGGAACGATACTGATATGCAAAATACGCGAAGTGAGCTTGTAGAAGAAGCTCGTGCGCTGAAAATTGATGGTGCAGAGGTCACCATCACCATGGCACAGGTACGCTATATAGAAGGAACCGACAAGCCGCTGGTAGACGGCGGCTATTTTGGTCTTGATAAGACCGAGGCAGACTATGTCGGCATCGCAGTAGATAATATCGGAAGCAAGACCTATACGATCGCATGGCTCATCAAGACGGCGTCCTGATAAGTTAAAAAACAGATATAAAATAAAACACCCCGGTCGGGCGGTTTTACCGCCTGACCGGGGTGCTGTTTTTGCAAGAAATAATTACTGCTCGTTTTCGTAGATCTTGATATAGCGCGGGGCGCTTTTATCCTGCCAGAACAGCAAAATGGCGGTCAGGGCGACAGCCAGTGTGGTGAGGACGGCGAGCAGAGCTTTGAGAACTTTCATGGTTTGGTGCCTCCTTGTGAAGTTCGGGAGCGGAGCGGGGGACGTTCCGCCTGTCATGTTAGGTATAGTATAGCATATTCCCGCAGTAAAGGCAAACGGCAGAGAGGGGAGAACAAAAAGAAAAATACGGTGGTTAGTCAAAACTAATTGACGAAAACGAATAAGAAAGTTCAGGAAAATTCATCATTTGGGGCGTGATGTCGTTGACTTCCCGCGCCAAAATGATACAATAAGTGTGTTAAGCAGCTGCTGTCCCTGTACCAGTGCGCCTGCATGGGCGTGGGGATAGCAATTCAAGCAGAATGGGGGATTTGAAATCCATGTTGAACAAGCTGAAACGTGCGGCGCTTGGCGCGCATACGCCGCATGACAAGGCAACTGCTGCAAGCAAACCTATCCCGATGCCTCTGCCCGCGCAGGTACGCATCCTTATGAGCCAGCACATTGGCGCACCCGCCAAGGCACTGGTGAAAAAAGGCGATGAAGTGTTCGTCGGCACCAAGATCGGTGAGGCGGGTGGCTTTGTCTCCGCAAACATCCACTCCAGCGTTTCCGGTACGGTAGCTGCAGTGGAAGCTTTCCGTCTGTCCAATGGCCGTATGTGCGATTCTGTTGTCATCAAGACCGATGGCAAGCAGACCGTAGACCCGGCCGTCAAGGCACCGGAAGTCACCGATAAGGCCAGCTTCCTTGCTGCCGTGCGCGAGTGCGGTCTGGTCGGTCTGGGCGGCGCAGGCTTCCCCACCGATGTGAAGCTGCAGCCCAAGCAGCCGGTGGATACTTTACTGATCAACGCCTCCGAGTGCGAGGTGTGGCTGACCAGCGACACGCAGGAGATGCTGGAGTGCAGCGATGATATCATCCGCGGCATCAAGGCTGTGCTGCAGTATACCGGCATCCCGAAGTGCATCATTGGTATTGAGAACAACAAGCCCGAGTGCATCGACCTGCTGTGCAAAAAGACCAAGGACGACAGCACCATCGAGGTAAAGCCCCTGCCCAGTGTCTACGGCACCGGCGCAGAGCTGATCCTGATCGAGAAGTGCCTCGGCCGCGAGGTGCCCCACGGCGGTCTGCCCGCCGATGCAGGCGCCATCGTGATGAACGTGACCAGCGTTTCCACGCTGGGCAAGTATCTGGCTACCGGTATGCCGGTGGTCCAGCGTACCATCACCGTGGACGGCGATGCCTGCGCAAAGCCCCAGAACGTTATTGTGCCCGTGGGCACCGCTTATCAGGACATTCTGGACTATGTGGGCGTCAAGGGCGAGCTGGGCAAGGTGGTTGCCGGCGGTGCCATGATGGGCCCCGCTGTGGAGAACCTTTCCTACCCCACCACCAAGACCACTTCCGGTCTGATCCTGCTGAGCAAGGCAGCTGCACAGCCCGCACAGGTCAACCCCTGCATCCGCTGCGGCCGCTGTGTGGAGTACTGCCCCATGGGTCTGGAGCCTGTGGAAGTCAATCAGGCCTACGCCGCCCGCGATGTGCAGGAGCTGGGCAAGCTGCACGCTGACTACTGCTTCAACTGCGGCAGCTGCTCCTTCGTCTGCCCGGCAAAGCGCCCGGTCACCCAGATGATGAGTCTGGCCAAGGCCTTCTATCTTGGCGAAATCAAAAAAGGAGGCAATAAGTAATGGATACGAAGCTTATTGTTTCGGCTTCCCCGCACGTCCGCAGTGACGAGACCACCCAGAGCCTGATGGCTAACGTGATCGTTGCACTGTGCCCCTGCGTGGTTGCCTCTGCGATCATTTTCGGCGTGCGCGCCCTGCTGGTCACCGCCGTTTCCGTGGTGGCCTGTGTGGCTTTTGAGTGGCTGTACTGCAAGCTGCTGAAGCGTGCAAACCCCATCAGCGACCTGTCCGCTGTGGTCACCGGCATCATTCTGGCCATGAACGTGCCCGTGGGTATGCCCATCGGTCAGCTGATCATCGGCGATCTGGTGGCTATCATCGTTGTCAAGCAGCTGTTCGGCGGCATTGGCATGAACTTTGCAAACCCCGCTCTGGTGGGCCGTATCGTGCTGTTTATCAGCTTTGCCGGTTCCATGAATAAGTGGGTGTTCCCGGATGCAGCGGTGGATCAGCTGTCCAAGGCTACCCCGCTGGCTGTGGCAGATCCCTCCAAGCTGAGCCTGCTGGACCTGTTCATGGGCATCCACGGCGGTGTGCTGGGCGAGACCTGCGCACTGGCCATCGTGCTGGGCCTGATCTATCTGGTGGCTACCAAGACCATCAGCATCGCCATCCCGGCTTCCTACGTTGGCAGTGTGTTCGTGTTCTACCTGATCGCTACCAGAGATCTGCACAGCGCACTGGTTGCCGTGCTGAGCGGCGGCCTGCTGTTCGGCGCTGTGTTCATGGCTACCGACTATGTTACCAGCCCCTTTACGCTGAAGGGCAAGCTGGTGTACGGCGTTTGCCTTGGCATCGTTACCTTTGCCATCCGCTACTGGGGCAGCTACACCGAGGGCGTGTCCTTCGCACTGCTGTTCATGAACCTGTGGGTCCCGTACATCAATGATCTGACCCGTCAGACCCCGTATGGCTATGTGAAGCCTGCAAAGAAAGCGAAGGAGGGTGCTGGCAAATGAGTAAGACTGCAAATTCCAGCTGGGAAACCACCGGTAAGCCCATCGTTGTGCTGACCGTTATCTCTCTGATCGTCAGCCTGCTGCTGGCTCTGGTGAACGGCATGACCGCTCCCGTTATCAAGGAGAACACCCGCCGCACCACCCTGGCTGCTTATGTCAGCGTGATGCCCTCTGTTTCGGACGCAGCTACGCTGGAGGAAGTTACCGATTACACCACCGCCAATGTTACCGGCGTGGTAAAGGCTCCCGATGGCGGCATTGCCATCAAGGCCGAGGAAAAGGGCTTTGACGGCGGCATCCTGACCGTCATCATGGGCTTCGACGCCAACGGCGCCGAGACCGGCATCTGGGTGGACGCTTCTACCCAGACCAAGGGCATCGGCTCCAATGTGTCCACCGATGACTTCCTGGCACAGTTCAACGGCATGGACGGCACCAAGAACATTGTGATGAATCAGGATTTCGATGCGTACAGTGGCGCAACCATTTCGTCCACCGCTCTGTTTGCTGCCATCAATGATTGTATCAACTGCTTCAACGAGCTGGCATAAAAGGAGGTTGGTAAGAAATGGCACAAGAAAATAAGTCCAAGGTAAGCATCCTTACCAACGGCATCATCAAAGAAAACCCTGTTCTGCGTCTGGTTCTGGGCACCTGCTCCATTCTGGCCGTTACCACGGCAGTTTCCAGCGCACTGGGCATGGGCGCCGCCTTCACCTTCGTGCTGGTGTGCTCCAATATCATGATCTCCCTGCTGCGGAAAGTCATCCCCGGCAAGGTGCATCTGCCCTGCTACATCGTTATCATTGCAGGCTTTGTGACCATCGTGCAGATGTTCATGCAGGCCTACATGGAAAGCCTGTACAACGCTCTGGGCGTGTTCCTGCCCTTGATCGTTGTCAACTGTATCATTCTGGGCCGTGCCGAGATGTTCGCCTGCAAGAACAATGTGGTGGATTCCGCACTGGACGGCGTGGGCATGGGTCTCGGCTACACCCTCACCGCTACTCTGATGGCCTCCATCCGTGAGATTCTGGGCAGCGGCACCTGGCTGGGCTTCCAGATCATTCCGGAAAGCGTTGCCAAGATGTCCATCATGACGCAGGCTCCCGGTGCATTCTTCTGCTACGGCATCCTGATGGCAGGCTGCATCTGGCTGGAAGGCAAGCTGGACGCCCGTATCGAGCGCAAGAGCTGCTGTGATCTTGACAATCTGAAGAAGGAGGCGGAATAAGATGCTCGTCAAACTCGCTGCGATCTTCTTCAGCATGATCCTTGTCAACAACTATGTGCTGGTGAAGTTCTACGGTATCTGCCCGTTCCTGGGCGTTTCCAAAAAGCTGGATTCCGCTGTTGGTATGTCCGGTGCTGTCATCTTCGTCATGTTCATGGCAACGGCCGTTACCTTCCCCATCCAGATCTTCATTCTGGACCCGGCTGGTCTGAGCTACCTGCAGACCATCGTGTTCATTCTGGTCATCGCTGTGCTGGTGCAGTTCATCGAGATCTTCCTCAAGAAGTATGTCGTTGCACTGTATAACTCGCTGGGCGTTTATCTGCCCCTGATCACCACCAACTGCTGCGTGCTGGCCGTTACCATTCTGGTCGTGGGCGACTACGGTGCAGATGTGGCTGCACACGGTTTCGGCTACGCCTACATCGAGGCTCTGATCTGCGCCATCGGCGCAGGCTGCGGCTTTATGCTGGCCATGGTCATGTTCAGCGGTGTGCGTAAGCGCGTGGAAGCCTGCGATCCCCCGGCACCCTTCAAGGGCCTGCCCATCACCCTGATCGCAGCTGCAATCACCAGCCTGTCCTTCATGGGCTTCGGCGGCATCGTCGAAAACCTGTTCAATGTTACGCTGTAAGGGAGGAACAGGACTATGAATATTGTATCTGCTGTTATCCTGTGCACCATCGTGGGCGCTGTGGGTGCTATCATTCTGGTGGCTGCCGCAAAGTTCATGGCGGTGGAGGAAGACCCCCGCATTGAGGAAGTTTCTGCCTGTCTGGCCGGCGCAAACTGCGGCGGCTGCGGCTACGCCGGCTGTGCCGACTACGCCAAGGCTGTTGTTCTGGACGGCGTGCCCTGCGACAAATGCGCACCCGGCGGCCCCAAGGCTGCTGCTGCCATTGCCAAGATCATGGGCGGCGAGGCAAGCGCCGTAGAGAAGAAGGCTGTTGTGCAGTGTCAGGGCAGCTCCGAGCACTGCAAGCCCGCTTACGACTACAAGGGCATCCAGACTTGTGCTGCTGCGGCAGCCCTGTACGGCGGCCCCAAGACCTGCTCCTTCGCCTGCATCGGTCTGGGCGACTGCACCAAGGTGTGTAAGTTCGACGCCATCCACATCGTGGACGGTGTGGCCAAGGTGGATAAGGACAAGTGCACCGGCTGTGGTGCCTGCGCCAACATCTGCCCCAAGCAGGTGATCATGATCGACGCTGCCGGCCCCCGCAAGCCGGTGGTCATGTGCTCCAACAAGGACAAGGGTGCTGTGGCAAACAAGCTGTGCACCACTTCCTGCATCGCCTGTGGTATGTGCGAGCGCACCTGTAAGTTCGACGCTATCCATGTTGTGGACGGCGTGGCACGCGTTGATTACGACAAGTGCAAGGGCTGCGGTATGTGCGCCCAGAAGTGCCCCAAGCACATCATCCTGTTCCCGCTGAAGGACGACCCCAATCCCCCGAAGCCCGTGGTGAAGCCCGCCGCTCCCGCTGCTGCCCCCGCAGCAAAGCCGGAAGCCAAGGCTGAGGCAAAGCCCGAGACCAAGGCAGAGTAAACTGTAAACCAAAGCCCGCCGTGCAGAAATGTCGGCGGGCTTTTTGTATAAAAATGATTGGGAATGCCCTCCGCTTGCGCTTTGGGCATCTTCAGCGGAATAATTATTTTTAATTTCGCGTTTGTCGCGCTCTGCGGAGCGCTCCAAACGCTTTTTTCACAGGAGGGGCCGAGAAGGCAAACGGTAACGCACTCCGCAGCGCCGCGCTTCCGAAGGAAGCGGCGCTGCAAATGCAGTTTACCATTACGACCCTTCTCGTGAAAATGGCAGAACGGAACGCCCGCAGGCGTTCCGTTCTGCCGAAATCTAAAATAAATTTTCCTTAAATCATGCCCAGAGCAACGCGGAGGGCATTTTAAATCGTCCGCTCTCCCGTTTATTCCGTCTTAGTGGGGCGGATGGTCACCTCGCCGCAGCGCAGCGCCTCGGTGCGGCCGCCCTCCCGCTGCACCACCAGCCGCCCGGCATCGTCAATGGAAAGCGCCTGTGCGGCGTAGGTCTCGGAGCCGGTGCACACGGTCACCCAGTGGCCGGGCACAAAGCAGCGGGTGCGGTACTCGTCCAGACATTCAAAGCCCGGGCAGAGCGCTAACAGCTCCCGTCCGATGGCACCCGCCAGCGCCGCCCGGCTTACCGGGGCGGGACCGCCGGGGTACAGGCTGCCAGCTTTGGCGGTCAGCTCCGGGGGAAAGTCCTCGGCGGTGGCGGTCAGGTTCAGCCCGATGCCCACCACCAGCCATTCCAGCTGGCCGCTTTCAAGGTCGGTGCCGGCTTCGGTCAGGATGCCGCACACCTTTTTACCCTTGTAATACAGGTCGTTCACCCACTTGATGGCAAGTTCCAGCCCGCACAGCGTCTGCACAGCCCGGCACACCGCCACCGCCGCACCGATGGTGGCGGTCTGGGCGTTGGCGGCAGGCAGCGGCGGGCGCAGCACCACCGAGCAGTACACCCCCTTGCCCGCCGGGCTGGCAAAGCTGCGCCCTAGCCGCCCGCGCCCGGCGGTCTGCCCGCCCGCCAGCACCAGCGTGCCGTGGGCGGCGCCTTCCAGCGCCAGCAGCTTTGCGGTGCGGTTGGTGCTTTCCAGCGTGTCGTACAGCTGCACCGGGGCGGGGTAGGGGCCTACCGCCTCGGTGCAGAAGGGGTCGCCGCCCAGCAGGCGGTATCCCCGGCGGGAGGCGGCTTCCAGCGCATAGCCCTGCGCGGTAAGCGCCGCTGCCGCCTTGTGCACGGCGGCGCGGCTGACGCCCAGCTGCTGCGCCAGCTGCTGGCCGGAAATATATGCGCCCTCGGCGGCGCTCAGCGCCTGTAAAAGCGCCTGACGGGTGGTAGAAGCCATGGCGTAAATCCTCCCTGTGTGCTATACTGCTATTGTACCATATCTGTGGAAGAAGAAAAAGTTTGAAAAATTTTTGGTTTTTTGCAGGAACTGCCGCCGCTCCCTCGTATTAAAGACAGAAGGGCGGCGCAGAGCAGCGCATCCAAGACCGGAAAGGAGGCCGTGCAGCGCGTTGACAACACAGGAATTCAGCACGATGGTGCAGAAATATCAGGCGCTCGTGTACACGGTCTGCCACCAGCTGGTGCCGGATGTACAGGAAGCGCAGGATCTGACGCAGGAGACCTTTCTGGCGGCGTGGCGGGCCATCGACCGCTGCCCGCCCGGCTTTGAAAAGCAATGGCTGGCGCGCATCGCCGCCAACAAAGCCAAGGACTATCTGCGCAGCGCATGGGTGCGCAAAATGAACACCCCCGGCGACGAGGTGCTGGCGCTGGAGGGCGCGCCGCCCGGTATGCAGCCGGAGCAGCAGGTGCTGGAGGCGCTGGGCGAAGAGGAGCTTACCGGGATGATCTTAAACCTGCGCGAGCCCTACTGCACGCCCTGCCGTCTGGTGCTGCTGGAGCAGCATACCATGGCCGAAGCTGCAAGACTGTGCGGACGCCCGCCCAAAACGGTGGAAGCGCAGGTCTACCGCGCCAAAAAGATGCTGGCGCAGCAGATCTTGCAAAACGACCGCATACCCTGTGAAAGGAGGAGCGTACATGGAACTGTTTGACGCAAAAGGCTGTCTGAGCGAGGAAGGCTTACAGGCGCTGGTCGGCGGGCAATTGGACGAAACGCAGCGGCTGGAAGCCGCCGAGCACCTTGCCTACTGCGACCGCTGCATGGACCGCTACACCGCTCTGTTGACCGACGATGTGCTGGAGCAGCCGCCGCGCTCCGCCCGGGGCGCGGTGATGGGCACCATCTGGATACGACTGATGCAGAACACATGGGGACGCGCTGCTGTGGCCACCGTAGCCGCCGTGCTGGCGCTGACGCTGTGGCGCACCGGTACGCTGGAACAGATTTTGCACACCGGGCAGCAGCTGAACACATGGCTGCCGCAGACTACCCAGCAGACCGAACCGGAGCTGCTGGGCAAGCCGGTGAAGGACAAAGCGCCGCAGCCCTCCACCGCCCCGCTGGGCAAGCCCATCGAGGACAAAAAGCAGCTGACCGAAAAACTATCCGATGCACTGGACGCGCTTTTGCACCACAGTGCAGACACCACTGAGAAATGAGGGAACTGATTATGAAGAAAAACGGGATCCTGACCCTGCTGTTTGCCTGCATCCCCGGTGCGGGGCAGATGTATCAGGGCTATATGAAGCGGGGGCTCTCGCTCATTACTATGTTCTGCCTGTTCATTATTGTAGGCAGCACCACGGGGCTGGACGCGCTGGTAGTCGGCTGTATCGTTGTGTATATGTACAGCTTTTTCGATACCTTGAACCTCCGCGCGCAGCTGGCGGCAGAAAAAGCCCCGGAGGACGATTATCTGGTGCACTTCAACTGGCGCGATGCCCGCATGACCCAGTTCATGGGCGAGAGCCACAAGCTGGTGGGCTGGGGGCTCATTGCACTGGGCGCGATCGTGTTCTACAACAACATCATCATGCGGGTGCTGGGCGATGTGATGTGGCGCTGGGGGCAGAATAACCCCTTCTTCCGCGCCGTCTACCTGATGCTGGATGCTCTGCCGCAGATCGTGGTTTGCGTGGCGCTGATCGTGTGCGGTATGTGGCTGGTGCGCGGCCCGAAAAACAAAAAGAGCAAGCAGCCCCCCGAGGAGGAAACCGAGGACTTCCACGCCTACACGGCTGCGCCGCAGGCAGAGGATGCAGAGGACACCGCGGACACGGACGCCCATTTTGCCATGCCGGAGCTTTCGGCACTGCTGGGGGAACCGGTGACCGGCGCAGAACAGGACGAAAATCCTGCGGAGGATGACGATGACCGAGCAGAATAAGACCCCTTTGACGGAACAGCCGGGCAGTGCGCCCGCGCCGGAGCAGAAACCGGCAGAAAAACGACCCGCTGAAAAGCCCCTGCGCCGGGTGGGCAGCCTGACCTTGGGCGCGTGTCTCATTGCGGCGGGCGTGTTCTTCCTACTGTATTTCTTTGTGCCGGGCTTTGATGTGCAGCTGACCCTGAAAATTGCCCCGGCGGTGGCGCTGGTGCTGTTGGGGTGCGAGGTGCTGTTCTTTGCCGCCCGCCCCGGCCGCTGGAAGTACGATTTTGTGTCCGTGCTGGTCTGTCTGGTGCTGATGGCGGGCTGCTTCTGCATGGCGATGCTGCCCCTGCTGTGGGACGAAGTGAGCGGCGAGAACCGGCAGATGATGAACCGCCTGAGCACACAGGCCATTGATGAACTGTACACCGCCTGCAAGCGGGACGCGCAGGATATTGCCATCCGGGATATCAGCGGCTGGCTGTACCTGAGCGGCCCGAAGGCTGAGACCCTGCAGCAGGCCGCCGCCCTGCCCGCCGGGGATACCTGCCTGACTTTGACTGTGGAGCTGTTCGGCCCTTACGACAGCGCCGCCGCCTTTGCCCGGGACTGCTACACCCTGACCGCACTGGCAAAACAGTGCACCGTGCCGCCGGAAAGCCTGCACTTTACATGGGATGCCCGCAGCCCGGCAGAAAGCAGCCTGAACACCGGCAGCCTGCAGTATACGCAGGATTATTCGCTGGACCTGAGCGGCGCTGTGCAGCTGGACTGGACAGAGCAGCAGATGGAGCAGCAGACCGAGACCGAGTATCTGCTGGATGCAGAGAATATCCCCGATGAGGATTAAAAAATACCGCCGCACAGCTGTGCGGCGGTATTTTTGCGGTGCGCCTGAAAGGATAAACGAAAAACGCCCTGAAGTCCTAAGACTTCAGGGCGCTTGAGCTGGAGCTGCTATCCAGATTCGAACTGGAGACCTCATCCTTACCAAGGATGCGCTCTACCAACTGAGCTATAGCAGCACATCACAGCTCGATTAGTATAGCACAGCTTTGCTGGTTTGGCAAGCATTTTTTGCAAAAAAATAAAAAATTGCGCAAAAATTCCCGGAGCATCCGCAGACGCTCCGGGGACTCTGGAAATGCGTTTACTTTGCCAGACTGGTCAGGATGGGCTCGCACTGCTCTACGGTGGAGGAGAGCATCAGGTTGTAGGCGGTGACCATCTCCTGAATGGCGGTGCGGTTCTCCTTGGTCAGGGCATAACTCTGGGTGGTGCCGTCCCGGCCAACGAATACAGCGGTGACGCTCTTGGCGTTCAGCCACTCGCTCAGCCAGCTGACCTCCTCGTCGCTCAGCTGGAACAGCTCCATGTCGAACCAGCAGCCCATATCCTGATCGTAGCCGCCGCCGTACTCCTCGTCACAGGTAAAGGTGTACAGCTCGTCATCAGCAGATACGTTGACCGTTTTGATGTCCAGCTTCTTGCTGCCCATATAGGTCAGGATCATATTAAAGGCAATGCCGTCGTCCTGCACGAACATATAGGGGTACAGCCCGCAGGACTTTTTGGCCATGCTGGCCTGCTCCTGCGGAGAGGAAAGATCCCAGCCGCCGGTCTCCTTATCATAGGTGACGGTGAACTTGGAAAAAGCGGTCTTGAGTTCGGCATCGCTGGGGGCGGCGTTGGTAGCCTCCACCGCAGCGGGAGCGGCGGGCAGTGCGGGCGCAGCAGCCGAGGCGATCATGCCGCCGCACAGCATAGCGGCAGCGCACAGACCGGCAACGACGCGCCGGAACAAACGGGAAGATCTCATAAGTCAGTACTCCTTTCCATTTTCGAAGGGGATGATGCTGGTTTCAGTATACCGCAGCACGGCGGAAAAGCAAGAAAACTGTCACGAAACGCCCTGACGCTGTCACGAAACGACTTTCGCTTGTCTTTAGCCCACCTGATGCTCTTCCAGCCAGCGGGTCATCTGCTGAGCAATGCCCTTGACGCTGCCCTCTTCAAAAGGCACCTTCAGCCCGGCGGTCTGCATCAGCTCGGTGTAGCTGGCAAGACCGGCGCGGCGCACCAGCTTGAGGTAGCGCTCCCATGCATCCTTGTGGTCATCAAGGCTCAGCAGGAAGAACTGCAGCGCTGCCATGGTGGACAGGCAGTAGTCGATATAGTAGAAGGGGCACTCGTAGATGTGCAGCTGGCGCTGCCACCCGGCACCGCGGCCGTAGAAGGGCAGGTTGTCAAAGTCGATCCACGGGCGGTACTTCTTTTCCAGCTTGAGCCACTCGGCGTTGCGCTGGTCGGGGGTCAGGTCGGGGTTCTGGTACATGATGTGCTGGAACTCGTCCACGGCGCAGCCATAGGCAAGGAACACAAAGCTGTCCTCGGCGTGGAGCAGGGCGTACTTCTCGGTGTCCTTGCCGAACAGCAGGTGGTGCCACGGCGCGGTGAGGAACTCCATGGCCATGGAGTGGATCTCGGCGCTCTCCATGGCGGGGCATTCCAGATCGGCGGGCACGTTGGGGTCGCGCTCGGCCACATAGCCCTCAAAGGCGTGGCCGCACTCGTGGGTCAGCACGTCCACATCACCGGAGGTGTTATTCCAGTTGGCAAAGATAAAGGGTGCCTTGTAGCTGGGCAGGCTGGTCATGTAGCCGCCGGACATCTTGCCGGGACGGCTCTCCACGTCAAACAGCTCGTTGTCCTGCATGAAGTCGATGAACTCTGCCGTCTCGGGGCTCAGCTCGTGGTACATGGTGCGGGCGGCATCCATGCGTGCCTGATAGCCCGGGATGGGCTTGGGGTTGCCGTCCTTGAAGATGATGGGCAGGTCGGTAAAGGTGGGATGGGTGATGCCGGTGCGCTTGGCGCGCATGGCCATCACCTTTTGCAGCTCGGGCACAACGTCCCGGGCAACCTGATCCCGGAAGGCCTGAATTTCGGCCTGTCCGTAGCCGATGCGGTTCATGCGCACATAGGAAAGCTCGCTGTAATCCTTATAGCCCAGAACCTGCGCCTGCTGGTTCAGGTTCTTGACGATCTTGGTGTACAGTGCGTCCAGCTCGTCCCGGTGGGCATCAAAGTAACCGGCCTCGGCTTCGTAGGCGGCACGGCGCACGGCGGGGTCCAGATCCTCCTTGTAGGGGCCCAGCTGGGGGATGGTCAGCTGCTTGCCGTCCAGCTCCACCAGCGCGCCGCCGTAGATCTGCTGGTACTGACTGACCAGCGCGTTGAACTCCTGCTGCAATTCCACGGTGCGGTCGTCCATGCCCAGCACGGCGTTCTTCATACCGGCTACGCAGGTGGTGCCAAAGTGCTCGGTAAGGGCATCCACATAGGGGTTTGCCAGAAACGCCCGGCTGATCTCCACGCTGGCGTTGGTCACGGCGGGGCCGTTGGCATCAAAAAAGTCCTGCTCGGCCTTCCAGTAGGCATCGCGGGTGTCGCAGGTGTAGTGGATGTTGGCCAGCTGGGAGGCGGTGGTGTAGTCTGCAAAGGCGCGGCTCTGCTCGTAGTACACCTGAATGAGGGCATCGCTGTCCTGCGCATCGGCGGCCTTGGCAGCCAGCTGCTTGCACCGTGCCAGCAGGGCATTGATGTCCGGGCGGGTATAGGTCATTTCGCTGAATTTCATGGAAAATTTCCTTTCCGGGGCAGTTCCCCCTATGGTATCTTGTGTTCATCTTACCACGTTCTGCGCCAAAAGAAAAGAGGGGGGCAAACGGGCAAAAGTCTTACGTTTATACAACACTGCTAAAAATAAAAACGCTCCTTTGGCAAAGATGTCTGTTTAAGCGCTTGCAGAGCGGCAAAAAAAGGTTTATAATGGCATCATCAACAGAGTAAGACCCTGCGCGTTAAGTGCCGCATCAACGGGGAGTTGTGCTGCGGACGAAGGTTTTGACCGCGGTGCAGGGTCTGCATCCCGCTGCTGCATGGACTTGGGTGCAGGCGAGAGCCGTCTGCGGTTTTTGCCCGGAAGTGAATGTTGTTGGAATTCACGCCCTCCTTTGTGCGGTCTGTCACAGGGGAGGGCGTTTTTGCGTCCTGCCTGCTGTTCCTTTTTAAGGAGGACAACTATAATGAACGACAAAAAAACTTCGGTGCGTACCCTGACCATGCTGGCTTTGCTGGTGGCCATGAGCATCGTGTTCAGCCGTGTGCTGAGCATCTCTACCGGCTTCGTCCGGTTCAATCTGGGCAGTCTGCCGGTGCTGCTGGCGGCGGTGGTGTTCGGCCCCGGCGCAGGCTTTGCGGTGGGCGCGGTGGCCGATATCATCGGCGGTGTGCTGGCGGGCTACGCCATCAACCCGCTCATCACGCTGGGTGCGGGTGCCATTGGTTTAGTGGCGGGCTTTGCGTGGCAGAAGCTGAGCAGCCTTTCCACAAATTTGCGGCTTGCAGCCAGCGTGCTGCTGGGGCATTTTGTGGGCTCTATGGTCATCACCTCGCTGGCGCTGCGTCTGTTTTACGGCTACCCGTGGGCAACGCTGGCAGTGCGCATCCCCAACGCCCTCATCCTGAGCGCCGTGAACGTTGTGCTGCTGCGCATCCTGCTGGAAAACCGCAGCCTGATGAAGCTGGCAAAGAAGTAAGCTGTGAAAACCCTCTCAGGTGCTCCCGCGCCAGCTCTCCCAAAGGGAGAGCCAAGCCGTAAGGCTCGTTGCTAAAGCTTTATGTGCAATGAGAAACTTTCCCACCATGCCAAAGGCTCCCTCCCCGAGGGAGCTGTCAAAACCGTCAGGTTTTGACTGAGGGAGTTCGTTCCCAAACCCCTACCGTGAAAAGGCAATTCTGGAAAATCCGCAGATTTTCCAGAATTGCGAAATTATAAATAATTTTTCCGCTGATGATGCGCAGAGCGCAGCGGAGCGCATTCTAAATCGTGATCTTGAATCGAGGCAGTATCTATGAACTACGAACAGGCAATGGAATACATCCACGCGGTGCAGTGGGCGGGGCATAAGCCCGGGCTTACCCGCACCCGCACCCTGCTGGCTGCACTGGGCGACCCACACAAAAAGCTGCAATTCGTCCATGTGGCAGGCACGAACGGCAAGGGCAGTACGGCGGCAATGCTGGCTTCCTGCCTGCAAGCCGCCGGTTACCGGGTGGGACTGTATACCTCGCCCTTCATCAACCGGTTCAACGAGCGCATCCAGATCAACGGGCAGCAGATCCCGGACGAGGCGCTGGTGGCGCTGGTGGAACAGGTAAAGCCCGCCGCCGATGCCATGGAGGACGTGCCCACCGAGTTCGAGATCATCACCGCACTGGGAATGCTCTATTTTGCGCAGCAGCAGTGTGATATCGTGGTGCTGGAGGTGGGGCTTGGCGGCACGCTGGATTCCACCAATGTCATCGAAAAGCCTGCCTGCGCGGTGATCACCGCACTGGGCATGGACCACGTCAAGGAGCTGGGCCCTACGCTGGCGGATATCGCCGCCGCCAAGGCCGGCATCATCAAGCCGGGCTGTCCGGTGGTAAGCTACGGCGGCGCACCGGAGGCAGACGCCGTGCTGCGCCGGGTAGCAGCACAGCAGCACGCCCCCTTTACCGAGGTGGATTTTACAAAGCTGCAGATCACCGGCGGGGATCTGGACGCAGTTACCTTCAGCTTTGACGGGCTGGATGGGGTGCGTCTGCCGCTCATCGGCAGTTATCAGCCCCGCAACGCCGCGCTGGCCATTACCGCCCTGCGGGTGCTGCGGCAGCAGGGCTGGAACATCCCGGAAAGCGCCATCCGCACCGGGCTGGAGCAGGTAAGCTGGCCCGGGCGCTTTGAACTGCTGCGCCACAGCCCGGCCTTTGTGCTGGACGGCAGCCACAACGCCCACGGGATGCGCGCCACGGTGCAGAGCCTGAAAGACCGCTTCCCCGGGCAGAAATTCGTCTTTCTGGTCAGCATCATGGCAGATAAAGACGTGGACGAGATGCTGGCGCTGCTGGCACCGCTGGCCGAGCGGTTCGTGACCGTGACGGCGCACAACCCCCGCGCCATGCCGGCGCAGACGCTGGCAGAGCATATCCGCGCCTACGGCTGCACCGCCGAGGCAGCAGACAGCATCGAGGCCGGTGTAGCCCGCGCGGAAGAACTGGGCGGCGAAGGCCCGGTGTGCGCACTGGGCACGCTGTATTTCTCCGGCGATGTCCGGCAGGCGTTTGCCAAAATAAATAAAGCATAAAAACAGCGAGGCTACTGCATTTTGCAGTAGCCTCGCTGTTTTTATAATCTTGTTAAATTCGCAGCTGCTTTTTTGCCATTTGCAGCGCACGGCGCAGCGGACGGTAGAGCAGCAGCATCAGCACAAAATTGCCGATGCCGTGCAGTGCATCGTAGCTCAGGCCGCTGAGCCACCAGCTCAGGGCAAAGGCGGGCGTTTTGGCGAACAGATACACCGCCGCGCACAGCCCGCCGAAGCACAGGCCGTACAGCCCGCTGAACACTGCCCAGAAAAAGGCGTTATCCATGCGGTGCAGCAGCCATGCCAGCAGTGCCAGCAGATACCACACATACAGGTACATCACCCACCACAGACCAAAGCCGTACAGCACGCCCTGTAGCAGAATGAATACCGTGATGGCACCGGGCGTCTCCCGGGGCAGCTCCAGTGCAAACAGGATGAGGAGCAGGCTCACCGGCTCCAGATTGGGCAGACTGCTCATGGCCTGCTTGCTTACCACCAGCAGTGCGCCCATCAGGCCGCTGAGCACCAGCCGCAGCACCCGGGTGTGCAGCGCCACCGGCTTTTTACCCCTTGGTGTAGGTAAAGGCATAGCTGTCACCGTCGTGGAGCTCGATGTCGGCCACGCCCACCGTGGTCATCTCACCGGCAGCATCGGTCAGGCACCACCAAGCCTTGTCCTTGTTGTAGTCGGCAGTCTCGCCGTTCACGGTTGTCACAAAGCCGGCATCGGCTTCTTCCTGACTGATGATCCCGGCCTCGGCCAGTGCGGTGCTCAGCTTTTCACCGTCGGTCACGTTCAGCAGTACGCTGGACACGCTGCCGTCCGCAGCGGTAACGGTGAACTCCACTGTGGCCTGTGCCTTACTGGCAGCGGAAGAAGCAGCCTCGGAAGCGGCCACAGAAGAAGCCACAGAGGAGGCAGCGCTGGAGGCGGTAGAGGACGCGGAAGCGCCGCAGCCTGCCAGCAGGCAGACGGGCAGCACAGCACTGAGGGTCAGAACGGCAAATTTATGCAGGTAGTTCATGGTCTAAGATCTCCTTGTTTCGTGTTTTGCGTGCAGAACGCATGGCAGATATAGTACCATGAAACCGGCTGAAAATCAACATTTTTTCTGCATGGCTTCAAAATATGCGGCGGCGACGCCCACCTGATTGGCTTCACTGCTGAAGGCGCAGGGCACGATCTGGCAGCGGGGTAAGCCCTCCATGTAAGCCTGTCCCGCCCGGGAGGCGTACAGTCCATCGTAGGCGCTGCGCAGGCTTTCCAGCAGCAGGGGCTGCTTGCTGATGCCGCCGCCGATGGCCACCTTTTCCACATCCAGCAGAACGGTCAGGTTGTAGATCTGCACCGCCACCGCGTGGCAGAACCGCCGCAGCACCTCTAAGGCTTCCGGCTCCCCGGCGTTGGCGGCGGCAAAAAAGCTGCGTCCATCCAGCGGGGCGTCCTCCGGCAGTGCCTTGCGGGCGCGGTACCATTTAAGCAGATTGCTGGTGCTGCACTGGCAGGCCATGTTCTGGTCCGGGGCGTCCCACGCCTCGGCGTTGGTGTTGACAAAGCTGTACTCCCCGGCGGTAAAGTGCACCCCGCGCACCAGCTGCCCGTTGGCAATAATGCCGCCGCCCACGCCGGTGCCGATAATGAACACCGCTGCGTTGCAGCAGCCCTTCAGCGCGCCGTTTGCCAACTCTGCCATGGCGGCGGCCTTGCCGTCGTTTTCCAGTATGACAGGGCAGCCGCATTTTTCTGCCAGCAGCTGCCCCACCGGGGTAGCGGTGTTGTACAGCAGCGCCCCGCCGTTGGACACATAGCCGGTGCGGTTGTCCACAAAGCCCGGCAGCGCCATGGCAATGCCGACTACCTCGCTCTTGTGGGGCGCATACAGCCGGTAGACTGCATCCAGAAACTGCGCCTGCGTATCCTGCGGCGTGGGCACCTCGCCGCTGTCCGTGCGGTGCATCTGCTCATCCATGACCGAGTATTTGATCTCGGTGCCGCCTACATCAAAAACCATGACCTTCATCTTGTTACCCTCCCGCAAAAATGATCGCATTCTATCCTTATTATGGCAAATCATCGCGGGAAAGTAAAGCCCTGACGGTAAAAATGAAAACTGCAAAAATCGCCCCGGCTTGCGGTTGCAATCCACCCCGCCCTGTGATATCCTGAAAAGAGATTATCTGTTATATAAAGGAAGAAACTGCCATGGATTGCAAACTGCGTGCCAAAAACTGCGGCGGCTGCCCCCTGCTGGGGCTGGACTATGCCGCGCAGCTGAAACAGAAGGAAGAAAAAGTGCGGGCTCTGGTGGGCAAATACGGCCCGGTGCACCCCATCCGGGGCATGGAACAGCCTTACCACTACCGCAACAAGGTGATTTCCACATTCGCCCCCGGCTGGGGTGGAAAACTGACCTCCGGCATCTACGCGGCAAACAGCCATAAGGTGCTGCCAGTGGAAAGCTGCCTGCTGCAGGACGAGGTGCTGGACAAGACCATGCAGGCGGTGCGGGCTGCCGCCAACGCCTGCCGCTACCAGCCCTACGATGAGGACAAGGGCACCGGACTTCTGCGCCACTGCCTGCTGCGGCGGGGCGTAGCCACCGGGCAGGTGATGGTGGTGCTGGTGACGGCGCAGCCGGTGCTGCCGGGTGCAAAGAACTTTGTCAAGGCACTGCTGGCCGAGGCAGCACAGCGCGGCGTGACCGTGACCACCGTGGTGCAGAACGTGAACAGCCGCAAGACCAGCGTGGTGCTGGGCGAAGCGGAAAAGGTGCTGTACGGCAAGGGATTCATTCTGGACACCCTCTGCGGCAAGACTTACGCCATCAGCCCGCGCAGTTTTTATCAAATCAACCACGCTCAGACCGAAGTGCTGTACAGCCTTGCGGTGGAAGCCGCAAAGCTGACCGGCAAAGAGGTGGTGCTGGACGCCTACTGCGGTATCGGCACCATCGGTCTGACCGCCGCCGACCATGCAAAGCAGGTGGTGGGCGTGGAGCTGAACCGGGACGCCGTGCAGGATGCCATTGGCAACGCAAGGCACAACGGCGTAAAAAACGCCCGCTTCTTTGCCGCCGACGCCACCCGCTGGATCCGTGAAGCAGCCGCAGCAGGGGAGAAGGCAGACGTGATCTTTATGGACCCCCCGCGCGAGGGCTCTACCTCGGAATTCCTTGCCAGCGTGGCGCGTATGGCCCCGAAGCGGGTGGTCTATGTCAGCTGCAATCCCGTTACCCTTGCCCGCGACCTTGCCACCCTGACAAAGCTGGGCTATAAGGCCGAGGGCTTTACCCCGGTGGATATGTTCCCCCATACGGAGCATGTTGAGACGGTAGTTTTGATGTCACGCAAATAAAATCAAGTGCCAGAAAGCGGCGTATTTCCGGGCTTTTTCGGAAGTTGGGATGTCAAGCCTAACCTCTGAAAAAGCTCGGTTTTATTATATGGAAACATATCTACGGAAAAATATGTGTCAGGTTGTGACCTCGGATTAGATGTCGCGATTTGAGGCAGTGGATTAGATGTCAGGCATTTTGGAATGTTTTTTGGAAAATGAAAAGGGCTGACAACCAATCAGGCAACTCGACCATTTTAGGTGTTTGTAGGCAGTGGAATAGATATGAGGAGATAGGGCATGAAAACAAAGAAAATTGTTATAAAAAGCACATCTGGATTTTGCCCCGTAGATTATGCTTATAACGATAAATTGACTATAACAGCCAATTCTATCGCGTATGAATATAAGCCTTATCTTGAGAGTGATAATTCGCTCAATGTGTGCAGGAAGTGGTCATATAAAACGACGAACAGTATTTTCAGCTTGGCGTTTGAGAAGATAGCTATGGCTGTTGATGAGATATTAAGCCGCGATCAAGAGGCTATGTATTGCGACAGTGGCAATATAGATTTTATCGTTACATATGATGATGGAAATAAGGTAGCGCGTGAATTTGGAGTACCGGCTGATGAATTTGCGGATTGCTTCAAAATCATCAGGGAAATTATTCCGGTGACTGAGGATGTCCCCGAGGCAATCAGAATTAGTGAAGATTGTGATGATGAGTAAAACCTCGCGAAAAATACAAATGCTATAAAGAAAGAAGGACATTTCCGATGAATAAACTTATGGATTGGATAAAAGGGAAATTCATGAAATATCATATTTCGGATAAGGAATATGATATGATTCATAAAGATATGCAGGAGGAGAACAGAAACAGTTTGTTGTTCTTCTCCGTGATCACGATATTGTTTCTGTTTGTTATGCTTTTAATTTCTTTTTGCTCTCCTTTGTTAGTAAGATATCGATCAGCTTACATACTACTGATGCTTGTAGATGTGCTTATATTGGTAGGTACATATATGAGCAAAAATAAGAATCCGGCAATATTGCTTTTCGATATGTATGTTTTTGAAATCATGCTGTATGTATTTGCCGTCATCTTAGGTGCGGTCGCTCAGCCACAGGAACAAGCGGTTTCTATGATTGCTTTTTTGCTTACGGTGCCGTTCCTTTTTACAGACAAGCCTCTTCGAATGATTTGTAGTAGTGGCTTTGGTGTTGTTCTTTTTAT
>Ga0129312_1000707_pt1 | contig 25233 bp, 18 predicted proteins | sample O827metagenome_FD_94434 | JGI IMG/M metagenome (GOLD analysis project Ga0129312, IMG submission 94434) | Orangutan group fecal microbial communities from Wisconsin, USA - O827 metagenome | ecosystem: Host-associated > Mammals > Digestive system > Large intestine > Fecal | place: USA: Wisconsin... | reverse complement strand
CTGTACGTGGTAAAGCCGGTATCCGAGGATTCGACGGTGTATCTGTTTGATGCATCTTCAAAAAATGAGACAAATTATATCGCCAGCCTCGGTGAGCGAGGAGACTGGGACGATAATTTTAAGCTGGCCAAGGAAGCCATGAAGACCGGGGAACCGAATCGTGAGCTGGAGCCGACAAAAACACAGCTCGGCTATCTGGCATCGGCATACGTTCCGATCAAGGATCACACCGGTACTCCGGTGGCCGTGGTCGGAGTGGATTTTAAAATGGGTGAGATACAGACTTTTTTAAAGTACAGTATCAAAAATCTGTTGTTTTTAATGGCAGCTATGATCACGGGATGTTTCCTGTTGCTTTTGCTTCTGGTAAATAAAAGCATTATCTCTCCGATCCGGGTACTGAAAAATGGTGTGGAAAAGATGGCGGAGGGCGATCTGGGAGTTCAGGTGCCGATCCACAGCAGGGATGAGATCGGAGAGATCTCAGAGGTATTTAATCGGATGTCGTTTAATATCGGTTCCCACATACAGGAAATGACAGAATTGAATGAGGGCTATTATAAATTTGTTCCGTCTGTCATATTCCAGCTCCTAGGGAAAAATAATATTCGGGAGATCCGACTGGGAGATAACTGCAGTGTTTCTCTGGAGATCCTGCGTATGCAGATCAATCGTTTCGAGGAAAAAACCAGACGGATGGATGCAGAACAGATATTCGGATTCCTGAATCGAATTTACCAGCTTAGCGTGCCGATCATTATCGATAATAAAGGTGTGGTGGATTCTTATTTCAATGGCGGTCTGAGTGCGATATACACCAGTGGAGATAAGAATGCTTTGGATAGTGCGATCAGTATATGCCAGAAATTAAATGAGGAAAAAAATGCCGGACGTCTTGCCGGGTTTACGGATCTGGAGCTGGCGTTTGCAGTTTCGGGAGGAGAGCAGATGGTCGGGATCGTAGGCCACGATAAAAGACTCTCCGAGGTCACATTATCAGAACAGATGTCTGTGATCGATCATCTCAGAAAGAGTGCATGGAAATATAAAGCCAGGATCCTTGTGACCGGAACTGCCGTGAGCCGTATTGCGGATTTTGAGAATCGCTATCATGCAAGGATTCTGGGACTGATCCACGTCAGTGCAACGGATTCACTGGAGAAAATCTATGATGTGTACGACGGAGATGAAGAAGCGGTCAGGGAAATTAAGGAACGGACGAAAAATGACTTTGAAACAGGCGTCCGTCATTTTATGGCAAAAAGATTTTATGAAGCCAGACGCGCCTTTGTAGAGGTTCTTAAGGTATCACAGGGAGACTATGCGGCGCGCGAATACCTGTTTCTTTGCAACCAGTATTACAAGAGGGAGGATACATCAGATATCAACGTCTATATAGAAGAATTCTGATGGAAAAAATGAATGGAAGGGTATGACATTCTGACGGAAGCGGAAAAAACTGAATATGAAGAAAAAGCCGGTAAAATGAAAGGCCTGTTTCCTTCAACGCTCTCTATGGAAAGTATACTATCATGGAAGAATGCTTGTCTTCCGGAGTATAGAGTAGAGGGGGATTATTTCTGTATCCGGATCATGGATCGTATCCGGGGAAAGAGATACTATTATATGCCGTTAGGGGAATATCATCAGGAATCGTTTCAGCACCTGATTGAAAAGCTATGGGAAGAAAACAAGGAAAGCTCCCCATTGATCATTGTAGATGTCAGGGATGAAGAATTAGGCTGGTACCGGGGACTTCATGGCTTCAGCTGTACGATTTCCGATCAGGATTCCTACAGTGATTACATCTACCGCAGAGCAGATCTCAAGGAGAGCTTTGAAAAACAGCGGGCACGCTATAATAAACGATATTTTATCCGTAAGTATGCCCCGGAAAAACGGAAGCTTTTAAGATCAGATGAAAACAGCTGCCGTAACGTCGTCGAATGTGCTTATTGTGCATATCATTCGTGCAAAGAATGTACGAACGGCTGCCTGAAGGATACGATCTCAGATTTTCTTAAAACCTCAGATTCTGGTGCGAAATACGGGCTTATGATAAGCAGCGGAGGAATTGACATCGGTTATGCAGCAGGAATCGTACAGGGAGATTGTTTTGTATTCCTGTTCAAAAAAAACTGCCATGGATATCGTGGTCTGGATGAATATCTGCAGACAGAGCTTTTAAATGAATTGCCTGAAGAAGTTCAATGGATCAATTATACGGAAGATATGGGAATTGATGGCATTCGAGCATACAAGAAGAAGCTGGCACCGTACCATTTGAAGCCAAGATATAAGGTGCTGGTAGAAAGGATTGGGTAAGTATGAAAAAAAAGTGGAAAGCAGGCATTCTGATCCTACTGTTATTAATCGTCGGGGTATTCCGATATCGGGAGCTTCTCGAATTGAATCCCACAAAGCCATTGCAGACAGAGAGTCCTTATCGGGTCATCAATGCCGGAAACGACGGCTCACTGCTGGTCACCGATGAATCCGGAAAGAGGTTTTATCGACTGAATGCTAAGCATCAGGCAGAATTTGTCCTGAACGGAACAAGAAGTCAGGATGGATTTTTTGATGCAAAGCAGATGTATGTGGGGGATGACGGAAGCATCTATGTGCTTGACCTTATGCGTGCCGGAAGCCGTCGGATGGAGCAGGAGCGCATCTTAAAATACAGCAGCTTGGGAAAGCTGGAGAAGACATTAATGGAGATCCAATACGGAGAGGAGGATCGTGTTTATAAGAATGCGATCAACCGAATCCTCAGTCTGAATGGTGAGATCGTGTGGTTCCAATTTACGGACGATGGTTTTGCTCTTATGGGAGAATCCGGAGAGCTTAGGCACTTTCCATATCCGGAGGCAGCACAGTATCTGGTGGACTTTGTGCTGGATCCTCAGACCGGACGCTGCATTTATCTCACAAAAAACGGTGAGATCTGTGAAGAACAGGAAAACGGAACCTTTAAAACGCTCTATGAGGCAGATGAGGAAGGCCTCGAGATCCCATGGTATATGGATTTTTCCGAGGAGGGCGAGCTATGCTTTGCAGATATCGGACGGCGCGGGATCTACCGTCTTAAGGAGGATGGAAAAGCAGAGCTGATATGGAATGTGACCGGAAGTGACGGATTAACGGAGCTGGATGAGGATACACGAAAAGAAAGTCCGATCTACTACAATTTTGACATGGGAACCTGCCTTGCAACGACGGATGGATATGGGATCGTTGCAGCAGGACCGGGAGAAGACATTTCCTACCTCATGGAAATCCCATTCACTCCTTCTTTATCGGTGGCAGTCTGGGCCGAATGGATCGGGGCTGTGCTCTGTGCTGCAGCTTTGGCAGTATTGGCCGTTTACGGGCTTTACCGGGTGATCAAAAGCAAAAGGCATTTTATACATATTGTGGCCGGAATGCTGGCAGGAACGGCTATCCTGACAACGTTATTCACGATGATCATTCTTAAGGACTGGACGACCCGAATGACTCAGGAGATCACCGACAGGACAATGAGCGTATCCGGGCTGGCGGCCCGCCTGATCCCGGGAGATAAGCTGGAAAAGATCTGCTCGATCAGGGATTATAACGGGGAAGACTATCAGGAGATCCGTTCGATCGCAAGAAATATTTTTACCTCGGGAGAAATGGATATCAATGATCTGTACTGTGTTATCTATCGGATCCAGAATGGTATGATCACTTCGATGTATTCGGTGGAGGATTATGTCGGAGCCATTTATCCGTATGACTGGCTGTATGAGGATTCTGATGAACAGAACATTATTGAAACCCATGAGCAGATGACCTACATGGGACTTTCCAGCAGTGAGGGAAGCTTTATCTTTACCAACTCTCCGATCCTGAATTCAAAGGGAGAGGCAGTCGGGATCCTTGAGGTAGGAACGGATCTTTATAACTTCCAGCAGGATAACCGGAAAATGATCTGGGAGGTCATGACAAGTGCAGTCGTGCTGGCTGTTACAATGATCCTGATCGTATCCGAGCTCCTGATCTTTGGACAGGGGCAGGAAAAGCGGAAGAACCGTTTAGCGGCCGGGGGAGATAAAACGGAGATCCCTGTTGCAATGCTCCGGATTCTCGTTTTCCTGATATTCTTTGTCACGAATATTCCGAAGGCATTCTTGCCGATTTATATTATGAAGCAGGCGGAAACAGAAGCTGTTTTCGGATTATCTCCGGCATTACTTGTTTCAGTTGCCTTATCCTCCGAGGTGCTTTTTGGAGCCCTGACCTCCTTTGGCGGCTCTGCAGTTCTGCGCCTGCTGGGAAGAAGAAAAACAGCTGTGCTGGGAAGTATTATGTTTGGAGTAGGACTTACAATGAGAGGAGTTGTTCCGACGATCCTTTCCTTTATTATCGGAAATGCGGTGATGGGAGCCGGCTGGGGATTCCTTCTTTTGATCGTGCAGGTCATGATCGCAGAGAAGGAGCCACAGGAAAAGTCGGAAGGCTTTACCGGTTATACAGCTGCATCCTTAAGCGGCGTCAACTGTGGCGTTGTATTTGGCGCATTCCTGATAAACTGGCTTGATTACCGCTCTGTCCTTATGACTATCGGTGTGATCAGCTTTACGGCACTGTTATTCAGTATCCTGTATATTTTTGATGAAAAGAAAGTGGATGGACGAGCTCTTGCTTCGGGCAAAAAGAATGCATCTGATAAAAGGACAGAAGGTGCGGTACCGGGCATCTCTACAGCCAGATTCCTGTTCTCGCCCCATGTGCTTTTGTATTTTATCGGAATCGTCATTCCTGTGGTGGCAGGCGGATATTTTCTCGCTTATCTATATCCGCTGCTTGGAGAAAATATGGGAATTTCAGAAACTAACATCGGATATTCCTATTTGTTAAACGGAATCTGTATCATCTGCCTTGGCGGTTTCCTGACAAGGCGCCTGACCCGACGACTGGGGCAGAAGGGAGCTCTGACTCTTGCGGCAGTATTGTACGCGGCAGCATTTCTTCTCTATGCAGTCCGGCCCGGGATCCCGACGCTTATGGTGCTTCTGATCCTGCTTGGAGCATCTGACAGTTATGGACTTCCGGCGCAGTCGACTTACTATACGGACATGAAGGAAGTAAAAGCGTATGGGTACGATAAAGCAATGGGTGTATACAGCGTATTTGAAAATATGTCCCAGGTATTCGGCTCCTTTATATTTGGTGTGATTTATGTGACAGGAGTAAGTATGGGGCTTATGATCGCAGCCGGAGTAATCTTTGCTGCTGCAGCTATTTTCTTTCTGTTTGGCGAAAAAGTAGGCTCTATTGAGGAGGGAAATGAATAATGGTATTTCAAGATCTGACTGCGGAAGAACTGATCCGGCTAAAGCCATATTTTTCCCTGCGCCCGACCCGATGTGCCGAATCCCATCTGGCGTATCACCTGCTGTGGCGTCCGTATTATGAGACGAGATATCATGCGGATGAAAAGGGGATTCTCTGGCTCCAGAAAATTGATTACGATGAGTATGCGACAATGGTACCTGTCTGTGAAAAACAATATTTAAGAGAAAACTTTGAGCGTCTTCAGCTGTTTTTTAAAGAGCTGGGTACGAAAATGCACATGTACCTTGTGGACGAAGAAGCACTGGAGGAGATCAGACCGGATCCGGCTCTTTATGAGGTGCTGGAGGATCGGGACAGCTTTGATTATATTTATTCCGGGGAGGAAATGCGCTGTCTCCCCGGGAGAAAATTTTCCAAGATGAAAAACCGTATTTCTAGATTTACAAGAGATTACGGTGAATGTGCAGAATACGTAACGCTGACCTTAGCGGATGAGGGGGAGATCCGGGCTTTTCTTGAACGCTGGGCAGAAGGAAAAGAGAGTGAGGATGCCTTTCATCGCCTCGAAAGCGAGGAACAGGGTATATTTGAAGCGATCCGCTATAGCCGGGAGGCCGATATTTTAATGGCCGGTATCCGGGTGAAGGGACGCCTTGAGGCCTTTTCAATGGGAACCGTATGCCGGGAGAAAAATATGACAGTGACGCATGTTGAAAAGGCAGATCCACAGCTTCGCGGACTTTACAATTATCTGGAAAGAGAATTTCTGACGCATGCCTATCCGGACATAGAGCTTGTAAACCGGGAGGATGATATGGGGCTTGAAAATTTGAGACAGACAAAGGAGAGGATGCATCCGATCTGCATGGAAAAAAAGTATACGATCATCGAACGATAAAAAGCAAAAATCATCGTATCCGGTCAAAGGCAGGAAAGCTATTGTTGAAATAATTTACCGCTTTCTTAAAAATTATTTAATTCACCGTTTTTCCAGTTTATCCGGGTTGCAGAATCGGTTTGATTCCTGTATAATTGCCATATCAGATAAACATTATCATAAAAAAGGTGGAATTTGATATGAAATTAAGAAAAGTAATTACATTAGCTTTTATGACTGCTGCTATCGGAACCATCTCTGTATTTTCCTCTTTTGCAGATGAAATGACTGCAGAAGAAAAAGCAGATGCAGCGGAGGCAAACACTCTCTTTGGATGGGTTCAAAGAGGCTCTGACTGGTATTACTACGACAGCAACGGAGCAATGTTCACCGGATGGTTAAAGGAGCCGGGCGGAGACGGACGCGGTAATGAAGTATGGTTTTATCTTGAGCCCTCCAACGGAATAATGGTGGCAAACCAGACAAAAGTGATCGACAATGTCTCCTACACCTTTGGTGAAGACGGAAGCTGGGTAGCTCCGGTTCAGGTTGCTCCGAAGGGAAAGATAAGCGGAAGAACCTATAAGAACGCATGGGCGAATCTCTCCATTGATGGGATCATCGGTGACATATTGAATGAGGATGATGAGGATCTCTACGCCAACGGAGATTATGCCGCTGTAGGAAGTCCGAAGCGGAGTGTCGATCTTCATATTGAAACAGCGCAGGGCGGTGAGCTTGTGATCAACTTCTTAAATATGAAAAGCAAGCCGGATATGACAGCCGAGGCCTTTGTTAAGGAATTTGGCAATATCGAAAAAGGTGCTAAGGGAACCGCTTCTGAAGTCAGCACGGTAAAGATCGCAGGACAGGACTACGCTAAAGTTACTACCCGAGGAAGATCTTCTTCAAACGATTATTATTGCAGAAAACAGGACGGATATATGATCCTTATCGCAACGCTGGGAGATATGAGCAGCTATCTTAATCTTTTCACAGCAGCTCAGTAAAAACACAGATAAAAAAACAATAAGGCCCTCCGAAACCGGGAAAAAAAGGTTTCGGGGGGCTTTTTTTCTGTAACAGTAAAAATATCTCCCTGCTGTGCGGGGGAGCAAACCATAAATATTAAAACACAGGGAATCCAGAACCTGCAAAAGAAATGAAAATAATATGTCTAAACAACTTGATAATTATATAAAAATATGATAGAATCCATACATATATAGAGCAAAATATAAATAAGTCACAAATATTATTATATATATACAAAGTGAACCGTGCAATTAATCCCGATGCATTTGGCCAAAGGCCTGCAAATAAATAAAGAGGTGAGTATTATGACAAAAAAACGTATGCGCAGCTTGGTACCGGCAATGGTACTGTCACTTGCAGTAGGATCTCTCGCAGGATGTGGATCCAAACCGGCAGCTCCCGAAACAACAGCTGCCCAGGGCGCTGCAGCTGAAACAACAGCCGCTGCGGCATCTACAGAAGCCGGAAAACCGGCTGCATCCACAAAGGATACTCTGATCATTGCTACAGCGAACGAAACTCCAAGTCTTACTACCAATCAGCACAACGCGGTAGCCGGCTCCTACCTCAACTCAATGACTCACAATGGTCTGTTCGGCACAGATGATGATCTGAACACAATACCGGTGCTGTGCGAGGATTACGAGATCGTAAGCGATACCGAGTGGATCTTCCACCTGAGAAAGGGCGTTAAGTTCCACAACGGTATGGAGATGACAGCAAAGGACGTGAAGGCATCTCTTGATCTTTGTAAGGAGTCTCCGCAGGTCTCCCAGTATAGTAAATCTACAGGTGTTATTGAAGTCGTTGACGATTACACCATTAAAATCACAACAGACGGCCCGCAGTCCGGTCTTCTTTCCGACCTCGGCCACCACGGCAATATGATCCTTCCGGCAGAGCTTATCGAGAGCGGCCACGACTTCAATAAGGAACCAATCGGTACCGGCCCATATAAGGTAGTTGCATGGAATAAGGGTGAGAGCGTAGAGCTCGAAGCCTTTGAGGATTACTGGGATGGCGCTCCGGCGATCAAACATGTGATCTGGAAGATCATTCCGGAGGGCTCCTCCAGAACAATGGCTCTTGAGGCCGGTGAGGTTGATCTTGTCGTTGAGGTTGAGACGACAGACATTGGCCGCTTGGAAGAAAATCCGAATGTTACGGTATATAACGGACCGGGTACATCCCATAACTGGATGATGCTGAATAATGAAAAGGCTCCGTTCAATAACAAGGATTTCCGCCTTGCCCTTGCTTCCGCGATCGACAAGGAAGCGGTTATCAAGGTAGCATTAAACGGTAACGGATCCGTAAGTGACAGCATGACACCGGATTGCTTCCCGGTCGTTGTAGCTGATGGCGCTCCGTCCTACGATGTTGCTAAGGCAAAAGAGTACATGGCTGCTTCCGGATTAAACCCGGCAGACTGCGGCTTCTCCATTATCTGTTCTGATGATGCGAAGCTTCGTATGGGTCAGGTTATCCAGTCCTGCTTAAAGGAAAATCTTGGTGTTGACGTAACCCTGGAATCCATGGATCTTGCTACGTATCTTGATGTAACGGCAACCGGTGACTATGAAGCAGCGATCGGCGGATATACATCCTCCAACCTCCTGGCTTTCGTACAGGGCGTTTACCATTCCAGCTCCATCAATGGCTCCAACAAGACCCGTACAAATAATCCGGAAATCGATGCTCTGATCGATAAGCTTCAGGCAACTCTTGATCCGGAGGAGAACGTGAAGGTTGCCACCGAGATGTGCAAGGCGATCAACGAGGAATGCCCGCAGGTTCCGTTATTCTTAAGAAATAACCTTCGTGCATACAATTCCAAGCTTCAGGGCTATAATCTGAACGCAAGTGGAGATACTCATGCTGAGCGTTACTACTGGGGTGAATAATCAAAACCTGCAGCAGCAGGCTCCCAAATCGGGGACTTTTGACCCCGATACCGTTTAACCGAATAGCGAAGCGGATCGCGAATATCCGCGTGACAAACAGGGGCTGTCCAACCGGGCAGCCCCTGACTGTCTGACAAGAGGTTTCTTATTATTTTCGGTTCAGGATGGAAATTTCATGGAAAGTAGTATATAATAGATAAGTATGTTAAAAATACCAGAGAGAAAACAATCAGGAGGAACCATGTTAGAATTAAAGAACCTCACCTTTGGCGTTTCGGAAAGTCAGGGGAAAAAGGAAATTTTGAAGGATATAAGCCTGTCAGTCGGTGAAAATAAATTTGTTGTTATCACAGGGCCGAACGGAGGAGGAAAATCCACGTTAGCCAAGCTGATCATGGGTATCGAAAAGCCGGCTTCCGGAACAATACTCTTTGATGGACAGGATATCACAGAGATGAATATCACCGAGAGAGCCAATCTCGGTATCAGCTTTGCTTTACAGCAGCCTGTCCGCTTTAAGGGGATCCATGTCCTTGATCTGATCCGCCTTGCCGCAAAAAAACAGCTTTCTGCGGCAGATGCCTGTAAGTATTTGTCTGAGGTGGGTCTCTGTGCGAAGGATTACATCAACCGCGAGGTGAATGGCAGCCTGTCCGGCGGTGAATTAAAGAGGATCGAGATCGCAACAGTGCTGGCCCGCGGAACAAAATTATCGGTATTTGATGAGCCGGAGGCCGGGATCGATCTCTGGAGCTTCCAGAACCTGATCCAGGTATTTGAAAAAATGAGGGAGAAAACAAGCGGTTCGATTATCATTATCTCCCATCAGGAGAGGATCCTCGATATTGCCGACGAGATCGTCGTGATCTCTGACGGTACTATATTGAAGCATGGTCCGAAGGATGAGATCCTGCCGGAGATCTTAGGAACGGCTTCCGCTCCTGCCGGATGCCAGTTTTACAGGAGGGATATGTAATTATGGATAAGATTCTCGAAGAAATGCTTTTAAAGGTTGCCGATCTCCATGGTGTGCCCCAGGGGGCTTATAATATCCGCGCAAATGGTCAGATGGCCGGACGCAATACAACGGCAAATATCGATATCGTGAGCAGGGAGGACGGAAGCGGCATCGATGTTCATATCAAGCCGGGAACAAAAAACGAAAGCGTTCATATCCCGGTGATCCTCAGTCAGACCGGACTTACCGAGTTAGTCTGTAACGATTTCTTTGTGGGAGAGGGTGCAGATGTGACGATCATTGCGGGCTGCGGTATCCACAACGGTGGTGATAGGGAATCCCGCCATGACGGTATCCACAGATTCTTTGTGGGGAAAAATGCAAAGCTTAAATATGTCGAAAAGCACTACGGGGAAGGCGACGGAAGCGGAACAAGAGTAATGAACCCGCGTACCGAGGTCACTCTGGAGGAAGGCAGCTATATGGAAATGGAAACTGTCCAGATCAAGGGGATCGATTCCACGAAAAGAGAGACAGAGGCCCATCTTGCGGCAGGAGCAAAGCTTGTTGTGCAGGAGCGTCTTATGACCCACGGAAAACAGGATGCCGAGAGCCGTTTTGACGTTTATCTTGACGGAGAAAATTCCAGTGCAAATATTATTTCCCGTTCGGTAGCAAAGGATACCTCCCATCAAATCTTTTTCTCCAACCTCAGAGGAAATAACCTCTGTGCAGGGCATACGGAATGTGATGCGATCATCATGGATCATGCAAAGATCAGCTCCATTCCGGAAATTACAGCAAACCATCCGGATGCGGCCCTGATCCATGAAGCGGCGATCGGAAAGATTGCCGGAGACCAGTTGATCAAGCTGATGACGTTAGGTCTTACGGAAGCAGAGGCGGAGGCACAGATCGTAAACGGATTCCTGAAATAAAGCCGGTTCAATGAGATGAAAATGTGGGGATAAGCTATGGTTATACAGTCCATTAAAAGTGTTTTTGCAATTATGATGCTTATTTTTACCGGCTTTTATTTTGCCGGTAAAAAGTGGTTTGGAAAGCCGGGAATGGATTTCCTTTCTAAATTTACAGTGGAAGCCACACTGCCCTTTTATATGTTCTACAGTATCCACCGTGATATCGGAACAAGAAAGGGACTGATCGAACTGTTTTCCAAGCTTCCGGTAACCTTTTGCCTGATCCTGTTTATTCTTCTGCTGGCAGCTCTTACCGGCAGAGTCCTGCGGATCGCTCCGGAACGCAGAAACACATTTACAGTCGCGTGTGGTTTCCCCAATGTGGTATTTATCGGATTCCCTGTAATACAGGCATTGTGGGGAGACGGAATCACATCCGTCGGGGCAGTCTATTATATTTCGAGCACGGTATTATTCTGGACGATCGGTATCTGGCTTCTCCAAAGGGATGGGAAAAACGGAAAGGCTTCGGAAAAAGCCTTTTTGTCGGGGCTTAAGATGCTGATCTCACCGGCGATCATCGGCATGCTTGCCGCTATGCTCGTTGTATTTTTTGAGATCCCGGTTTCCGATATTATATTAAAGCCGTTGTCCATGATCTCCCAGCTCACCTCACCGCTCGCTCTGATCTTTATCGGAAGCGTGATCAGAAATATGGATCCTTCTTCGATCACACTGGGAAAAGATGTGGCTGCCGCGCTTTTTGTGCGGTTCTTAGTCGTTCCTGCGGCAGCAGTTTTCTTTTTAAGGCTGATGCCGATCCCTACACAGATGCGCGAGGTATTCTTTATGCTGTCTACCATGCCGGCAATGGCTCAGATGGGAATCATGGCAAGACAGTATAACAGGGATTATGAATTTGCCTGTACGATCATTACAATGACGACGGTGATCAGTATGCTTACGATCCCTCTGTTTATGTATCTGATACAGCAGTTTCAGATATTCGGCGCCTGATCGCCGTTTCCTGCACATTTACAGATCGCTTTGCAGTATCAAACCGGAACAGATTGCATAAACAGGATATAAGAGTATATCTGCGGGGAAAAATATGACCGATCAGAAAGCAGAAAACCTTTTAAACCTTGCACTTTCTGTGCCTGAAGAAGAACGAAAGCAGACGGCGGAGCTAAACGTAGGTTTTGAACAAAAGGACAGGACATGGGAGATCATTGTTAAATATAACGGAGATCTTGGGGCTGTATTGGAAACGCACTTTCCTAAGGTTCGAGTAAATATCCTTACCGGGGGATTTGCGATCCTTCGCGTGCCGCAGGAGCAGATCGAGCAGGTGATAAGCCTGAAGGAAATTGAATATGCAGAAAAACCAAAGAGGCTGTATTTTGCCATAGACCGGGCAAGATCGGCCTCTTGTCTTATTCCTGTGCAGGCAGGCACAGAGGGACTTTCCGGCCGGGGTGTGCTTGTGGGGATCGTAGATTCCGGAATCGACTATTTTCATGAGGATTTCCGGAATGCGGATGGGAGCAGCAGGATCCTTTTTCTGGCGGATCAGGTTTCCGGCAATATTTACACAAAAACAGAGATCGACCGCGCCCTCAGATCAGGGAGCAGGGAAGAAGCAAAAAAATGGATCCCGTCAGAGGATGTTGGCGGGCATGGAACGGCAGTCGCCGGGATTGCGGCAGGAAACGGGCGGGAAAGCGGCGGAAAATATCGTGGTGTGGCTTATGAGAGCGAACTTGCGATCGTGCGCCTCGGGATAGCAGGCCTTTATGACTTTCCGAGGACAACGCAGTTGATGGAGGGAGTGGAGCTTATCGTCAGGGCGGCATCAGAGCTTTCCATGCCGTTGGCGTTAAATATCAGCTTTGGAAATTCCTACGGCTCACACGACGGAAACGGTCTATTAGAGCGGTATCTGGATTCTCTTTCCGGAGTCGGAAAAAGTGTATTTGTGATCGGAACCGGGAATGAAGGAGCATCGGGAGGGCATACATCGGGTCGTTTGCAAAGCGGAGAAGCTGTAGAGATCGAATTATCGATCGCTCCTTATGAAACGGGTTTTGGCCTTCAGATATGGAAAAACTATGAGGATGATCTTCAGATATGGATCAGTGATCCGGCTATGACAGAGGTAAAAGAGGTGAGCGGGAGGCTGGGGCCTCAAAGGATCCGGCTGAAGGATGCGATGATCTTAGGCTATTACGGAGAACCCGGGCCCTACAACACGGCACAGGAAGTGTATCTGGAATTTTTACCGGTAAAACAATATATAGAAAGCGGGATATGGAGGATAATCCTTAAGGCAGGCAGGGTGAGGGAGGGAAGCTATGATCTCTGGCTTCCGGCGGAAGCTGCCCTGAATAAGTCGACGAGATTTTTGCGTCCGACACCGGATACGACACTTACGATCCCTTCGACCGCGATCCGCCCGATCTCGGTGGGGGCTTATGATGCCTCAACGGGGACGTATGCCCCTTTTTCGGGAAGGGGAGATACAAGACCTCGAAAACTTCCGAAGCCGGATCTGGCTGCCCCAGGCGTTGGGATCATGACAACAAAAAGCGGAGGCGGGTACAATCCGGTGACGGGAACCTCATTTGCCGCCCCTATGGTGACAGGAGCCGCTGCGCTGCTTATGGAATGGGGGATCGTAAGAGGAAAGGATCCTTATCTTTACAGCGATAAGGTGAAAGCTTATTTAAGAAAGGGAGCCAAAGTCCTTCCGGGCTTTGAAGCATATCCGAATCCGGAGGTGGGATGGGGAGCGTTATGCGTTTCGGAGAGCCTTCCGTCCAAAATTTAACGGAATTTTTCGGAAAATTTTCTTTTATTTGAGAGAATTTTAAGGAATCCTTGTTCTAAAATAGACGCTTCTGTGATATAATAGTAACATCATGGGAAAGTGTTTGCAGTATCGGCGGGAGGTGGTTGCTTGAATATCAGAGAGACCATGGAGCTTTGGGAACGGGACAATCTGAGCCCATACGCTTCTTTGAGCAGTATGACGCAGGGACGTGACAGAGAGGAAGAACCATGTGATATCAGACCTGCCTATCAGCGGGATCGTGATCGGATCCTGCATAGCAAGTCTTTCCGCCGCCTGAAGCATAAAACGCAGGTTTTTCTTGCTCCGGAGGGAGATCATTACCGTACCCGACTTACACATACACTGGAAGTGGCACAGATCGCCAGAACGATTGCAAAGGCACTTCGTATGAACGAGAGCCTGACGGAGGCTATAGCACTGGGACACGATCTGGGACATACCCCTTTCGGTCATGCCGGGGAAGCGATCCTCAATACGATCTGTGAGGACGGTTTTGCCCATTACAAGCAGAGTGTGCGGGTGGTAGAGGTACTGGAAAAAAAGGGCAGTGGGCTGAATCTTACAAAAGAGGTGCGGGATGGCATCTTAAATCACAGAACCTCCGGAAATCCGTCTACCCTCGAAGGAAAGATCGTAAGATTTTCCGATAAGATCGCCTATATCAATCATGATATTGACGATGCGATCCGCGGAAGGATAATCGGGGAGAATGATATCCCGGAACGTTTTTCGGACGTTCTGGGGCGTTCCGTCAAGGAACGTCTTAATATCATGATCCACGATATTATATTAAACAGTCAGGACAAACCGGAGATCTGCATGTCTCCCGATGTAGAACGCTCTATGCGGGAATTGCGGGAATGGATGTTTGATAATGTATATAAAAGCCCGGCAGCGAAAGCGGAGGAGAGAAAGGCACAGCAGCTGATCGTTTCTCTGTATGGATATTATATGGATCATACAGATCGTCTTCCGGAGGAGTATCTGCTCATGATGGAAAAACGGCGTGAAAAAAGCAGCCGGGTGGTCTGTGATTACATAGCAGGCATGAGTGACAGCTATGCCATTGATAAATTTGAAGATCTGTTTGTGCCGAAGGCGTGGAAGGTCTGAGGCGTTGGAGGAAATACATGTATTATCCGGATGATATAATTGAAGAAGTACGAACGAGGAATGATATCGTTGATGTTATTTCCCAGTATGTGAATCTGAAAAAAAAGGGAGCCAACTATTTTGGGCTCTGCCCTTTTCATAATGAAAAATCTCCGTCCTTCTCTGTGTCTCCGGGAAAGCAGATGTACTATTGCTTTGGCTGCGGGGCCGGTGGAAATGTGATCACCTTTGTAATGGAGTATGAAAACTACTCCTTTGTCGAGGCAGTAAAGTATCTGGCGGAACGGGCCGGGATCACGCTGCCGGAGGCAGAATATTCAAAGGAAGCAAAGGCAAAGGCAGATCTTAAAAATACGCTTTTGGAAATAAACCGGCTGGCAGCTAATTACTTCTATTATCAGCTAAAACAGCCCCAAGGACAGCAGGGTTATGATTATTTTACAAAAAGAGGCCTGAGGGATGAAACGATCCTCCACTTTGGCCTTGGATATTCCAATAAAGTCCCGGATGACCTTTACCGCTATCTTCGTGCTAAAGGCTATTCAGACGATATCCTGAAGGAAACAGGATTGTTTTATATCGAGGAACGGGGAGCCAGAGATAAATTCTGGAACCGCGTTATGTTTCCGATCTTAGATGTAAACAGCCGTGTGATCGGATTTGGCGGCAGAGTGCTGGGGGATGGAGAACCGAAATACTTAAATTCTCCGGAAACGAAGCTTTTTGATAAGAGCCGAAATCTTTACGGCCTGAATTTTGCCAGGACATCCAGAGCCCGGTATATGCTGATCTGTGAGGGATATATGGATGTGATTGCCATGCATCAGGCCGGTTTTACCAATGCAGTAGCCTCTCTGGGAACCGCATTTACGCCTCAGCAGGCAATTTTACTGAAGCGTTATACGGATCAGGTTATCCTGACCTATGACAGCGACGGCGCCGGGATCAAGGCGGCACTAAGGGCGATCCCGATCTTAAAGGACGCGGGAATGTCCGTCAGAGTGCTGAATATGAAGCCCTATAAGGATCCGGATGAATTTATTAAAAATCTGGGTAAAGAAGAATTTGAGAACCGGATCGATCAGGCGGTGAACAGCTTTATGTTTGAGATCTCCGTGATCCGCAGCGGCTACAATATGCAGGATCCGGAGTCCAAGACCGGATTTTACAATGCAGTGGCCAGAAAGCTTCTGGAATTTTCGGAAAAGCTGGAGAGGGACAACTATACGGAAGCAGTGGCCAGAGAATATATGATCCCTCCGGATGACCTGAAACGGTTGGTGGCAACCTTGGGAGGCCAGTACGGCACCGGTATCCGGACGAAGGAATATGAGCCCGAGAGGCCGAGAGCGAAAAAAGATAAAGAAGACGGGATAAAAAAATCCCAGAGGCTCCTTTTAACATGGCTGATCGAGAAGCCGGAGCTTTTTGAAAAGATAGAGGGGATCATCAGTCCGGAGGATTTTTCCGATGAGCTTTACCGACAGGTAGCCGGGATGGTCTTTGAGGCCCACAAAAGAGGAAATGAAAACCCCGCGGAGATATTAAATCATTTTATCGAGGGGGAAGAACAGTACAGGGAGGTGGCAGCGCTCTTTCATGCCAGTCTTGCAGAATCCTTAAACAATGAAGAACAGAAAAAAGCATTTTCTGAGACAGTAAAAAAGATCAGAAAAAACAGTCTGGATATGCAGAGCAGGAAAGCAACAGATATCGAACAGTTACAGGAAATCATCAGGCAGCAGTCAGAATTGACGAACCTGCGGATCCGTCTGGATTAGATCCGCGTGCCGGGAAGGATGGAGATTATGGACGAAAAAATACTTACATTTGAGGAAAAGCTGGACAAGCTGTTGGAAACGGCAAAGAAGAAAAAGAATGTCCTGGAAGAACAGGAAATTCTTGATATGTTTTCCGGTGAGGAGCTGACACCGGAAAAGCTGGACCGAATTTACGACTTCCTGGATAATAAAAAGGTTGATGTGCTGAGGATGACATCCGATGACGATATGGATCCGGATCTGTTTATGGAAGACGATGGAGATGAGGAAGAACTTAATGTAGATGATCTGGAAGCTTCTGTTCCCGAGGGGATCGGGCTCGGAGATCCGGTCCGGATGTATTTGAAGGAAATAGGCAAGGTTCCGCTGCTGTCGAGTGAGGAAGAAATAGAACTGGCCAAACGTATGGAATTGGGAGACGAGGAAGCCAAAAAGAAGCTGGCTGAAGCGAATCTGCGTCTTGTGGTCAGTATTGCCAAACGATATGTGGGGCGCGGAATGCAGTTTCTGGATCTGATCCAGGAGGGAAACCTCGGTCTTATCAAGGCAGTAGAAAAGTTTGATTACAGAAAAGGATATAAATTCAGTACCTATGCGACATGGTGGATCCGTCAGGCGATAACAAGAGCGATCGCAGACCAGGCCCGGACGATAAGGATCCCTGTCCACATGGTCGAGACGATCAACCGGCTCGTCCGCACACAGCGGCAGCTTATGCAGACTCTCGGTCGGGAGCCTTCTCCGGAGGAAATCGCAAAGGCCATGGAGCTTCCGGTTGATCGTGTTCGCGAAATTATGAAGATATCTCAGGATCCGGTATCCTTGGAAACTCCGGTGGGCGAGGAGGATGACAGTCATCTCGGTGACTTTATTCAGGACGATCAGGTGGAGATCCCGGCGGATGCAGCTACCTTTACCCTTCTTCATGAACAGCTGATGGAGGTATTGGACACGCTGACTGAGCGGGAGCAGAAGGTACTTAGACTTCGCTTCGGCCTTGATGACGGCCGGCCGAGGACTCTTGAGGAGGTAGGACGGGAATTTAACGTCACGAGAGAGAGGATCCGGCAGATCGAGGCCAAGGCCTTAAGAAAGCTCCGCCATCCGAGCAGGAGTAAAAAACTGAAGGACTATCTGGATGAATAATGGATATCATAATATGCAGGCGGAGGAAAAAATACAGATGAAATTATCAGATCGTCTGGAGAAAGTGGTCTCTTTTGTAGATCCGGCAGAAAAAGCGGCAGATATCGGAACGGATCATGGCTATGTCCCGGTAGAGCTGGTGAGGAGAGGGATCGTATCCGGAGCGTATGCAATGGATGTGAAAAAAGGGCCGCTTTCGCGGGCAGAGCAGCATATAAAGATGGCCGGACTGGAAAATAAGATTGAATTACGGCTGTCAGACGGACTGGCAGGATTAAAGCCCGGGGAGGCAGAGGCTGTCATCATCGCCGGAATGGGCGGGGAGCTTATCATACATATCTTAGAGCAGGGAAAAGAGCTCTGGGATTCTGTGGAGCAGTGGATCCTGTCTCCCCACTCCGAGATCCATAAGGTGAGAAGATGGCTGTATGAGAATAACTTCCCAATAGAAAAAGAAGCCATGATCCGCGAGGAGGACAAGTTTTATGCGGTTTTCCGTGCAGGAAAACGCAGAACAGGGGATTTAGAAGACCATGGAATGCAGGAGGAGCAGTGGGATTTCCGCTACAGCAGGCTTTTAATGGATGCAAAGGATCCGATATTTAAAGAATTTTTAAAGGATGAAGAAAAAAAACTTGTGCTCCTGACGGAAAAACTGAGAGAACAGGCAGCTTCCTCTGAACGAGCAGGAGAAAGCCTTAAAAGGGCAGAGGAACGGTTAATGAAAAACCGGGAGGTACAAAATGAAGTGCAATGAGATAATGGAGTATCTGGAGGCTCTGGCACCTGCACATTGTGCATGCAGCTGGGATAATCCGGGGCTCTTGGCGGGAAGACGGGAAAAAGAGGTAAGGACGATCCTCCTGACGGTAGATCTTGATGATGCGGCAGTGTTAAAGGCAAAGGAAGAAAAGGCAGATCTGATCGTAAGCCACCATCCCCTGATCTTTAAGCCTATAAAACGGGTTACAGATGAAGATTTTATCGGAAGCCGTCTGGTATCATTAATACAGGCAGATATCTCTTATTTTGCGATGCACACAAATTTTGATGCGGCCCCGGGCTGCATGGCAGATATCGCAGCTAAGAGGCTGGGGATCCTCTCCGGGGAACCGCTAGAGGTGACAGGAGAAGAAAATGGGATACCCTTTGGGATCGGAAAAGTGGGAGAGCTGGAAAAACCGGTCACAGGGATCGAATTTGCAAAGGCGGTAAAAGAAAAATTCGGCCTGCCCGGCCTGACCGTCTATGGAGATCCCGGTTGGGAACAGAAGATATTTAAAAGGGCGGCAGTCTGCCCCGGCTCGGGAGGAAGCCTGATAAAGGCGGCGATCACTATGGGAGCTCAGGTCATGGTGACCGGAGACATCGGGCATCACGAAGGGATCGATGCCAACGCTCAGGGACTTACGATATTCGATGCAGGTCATTATGGTCTGGAATACGTTTTTATGGAATATATGGAGCGATACCTGAAAGAAAAACTTGGAGATGCCGTTCGGCTCGTTAAGATGCCGGTGCATTTTCCGGCCCAATTTCTGGTTTAAAGGAAAAAACACATTCGTAAATGATCCTGCATAAAAAGACGGGAGGTAGATCTATGACAATGCTTAAGGTTAAAGTCTGTGGATGCGAAAAAGAATATGAGGAGGGCATCCGCCTCGCCCGGATCGCAGAAGATTTTAAAGATCGGTTTACCGAGGATATCCTGCTGGCCCGGGTGAACGGAAAGCTCAAGGAGTTACATAAAACGCTGGAAAAGGATTCCGAGATATCATTTCTGACGTTTCTGGATCCGGTAGGAAGAAAGACCTATGAGAGAAGTGCGATCTTCGTTATGCTAAAGGCATTTTACGATGTGATTCCGAGAGAAAAAATAGAGAAGATCCAGATGGATTTCTCGATCGGCGACGGCATTTACGGTGAGCTTACCGGAGATGTCGAGCTGAATGAGGAGCTTCTTTTAAAGGTCAAGGAGCAGATGAAGCGCCTGATCGAGCGAAAGATCCCGATCAAAAAGAGAAGCGTAAATACGGATGAGGCAGTGGAAATGTTCCATAATTACGGAATGTACGATAAGGAACAGCTTTTCATGTACCGGCGGGCCTCCAGAGTAAATATTTACAGCATAGAGGAGCTTCAGGACTATTTTTACGGATATATGGTGATGCATACCGGCTATATCAAGTGTTTTGATCTGGTGCCGTATCACTCCGGTTTTCTTCTTGTACTCCCCGAGGAGGAGCAGCCGGAAAAGATCGGAACTGTCAGTGGATACGACAAGCTGTTTCATGTCCTTCACGACTCTTATCGCTGGAGCGGCAGCCTTGAGATCCCCAACGTAGGAACGTTGAACCGTTTGATCTCTGAGGGAAAAGGAAATGACCTGATCCTGATGCAGGAGGCGCTGCAGGAAAAGACCATCGGCCAGATTGCAGAGAAGGCGGCGAAAGACGGAGATAAAAGGATCGTAATGATCGCAGGCCCGTCCTCCTCCGGAAAAACCACCTTCAGCCACAGGCTGGCAACACAGTTTCGTGCTCTTGGCTATACGCCTCATCCGATCGCGGTCGATAATTATTTTAAAAACAGGGAATTTTATCCGAGAGATGAGAACGGAAAGCTTGATATGGAGGCACTTGAGTGTGTAGATATCGAACAGCTCAATGAGGATATGAATGCACTGCTTAAGGGGGAAAAGGTTGAAATACCCCGCTTCAATTTTGTTAAGGGATGCCGGGAGTATAAGGGAGATTTCCTTCAGCTGAAAAAAAATGATGTGCTGATCTTAGAAGGGATCCACTGCCTTAACGATAAATTATCCTACTCTCTGCCCCCGGAGAATAAATACAAGATCTATATCAGTGCCCTCACACAGCTGAATATCGACGAGCATAACCGAATACCGACCACAGACGGCAGGCTGATCCGCCGCATGGTGCGGGATGCCCGCACGCGGGGAACTTCTGCACTGGAAACAATAAGAAGATGGTCTTCTGTCCGCCGCGGCGAGGATAAAAATATATTCCCGTTCCAGGAAAAATCCGATGTAATGTTTAATTCCGCCCTTGTTTATGAGCTGGCTGTGTTGAAGCTTTATGCGGAGCCGCTTCTTTTCAGTATTCCACGGGATGTACCGGAGTATGATGAGGCAAAGCGCCTGTTGAAATTTTTAGATTATTTTCTGGGGATCGACAGTGAGCTTATCCCGAAAACCTCCATTATCCGGGAATTTATCGGCGGCAGCTGTCTGAAGGTATAACCGCACTGACAGGATTTGCCAGTGCGGATGCTGGACATCTGCGAATAAATATGGTATAGTAAACGAGTTCTGAGTAAGACAGATGATCGCTGCCGCATAAACGAAAGGATGCGGGAGAGGAAAGTCCGGGCTTCAAAGGGCAGGGTGCCAGATAACGTCTGGCGGAGGCGACTCCAGGGAAAGTGCAACAGAAATAAACCGCATGGCTTGCCATGTAAGGGTGGAAAGGCAGTGTAAGAGACTACCGCCTGGCTGGTAACAGGCAGGGCACATGTAAACCCCACTCGAAGCAAGACCGAACAGGGAGCATAAGGCGGCCCGTCTGCTCCCGGGTAGGTCGCTTGAGCTGTCTGGTGACAGGCAGACTAGATAGATGATCATCCACGACATAACCCGGCTTACCGTTTTGCTCAGAACATCGAAACAAAGGGATAATAGGTGAACAGTTAATGAATTTAGGAATAAAACGTATACTTTTTGTTATGCTGGCCGTGATGCTTTTGTGCTCCGCCTGTGGCAAAAAGGCCGAAAAGGAAGCAGCGGTGGATCCGGCTGCAAAGGAACAGCTGACACTGGGCGACAAGTATTATAATGAAAAGAAATTCGACGAAGCCATCGAGGCTTATTTAAAATGTCTGGAGATCGATGACAAAACTGTAGATGCTTATATCAGGCTCAGTGAGATCTATATGAGTCAGGAGCTTCCGGATGATGCAGTGGAGATCCTTGAACAGGGATATGATGCAACTCAGGACGAAAATATAAAGAAGCTGTTCGGGGAACGCTGTCAAGAGCTTGCCGATGAGTATTATGAGGATGAAGAATACGATGGCGCGATCGAGCTGTATCAGAAGCTGGTCTCTTTAGAGCCCTCCAATGTGGATGCGTATCTTCTGCTGAACGAGATGTATATCGCTTTAGAAGAATATGACAGCGCAGACGAGATTTTAGAAAGAGGATATGAAGCGACTAAGGACGAGAAGCTTTTAAAGACAAGATATGAAAGATTGTTTTCCATGGCAGAGAGCTGTCTTGAGGCAGAGAACTATGATGAAGCAGTTTTCTGGCTGGAAAAGATCGTTGAGCTGGGCAAGGAAAACGATTCCACGCTGATCTCCCTCAGCAAGGCCTATGCAATGGTCGAGGAGTACGACAAAGCGATGGAAGTATTTGAAAAAGTGGAAAATAAGGACGAGGAGCGTGCAAAGGACGTTCATGCCTGCATCCTTACCGGCAGAGGGGAACAGTATTACAACGAAGGCAAGAAGGACGAAGCAGTAAAAGATCTTACGGATGCGATCGCGATCGATCCGACTCAGATGGAAGCCTACATAACGCTTATCGAAATCTATTCCGAAAGCCAGAATACGGCGGAAGCAGATAAATGGGTCAGCCGGAGCATGAGCCAGTTTATGAATCCGGAGAGCGTATCAAAGGAGAGCTTTGAAAGCTATATTTACACAGTATCCGATTACTATTCTTCAAAAGACGATATGGATTCCTGCTTAAGCTTCTGGCAGAAGGTATCATCTCTCCAGCCGGATAACGCTGAGTTTAAGGCCCAAGTGGAGAGCTACCGTTCATCCATGGCGGATGAATCCTATTCCAAGGCCGAGGAATGCCTCGGAAACGGAGATATAAGTGGAGCCTCTGCTCATTTTAAACAGGCGCTGGCACTGGCTCCGTCTACCTACAAGCCCGGTCTGATCTATGCGGATAACGGAGTTTACTATCTGGATCAGAACGGTTCGTTTAAGACCGGATGGTATACGGCTGAAAATGGCGACAAATACTATTTCAGTACAGAATCAGGCCCCGCGTATGCCAGTGCATATATGGAGTGGCATACGATCGACGGCAATGAATACTACTTTAATGATGATGGACGCCTGCTTGTCAATGACGAGACCCCGGATGGCTATTTTGTAGGGGCGGACGGAAAGAAGATCGGCGGCACCGGCGAAACAGAAACCGAGGAAACGGATGAGCCGGACGAGCCGGAGACAGAGGAAACCGAGGCAGATAACGAAAAAACAGAAACAAAGAAGCCGGAGAGCAGTTCCTCAGGCAAGAAGGATACCCATTCTTCCGGTAAGCTTTCTCTGAATGTCGATACGTTAAAGGAAGCAAAGGAAAAGAACGGAAGCTATGCTTTAAAGAAGGAACAGCTGTTTGACGGAGCAAGCGGAGATACCATCACGATGAATGACGTATATGACTGCATGTCCCGTTATGGAATGAAGGTACAGTGGATCCGTGAGGAGGCTACCTACGCCCTTGCGATGGGTGATCTTGTGATATGGGTATTCCCGGGCTCCAGCCTTTCCGACGACTCTGTTATCGTAAGAGACACGGAAAAATACAAAGAATCACTTCGTCAGAAGCCGCTTCCGGACGGCACGACCTTTGCGGTCAAATTTGACCCGAAGGCAACCGGAACAAATGAGGAAGTGGATCTAAATAAGATCGAAGCGGTCAATAATCGATAAAATCTAAACCACAAAGAAAACGAAAAAATAAAGAAACCGGCTCCCGGCCTCAGGTAATACTGAAGGCCGGGAGCCGGTTCTTTTAACCGATTGACGTCGAATTTTCGCAAGACTCGCCGCGTGATTCCGGCAAGGGGTTAGTCGTGCTTTTCGTCACAATACTGGCAGCGGTAGATCTCTTTTTCTTTATCGGAAAGATAAAAAATATGGGGGAGCTCCTGCTCAACAGAGGTGATGCAACGGGGATTCTTGCAATGGATCACGTTTACAAGGCGGTCAGGAAGACTTAAACGGCGCTTTTCAACGATCTCATTGTCACGGATGATATTGACGGTAATGTTATGGTCAATGTAGCCGAGCACATCCAGATCGAGAGTATCTAACGGGGCTTCGATCTTGATAATATCCTTACGTCCCATTTTGCTGCTCTTTGCATTTTTAATGATCGCAACGGTATAATCCATTTTGTCAAGGCCGAGATGGCGATAAATATCCATGCTTTTTCCTGCCTGGATATGGTCAAGGACAACTCCTTCTTTCAGTCCGCTGATATTTAACATGGCAGTTCCACCTCCAATAAAGTCAGGATAAGGGCCATACGAACGTATACGCCGTACTGCGCCTGTTTGAAGTAGGCAGCTCTCGGATCATCATCCACATCGACAGAGATCTCATTGACCCGGGGAAGCGGATGCAGGATGAACATATCCGGTTTCGCAAGCTTCATCTTTTCCGTATCCAGAATGTAACAATCCTTCATGCGGATATAATCTTCTTCGTTAAAGAAACGTTCCTTCTGCACTCTGGTCATATAGAGGATGTCCAGATCCTCCATGGCATCATCCAGATTGGTGGTCTCTTTATAATTGATATGGTTGGCTTCGAGAACGCTCTCGCGGATATAATCGGGAATACGAAGCTCAGGCGGAGAGATGAGGACAAAGCGGATACCCGGATAGCGGACGAGGGCGTTGATCAGGGAATGAACGGTACGTCCGAATTTAAGGTCTCCGCAAAGGCCTACGGTCAGATTGCCAAGGCGCCCTTTTAAGCTTTTAATTGTCAGAAGATCGGTGAGAGTCTGGGTCGGATGCTGATGGCCGCCGTCACCGGCATTGATAACGGGGATAGAAGATTTAGAAGCAGCAACAAATGCGGCGCCTTCTTTCGGATGTCGCATTGCACAGATATCTGCATAACAGGAAACAACACGGATCGTATCGGAAACACTCTCGCCTTTTGCAGCAGAGCTGGAGTCCGCAGAGGAGAAGCCGAGTACGGAGCCACCGAGATTCAGCATTGCTGCCTCGAAGCTCAGGCGCGTTCTGGTGCTGGGCTCAAAAAAAAGAGTCGCCAGCTTTTTTCCGTCACACAGGTGAGAATACTTAGAGCGATTCTTTTCAATATCAGAAGCCAGATCCAACAGTCTGTCGGTTTCTTCCACGGTCAGATCAAGTGGACTGAGTAAATGTCGCATAGGAAGTTCTCCTTTCTGTATTTGAAACAGGATTTTCTTATCGTTGCCATTATAACGGATATGCCCCGGAAATACTATACTTTTTTAAAAAAAATATG
>Ga0129312_1000706_pt1 | contig 25331 bp, 20 predicted proteins | sample O827metagenome_FD_94434 | JGI IMG/M metagenome (GOLD analysis project Ga0129312, IMG submission 94434) | Orangutan group fecal microbial communities from Wisconsin, USA - O827 metagenome | ecosystem: Host-associated > Mammals > Digestive system > Large intestine > Fecal | place: USA: Wisconsin... | reverse complement strand
AGGGGCTCAGCAGGAAAATGTTTTGCGGCTGGCGAATCTTTCGACGAGTCTTTAGACTCCAACGCAGGCAAAGAGCCCTTATAGGGCTCGAACAAACCACCGGCTAAGCCGGTGGTTGTGATTTCCGGAGCGTTAATCGTTGCTTAACGCTCTATACCCACTCACCTGTTTCAGCAGCTTGCGGCAGGAAATATAGCGTTTCCCAATGCGATTATCAGTGATTCCATGCATTCGGCATCTGCTGTATTCAGCGCAGTTGTAGTCGGCGAAGTAGTAAGCAGATCATTTCCCGAAGCTTTTCTTAAGCAGTTCTGTCATATGTCTGTATACTCCGGTATTGCTTAATTCATCCCGATAATACACATACAGTGAATAGGTGAACGGATTCTTACCGGTATAAAGCAGCAGCTCCGGATAATTATTAAGGGATCTATAATCTGCCACATAACAGCACAGCCCCTGTATCACCTGCTTCATGATCATATCGGTATTGCTTCCGTACGCATATACAGGCAGTGACATTCTCCAGTGATTAAGTGCCGAGCGGACTATAGGCATTATCATATCATCCTGGGACGGGAGAAATATCGGCAGCGGCATGGTGGCAAATCCTGCACAGATAAGTCCGAGCGACTGATGCGGTATTACGAAATGGCTGTAGTTTTTAAGCTCCGCTGCCTGTGGCAGCAATATAAAATCATATTCATCCGCATTTTTATTTATTGTATCTATCCGTTCATTACTGCTTACGGAGATAACGGTCGATGAATACTTTTTTCCGAAGACCGGTATTATCTCACGATATATAAGTTCATTAAAGATCTCGGGTACTAATATTCTCAGCGTTTTAATCGGAACGGTTTCGTTTTTGATTTCTTCGATTTGATTTTCCGTAAGCTCCTTGACTTTGAGTATGGCTCTTGCTCCGTTTACATAAATCTTACCTGCCGAGGTAAGCTTCATTTTCTTGTTTTCGTAATAGAAAAGCTGCGGAATCTTCTGCTGATACAGCTTGCCTAACTGCTGGCTTAAGGCAGACTGACTTATAAAGAGACGATCCGCCGCCTTTGACAGACTTTCCTCTTCAGCTATTGCTATGATATATTCGAGTTGACGTGAATCAAACATTTTTATCCCTCATCTTTATCCGGCAGCCGTGTATCTTCAGCGTCTTCGGGAAGCTTCAGCTCCATCGGATATAGCTTTGACGAATGCGCATAATAAAGTCTCATTTTCTCAAAAAACAGCCTTATAAAATATGACATTGCTGGCGTGATATGTCTTTCTTTCTTCATGTATATTCCTTTTGTAAGGCAGAACGGCGGATCAAGTCTGAAATACCGCAGTTCATTTCCAGTTTCGGCATTATCTATAGGTCCTATGGCATAGGCATTATAAGCTCTCGTCATGGTTGTCGATATTGCAGTGCTTCCGGATGAGTTGACCGTGAGCGGAACAAATCCGGCCTCACTGAATGTTTTATTGAGTATCTCGGTGTAAAAAGCACGTGCTTCATGCGCGATATAAGGAATATCCTTAAGCTTTGCAAGCTTTATCTTCGGTATATTTTCGTTGACCGAAACAGCGCCTCCGGATGCTATCGCATTTGTATCGGCTATATACACGATGTATTCTATTTTCTGCAGCGGAATAAAGCTGATATCGTTTTTCATTATAAAATCAGGATTTTCAAGCCCCAATGCGAAGCTTACCTTGTTCTGTATGACAAGCTCTGCTCCTTCTCTGGAATATGCCTCAACTATGTTGATCTTTACCTGCGGATAATGCGCAGCAAAATCTCTGTATATCTTCCTGAATATCTCAGAGTCTATATGCGGTGACATTGCCGCCGAAAATGATTCCTTTCGAAAATCGGCAATGGAATTCATCATCATATAGGTCTGTTCCTTAATGCTTAGTATTTTGCGTGCTCCCTCGATATATTTCATGCCTGCGGCTGTAGGAATCAGATGATTTCCGCGTTTAAAAAGCGGTACTCCTACATACGCAGACGCATTGTTTATCGTTCTGCTGATTGCCGATGCCGATACTCCGAGTGCCTCTCCTGCTTTTACAAGAGAACCGCTGTCGGCTGCAGCCACAATATATTCCAACTCTCGTGTCTCCATTTTAACCTCTCGATTTTGCGTTTTGCTTATAGATTAGTTGAAGATTGCACGATTGTAAATACACAGTAAAAAATTTAAAGTCTAAGCAAGGTTATTGGTAATCACTTACAAATAATTGAAAATTTAATCAATGCATTTTAAGCACTTTTACATTTTACAGGAGGATCAAAATGAAAAAGACATTATCAGCAATACTTGCAGGAACTCTCACCGCTGCAATGCTGCTTACCGGATGCGGCTCATCAGCTTCATCGTCAACCGAAACAAAGGCAGCTGAAACAAGCGAAGCCGCTGCTGAAGAAAGTTCTTCAGAGGCTGCTTCCGACACTGCTTCCTTAGATGATGCCGAAATATGGACCAAGGACAATATAACCATAGTTGTTCCTGCCAAGGCCGGCGGATTAAACGATTCCATCGCAAGGCTTATGCAGGAATATTTCCAGAACGAATTCAACGCAACATTTGTTATTGCAAACTATGACACCAAGGCTGTTGCTTATGAGGCGCTCAAGAGTGCCAAAAATGACGGAACTACACTTATGCTTCAGCATTCTTCTTTATTTGCTGAGGCTGCAGGCGGTTCGGTTGCATACGAACCGACGGAAGAATTGACTGTTGTAGGTGAGATCAACTCACTCGGAGGTTCTGCTTTTATCGCTCCTAAGGATGCTCCGTATGACACATTCTCGGAACTTATTGATTATGCCAAGGCTAATCCTGGCAAGGTAAGCGCAGCTTACTCGGCAAAGGGCATGTCGCATTTCCAGTGGGCAGCTATAGAGAAAGCAGCCGGAGTTGACTTCAATCTGGTAGATGCATCAAGCGAATCAGAGAAGCTTACAAACGTTGCAGGCGGATTCATCGGCCTTGCCGGAGTAACCTATAAGTCAGCCAAGGAATACGCAGATGCAGGTCAGCTCAAGATCCTGTCGGTATGCAACAATGACGAAGCTGCCGACGAGTTCGGATATGAGAAGATGGAAGATCTCGGATATACAACCATGGCAGTAAACTATATGTACATCTGGGCTCCTAAGGACATGGATCCGGCTCTTGCTCAGCAGATCAACAACTGTCTCTGCAAGATGACCGAAGATGATGACTTCAAGTCAAAGATGGACACACTCGGATACCCGGCAATAACCACCTCTCTTGAAGATGCTCAGGCTAACGCCAAGGCTGAAATGACAGCAGCTTACGATCTTGCAAAGGATATAGGATTATAAGCGGCAGCTACTGATTGATTTAGAGGTATCTATGAACAAAAAGGATTTTACTATCGGAATAGGATCCTGTCTGATCGGTGCGGCAGTTCTCATATATTCATTTTTCATCAGGATATCTGTTGAACTGTCGGAACCCGGTCCGAGACTGTTTCCGCGTATCGCCGGAATCATTTTCATAATCTGCGGGATCGGGATAATTGTTACAGCTTTGAACGAGCCCGCGAAGTCCGGCGAATTTCTCGGAAAAGAAGGATCAAAGAAGCTCGGCATTGCATTGCTTGTTTGTTTTATATACTGGGCTGCACTGAAAATACTCGGTTTTATTATTGCTACGCCCTTCGCAGTAATCGCTCTGTCACGGATCTTTTCATCCAGGAAATATAACTATGTTTTAGGCATTGTAGTCGGCATAATCGCAACTGCGCTGCTTTACTCGGTATTCAGCATAGCATTTCATCTGCCGCTTCCGGCCGGAATGCTTTAAAGGAGGATCCAAGCTATGGCTATGTTCGGAACGGCATTGCTGACATTACTTCATCCGCAATACCTTATTCCAATGTTTATATGCGTCGTGATTGGCATTGTTCTCGGCGCAATACCGGGTCTTACCGGAAGCCTCGGTATGACCATCATACTTCCGCTTACCTTCGGTGTAAGCACGAATATGAGCTTTGCCATGCTGATAGGCATGTGGATAGGCGGAACTTCAGGCGGATTCATTTCCGCAACTCTGCTCGGCATCCCCGGTGCACCTTCAAGCGTTGCTACCTGCTTTGATGCGTATCCCATGACCAAAAAAGGCGAAGCATATAGGGCACTGCTTATAGGCATAGTTGCATCATTTATAGGTACGGCTGCCAGTGTACTTATAGCTGCTTTAGTTACGCCTTTTATCGCAAAATGGGCACTTTCGCTCGGCCCGTGGGAGTACTTCTCACTCTGCTTCTGTGCGGTAACAGTGGTCTGCTCGCTTGTAAAGCAGAACATCTTCAAGGGCTTCCTCGGAGCTGCTGTAGGACTTCTCCTCAGCACCTGCGGAATGAGTCCGCTGGACGGTGCTTATCGTTTCACTTTCGGCGTTCCCGATCTTACGGGCGGTATCGATATGCTGGCACTTATGCTTGGTCTATATGCAATCAAGCAGATCATCGAGGATTACGCCAAGGGACAGCAGTCTCTGTCTAAGGTTGATAAGCTTGAGACCGGAGGCATGAGCATTGTTATAAAGGATCTGATAAACAATATAGGCACGGTTATCCGCTCATTCCTTATCGGATTTTGGATAGGTTTCCTGCCGGGCATGGGCTCCGGTCTCAGCAACCTCGTTGCCTATGCACAGGCCAAAAGTGCCGCAAAGGACGGCAATAAGTGGGGAACAGGATGCCCCGGCGGAATATGGGCGTCCGAGACATCAAACAACGCCTCTATCGGCGGTGCGATCATACCTATGATTGCTTTAGGTATCCCGGGTGATACGGTAACTGCTCTGCTCTTAAGCGGTCTTACCATCCACGGACTTCAGGCAGGTCCGTTGTTTATGCAGAACAATGCCGATCTTGCATACCTGATATTCGTATGCGTCCTGTTTGCAGCCATTCTGACGCTGCTGGTGCAGCTCTTCGGCGTAAGACTGTTCCCGAAGATATTGTCGCTTCCTGCAAACTATCTGTACGCAGTCATTATTGTAATGTGCTTTATCGGTGCATTTATCAGTACTAACACAACATTTAACATGCTTATGATGCTCGGACTGGTATTGTTGGGCGTAGTCTTAGATTACTGCGATATTCCGGTCAGCCCGCTGCTGCTGGCATATATACTCGGTCCTCAGCTGGAATCGTATTTCAGAAAAGGCATAAGCTATACTTCAGACGGAATTATACCGTTTATAACGAGACCTGTTTCGGCACTTTTCCTTATTATTGCAGTTTTAAGCGTAATCGTTCCGATTATACGTGGTCACAGAAAGGCAGCTGCAAAAGCTGAATAATTGGAAAATGTCAGAAGAGAAAAAACAAAAATTAGCGGAACAATTAAGAGGAAAATCAATAACCTCCGTCGCATTTCCGGAGGATTATCTTGAATTCGGCAAACACGAAACCGTTGAACACAGATTTATCCGGACGAGACATGGTGACACCGGAATATACATCCACAGAGCCAAGGAAATGCGTTCCCCGGCACCTGTATTCATCAATATCCACGGCGGAGGTTTTGTAAGGCCTCTCATTGAGACTAACATCAACTTCTGCTCAAGGATCTGTGTTGAGATAAAAGGCATAGTAATAGACATTGACTATAAGCTGAGCCCGGAATACCGTTTCCCGGTTGCTCTTGAAGAGTGCTATGACGTAGTTAAATGGACCTTTGAACATGCGGATGAGCTTGGTTCCGATGCAGATCTGATAGCTCTCGGAGGTCACAGTGCAGGAGCAAATCAGACTGCGTCTATAACACTTATGGCCAATCAGACCAAGGACTTTACGGTAGGACTTCAGGTACTGGATTTCGGTGCATTTGATATGGCAACCGATCCTGCAGATAAGTTTAATCCTGCCGGAAGCATACTTCCTATAGAGAGAATGCGTGCCTTCAATACCTGCTACACAGACGACGATCCTGACGTTATGAAAAATCCGTATGTTTCTCAGCTTCTTGCTCCCGAAGAATGGTTCCCCGGACTTCCGGAAGCACTAATCATAACAGGTGAAAACGATATGTTCAGAGCCGAGGGTGAAGAATACGGAATGCGCCTTGTGCGAAACGGAGTAAAGGTAACCATGGAACGTTTTCCCGACAGTCCGCACGGATTTACCGTGAACTGCAACGGAAAATGGAGAGAGGCCCAGCAGCTGATCATTCAGACGCTTAACGGATTCTATTCGAGACATTCCTGAGAGGTGATATTGTTGACTTACGAGGAAAAACTTAAAACGGCGGAAAAGCTTCGTGCATCGAATTTTGTTGATCCCGTGTTTTCTGATGAATATCTGAGTTTTCAGAATCTTGTGGATATCGAGGATACACATATATCAACATCAGAAGGCGAAACGCATGTATTTATCCACCGTGCACATGACAGAGGAAGCCGCTGCCCTGTATTCATAAACATTCACGGCGGAGGTTTTGTAAGACCGCATATGCCATGCAACCGGTATTTCAGTGCAAGGATCGCAGCTGAGATCAGAGGCATCACTGTCGATATAGATTATAAGCTTGCTCCGGAATATCCTTATCCGGCAGCCTTCAACGAATGCTTTGATGTTGTTGAATGGGTATATAAAAATGCTGCAGTGCTGGGGGCATCAGTAGATAATATCATTATCGGCGGTCACAGTGCCGGTGCAAATCTTGCACTTGCAGTGGTAATGAAGCGCAAGTTTATGCAAAAAAAGCTTCCGAAGCTTCAGATTCTGGATTTCGGAGCATTTGACATGGCATCAGATCCGTCGGAAAAGGAAGGTGCGGCCGGCAATGTGCTGTCTGTCGAACGCATAAAAGAGTTTAACCTGCTTTATACGGATAATGATCCAAGGATACTGTATTCGCCGTATTGTTCGCCTGTATACTGTCCTGATGAGGAGTTTATCGGGTTGCCGCAGACTTTGGTAATTACTGCGGGACGTGACAGCCTGAAAAATGAAGCCGAATCGCTTGGTAAAAGATTTACAGAACAGGGCGTTGCCGTTACTCTTAAGCGCTTTCTGAACAGTAATCACGGATTTACCGTTCAGTGTACCGGAGAATGGGAAGCCTCACAGCAGCTCATCCTTGATACCGTAATGCAGGTAATATAAACAACTGTTTTATAAATGACGAGAAAGGGCGTGCGGATAATGAGAAATCATTTCCGGCGTCCTTTTTCGAGTCTTCAAAGTTTTGTAGGATTTGTTAATGTGGGCTGTCGTTGGGGTGCGAATTTTCGAAGGATTGCGAGAGTACGGAGTACGAAGCAATCCGTAATTAATCGATAAGAAGATTAAAGCTGGACTGCAGTCATAGAAGCAGCGGCTGACTTTCGGTCTTTTTTGTTACATAAGGCTCTGTCCAAAGTTGCAAAGACTGACATATTAGTTTAGAATATTCAGCATGAGAAGCTGTTTTATAGTCAATCCGAATGCCGGAGGAGGCAGAGGTCTCAGACTCTGGAATAAGGCGCGTTCATATATGAATAAGCGCGGCATGGAGTATGAGATATATTTTACCGATGAAAAAGGCGATGCACGACGCATGGCCTATGAAATCACGGATTCGGACAGTGATCTTCCGACGGTCATATTTGTTATCGGCGCCGACAGTACGCTCAGTGAGACCCTTAACGGACTAAAGCATCCGGACAGGATAGAGCTGGTCTATATTCCGGTAAATGTCAAATACGGATTTTCACGCAGCCTGAGATTAAGATCAAATCCGCGGGCTGTTATAAAGGGATGTTTAAGCGTAAACGGTAATCGTATCGACACAGTAGACTACGGTGTGCTCACAGGTGAAAACGGAGAGATAACAAGACGCTTTATCAATACCGCAGGTATAGGCTTCGATGCGGAGCTTTGTCACGGGATAAGGAACAGCTACAGCGATAAGATGTCTTCTCCGACAGGGATAAGGGGCAGCCTTATTGTATATAGGGAGCTGCTCAGGGCACTTGTACGCACCAAGCCCGTGAAGGGCTATATATTGCTGGATGATTCGCACAGGATAGAATTCAACAATCTTATGTTCGTTTCGGCACATATACATCCTTATGAGTACAAATTCAAATTGGGAAGTTATGCGGATCCAAAAGACGGAATGCTTGAGATATGTGCTATAAGCTGCAGGAGCCGTATTAAGCTGCTTGAGCTTATAATCAGGAGCCGTTTAGGGAAGCTTAAGAATTCTGCCAAAGTCAGGCTGCTTCAGTGTGAAGAAGCACATATACATTTTGACAGGCCGTGTGCTGTGCATTCGGACGGAGACAGTCTTGGGACATTTAGCGATATAGATCTGCGCTGCGTGACCAGACAGCTTCATATCATACGATGAAGGAACGATAAGATCAAATATGAGAATAGGACACGGATATGATGTTCACAGACTTGTGAGCGGAAGAAATCTTATACTCGGCGGAGTGGATATAAACTATGAGCTGGGGCTGCTCGGACATTCGGATGCGGATGTTTTGGTTCATGCCATAATGGATGCAATGCTCGGAGCGCTTGCTTTGGGTGATATAGGGCAGCATTTTCCGGATAATGATGAGAAGTATTCGGGAGCGGACAGCATAGAACTGCTTAAAAAAGTAGGAGAGCTTGTTAAGGACAAGGGATATACAGTCGTAAACATCGACAGCACCGTTCTTTGCCAGAGGCCGAAGCTTAAACCGTATATCCAGGATATGCGTGCTGTGATAGCGGCAGCACTTAATATCGATGCGGATGCCGTAAGCGTCAAGGCGACTACAGAGGAAGGACTCGGCTTTACCGGAAACGGAGAGGGTATAGCCGCACATGCTGTGTGTCTGCTTGATAAAATGCAGTAAGCTGCGGGTAAGAAGCAGATCGGCAGCTTGGCATAAATAAGCTGAGTTTTATATTGAACTGATCGGCGAGAGATGCCGAAGGAATACAGTCTTCATTTCAGATAAAGGAATGAGACAATACAGACAGGAGCGGGTATGAAGATCTTTGATACTTTACAGAGAAGAAAAATCGATTTTAAACCTATAGAGCCGGGTAAGGTAGGCATATATGTATGCGGACCTACGGTATACAATCTTATACATATAGGCAATGCGCGTCCTATGATAGTATTTGATACATTCAGACGTTACCTTGAGTACAAGGGCTATGAGGTCAATTATGTTTCAAATTTCACAGACGTTGACGATAAGATAATCAAGGCTGCCAATGAAGCAGGTGTTCCGGCATCCGAGATTTCGGAGAAATATATAGCAGAGTGCCGCAAGGATATGAGCGACCTCAATATCGAGCCGGCTACGGTACATCCGCAGGCAACAAAGGAGATAGACGGCATGATCGCGATGATTCAGAAGCTCATTGATAACGGTCATGCTTATGTTGCCGGGGACGGTACTGTTTATTTCAGTGTAGCAACCGACAAGGGTTACGGTAAGCTCAGCCATAAGGATATGAGCGAGATGATGTCGGGACTCCGTGACCTTAAGGTGAGCGGAGAGGAGCAGAAGAAGGATCCTAACGACTTTGTTCTCTGGAAGCCTAAGAAGGAAGGCGAGCCTTCATGGCCTTCACCGTGGTGCGAGGGACGTCCGGGCTGGCATATCGAGTGCTCTGTAATGAGTCAGAAATATATCGGCGATACCATTGATATTCATTGCGGAGGAGAGGATCTTATATTCCCGCATCATGAAAATGAGATAGCCCAGTCGGAGTGTGCAACAGGTAAGCCATTCTGCAATTATTGGATGCACAACGGCTTCCTTAAGATCAACAATGAGAAGATGTCAAAATCACTCGGCAACTTCTTCACCGTAAGAGAGATAACAGCTCAGTACGATCCTATGGTGCTCAGATTGTTCATATTGAGTGCTCAGTACAGAACGCCGCTCAATTTCTCACGTGAGCTCATGGATCAGACCAAAGCAAGCTACGAGCGTATACTTAACTGTACAGATAAGCTTAATGCTTTGCTGTCCGGCAATGCCAAGGATGGGGAGATGAGTGCGGATGAACTCGAGAATAAGCAGAAGATCGAAGGCTTTATCGGAGACTTCGAGGCCGCAATGGAGGATGACAATAATACAGCCAATGCGGAGACAGCAGTGTTTGAAATCGTTCGTACAGCCAATGCAAGTGCAGATGAGAACTCAAGCCGCACTTATCTTGAGTACGTCAAGGGAGTGATAAATAAGCTTTGTGACGGTGTATTGGGAGTTATCTCGGAGCGTAAGGCAGAGAGTCTTGATGCCGAGGTTGAGGAGCTTATAGCACAGCGTCAGGCAGCAAGAAAGGCTAAGGATTTTAAAACAGCCGACGAGATAAGAGACAAGCTTACCGCTATGGGTATAATCATTGAGGACACAAGAGAGGGAATCAAGTGGAAGCGAGCATGATGAACGGCTCTACACTCGCATATTTAGGAGATGCGGTGTTTGAGCTTATGGTCAGAAGCTATGTATTGGAGCATGGCTCCAAGCAGCCGGACAGACTTCACAAGCATGCGACTGCTATAGTAAATGCTGCCTCACAGTCTGCAATGATCGCGGCAATGCAGGAGGCGCTCAGTGACGAAGAAACGGCAATATATAAGAGAGGACGTAATTCGAGTACAGCAACCAGCGCCAAGCATCAGAGCATAGCCGATTACAGACGGGCCACCGGTCTTGAGGCTCTGTTCGGATTCTTATATCTTGAGGGCAGAGAGGCACGTATGAGGGAATTGTTTGACATAGGCCTCAAGGCATTAAATCATGATTCCGGAACAAATACGTATGATACGGATAAGAAATAAACCGGTGCGGCATCAGTAACAAAAGCTTGCTGTATAAAATAATAAGAACTGTAAAAAAAGAATAAGAATTATATTATGAAGCTGTTGCCAAAGGTCGAAGAGGATCGAGGAACAGCTTCATATTATCGGGAGATTACATATATGGGTAAAAACAGCAATGATACTGCATCAAGAAGAGAGGTGCTCGGAACCGCACCGATAGGCGGACTGATGTTCAAGTTTGCCGTACCGAGCATAATAGCCATGCTTGTAAGCGCACTCTACAACATAGTGGATCAGATATTTATAGGTCAGGCGGTCGGAACACTCGGCAATGCAGCTACCAATATTGCCTTTCCTTTGGCAATGTCATGTACTGCGCTTGGACTCCTGTTCGGTATCGGCGGAGCGGCCAATTTCAATCTTAATATGGGCAGACGCGAATATGACAAGGCTCCGTATTTTATAGGCAATGCAAGCTCGATGCTCGTTATATGCGGAACGCTGCTTTTTATCATAACAGAGTGTTTTCTGAGACCTATGCTTAAAGCCTTCGGTTCGCCGGAAGATGTACTGCCCCTTGCAATCGAATATGTAAGGATAATAGCCATAGGCTTTCCGTTCCTGGTGCTGACCATAGGCGGGGGACATTTGCTAAGGGCAGACGGAAGTCCTAATATGACCATGTTCGTTTCGCTTTCGGGAGCCGTGATCAATACTGTACTTGATGCGTTATTCGTATTCGGCTTCGGATGGGGAATGTCGGGAGCTGCATGGGCTACCGTTATAGGTCAGGTATTTTCCGGAATCATAGTTATCATATATGTTGCACACTACAAGACGGTTCCGATAAAAAATGAGCATCTTATTCCCAAGTGGGAGCTTATTATTGAGACGGCTGCACTCGGAGTGGCATCCTGTGCAAATCAGCTTGCTATGATGGTCGTGACTATAGTGCTTAATAATTCGCTTAAGCATTACGGTGCTATGTCGGTATACGGACAGTCTGTGCCGATAGCTGTTGCCGGAATCGTTATGAAGGTCAATCAGATATTCTTCTCAATAGTGATAGGTATAGCGCAGGGAAGCCAGCCTATAGAGAGCTTCAATTACGGTGCAGCCCAATATAAGAGAGTAAAGGAAACCTTTATACTTGCCCTGAAGGCGGCGGCTGTAATATCGATCATATCCTTCTTTCTCTTCCAGCTTTGTCCGAAAATGCTGCTCAATATCTTCGGAGACGGCAGTGATGAGTATTTTGAACTCGGTATAAAGTTCTTCAAGATATTCTTGTTCTTTACCTGGGCGAACTGTATTCAGCCTGTGACCTCGCAGTTTTTCGCTTCTGTAGGAAAGCCACTCAAGGGAATGTTTGTATCACTTACGAGACAGATTATATTCTTCCTTCCTGCGCTCGTTGTATTGCCGATGATATTTGGGATAGAGGGCGTGCTCTATGTTGGACCGATAGCAGACCTTCTGGCGGCAATAGTGGCTGCATTGATGGTTGCGGGAGAGTTTAAGGATATGACTGATAAGGAAAATGCCTTAAGCTGAAAAATATCACGCAGAATTGCTTAAACAAAATCAAATAACAGCAGACTAACTGAGAGAGGTAAGGTTTAGTCTGAAAAAAAAAACACGTGATGCAATGCAGGTAGCTGAGCTTTTGGATATGTCCATAGAGGACATTGAGCGAATCGCGAAGAATAATAAAGTTGATGTTTAATACAAATAATATAAAAAGAACCTCCATAGATTGAATCGATAGGTAGAAATTCTTTACCATTCCTTCTGATCTGTGGAGGTTTCTCTATTTTGTTCTGAGTGAAAAAATGTCCTATGAAACAAAATTTTTAAAAATCAGCAATTTCCCTTGCGGCGCTCCTCGGCAAGGAAACGGCGGTAGAAAAAGGTTCCTATGCAGCTTGATATACTGTCTGTGATAGGAAAAGTCAGCCAGAACCATTCGAGACCTATACGTGAGAACAGGTATCCAAGCGGAACAAAGAGTACCACGGTCCTTATTATAGTCATGAGTGAGCTCTTGACAGCCGAACCGACAGCCTGGAAGAACACCGGGTAAGTCAGCGAGGTGACAAGCACAAGGAAGCTGATGCCGATAACCGGAAAGGCTGCACTTCCGATCTCAATAACCAGAGGATCCGAGGTGAAAAACTTAAGCATAGGCACCGGAATCAGTACAAAGCAAAGTGTACCGAGGAACATAAGTGCCTCTCCGAAGGCGATTGATTCTATGAGTACTTTTTTACATCTGTCCAGATTTCCGGCAGCATAATTGTAACTTATGACAGGAACTATACAGGTCTGCATGGCACCCAGAGGGATGAAGAAAAAGTTCTGCCATTTATAATACAGACCGAGAGTTGTTACAGCCTGATCACTGAAGCCCGCAAGTACCAGATTGAGACCGAAGATATAAAAGGTGTAAGCCGACTGCATTATTATATTCGGAAGTCCCATTGCAAATATAGCTTTGATATGTCCCGGATACAGAGCTTTTGCCGGAGATCTGCGGAAGCCTTTTCTTGCCACTATAACAGCAGCAGCGATCTGGCCGATCACGGTTGCGATAGCAGCACCTGCAATGCCCATAGCGGGAATACCGAACATACCGAAGATAAGTATAGGATCCAGCACGATATTTATGACAGCTCCGGCTACCTGTGCTATTGTCGGAGTTTTCATATCTCCGTTTGCCTGAAGGACTTTTGTCCATATACTCTCAAGGAAGAGACCGAAGCTGAATATACAGATTATCCTTCCGTAGACGATTACATCACGGATGACGTCCTCGGAGTTCGTGGACATTCTTGCATACAGAGGCATTATAAGTACACAGATCACGGAAAAAACAGCCCAGAGGAAAACAGCAAGCGGTGTTCCTACACCGGCAAACTCATCTGCCTTTTCCGGCTTGCCTATACCCAGCTTTGAGGCCATGATGGTATTGATGCCGACGCCTGTTCCTACGGCGAGCGCAATCATCAGGAGCTGTATCGGGAAGATGATGGAAAGTGCGGTAAGACCGGATTCCGAGTATTTTGCCACAAACAGACTGTCGACTATATTATAGAGTGCCTGAATAAGCTGAGCCAGCATAACAGGCGGTGCAAGCTTAAACAGTATCCTGCTTATTTTTTCTGTCCCGAAAAAATTATTATCCATTTTTATTATCCTCAAAACTCAGTGCAGAGCATCTTTCTTTGTTCAAAATGAGTAGTCTCAAAATTACCTCAAGGCATTGTATATCCCGTACCGAACTTAGTCAACAACGCAATATGTCTGTTACGGCGGCGTTTCAAGGACGTAATAAAAACGTATGTTTTAAGCCTGCGGTGTTTAATAAAATCAATGCTTTATTAAACTTTCGGTAAGGACTAAAGCTGCAGGGCTAAGCTATACTTATTTAAAATCCATACTTTTAAAAATCCCTACTTTAAATAAGCTTACAGGAGGTGGCTATGAGCAAGGAAAATAAGAGCATTGGAAATATCAACACAAGGACTGCACTCAAAGCTATAGCAACATTTACCTCGCTGCTCCTTGCTTTTGTGATGCTTACGGGCTGCGGAGGAGCTGCAAGATCAGCGGATACTTATACGGTATCCGAGACTGCCGCAAGTTATGAGGGTGAGTATAACGGTTCCGGTATTATGCGAAATGATGCATACGCAGAGGAAGCGGCTGCGGATTATGACAGTATGGCTGATACGGTATCCGGTGCTTATGATAAGGGTGCAGCTGCGGCATCCGGCGGAACAACGGAGCCGCTCAGCGAATCTGAGATCGAAGCTGCCGGTGCATCCGGGGAGCAGACTGCAGCTTCACGAAAGCTTATAAAGACAGTCACACTGAATACTCAGACTACAGAGTTTGACAAGGCTGTTGCTGCCATAGATGCGCAGGTCAAGAGCTACGGAGGCTATGTCGAGAGTTCGAGCATATATAAGGGCGGCTATAACGAGAGCAGTTATTACTCCCGTTCGGCAGATTTCACCATAAGGATGCCTGCGGATAAGCTGGATGCCTTCCTTGATGAGACATTGGGTGAGCTGCATGTTACCAATCGCAGTGAAAATGTTGAGGATATCACTCTGCGTTATACAGATCTTGAGAGCAGAGTCAAGGCACTTGAGACTGAGCAGGAGAGATTGTTCGAGCTGATGTCCAAGGCTGAAAATGTAGATGCGATCATAGCAATAGAGAGCAGACTGTCGGAGATCCGTTACGAGCTTGAGAGCATCAAGAGCTCGCTGAGAAGCTATGATAATCAGGTGGTATACAGCACGGTATATCTCTATATCAATGAGGTTAAGCTTACAAGCACGACAGGGGAGGCAAGCTTCTCGGATAAGATCGTCTACGGACTTAAAAATAATCTTATCGGACTCGGAGAAATGCTTGAGAGTCTTGTTATATTTATAATCACAGAACTTCCGGTTATCATAGTACTCGGAGCACTGCTTGCGGTATTTATTATCATTGTCAGAAAGATAGTAAGAGCAATAAGACGCAGGATAGTATCGCTCAGAGGAGGCAACAGGAATGGTAAAAAAACCGGGGCATCAGTAGGTGTGAACAGCGCACAGGTGAATGGAAATGAAGCCGCTGCAGATACGCATGCCGATAAAACATCCGTTGATGATGTAGATAAATAAGCGAACAATGCGGGTAAGAGTAAAAGTTCACAAAATTAATCATTGACAAAGTCAATCGTTTAACGTAAACTTTCACCCATAACTTAATATTTCGCGTCGCTGTGACGGGAATAACCTGCTTTAAGATGCCTTGAGAGAATAGTCGGTTGGTGCGAGACTTAGGGTCACTGCAGGGTCTCACCCCTGAGCGACAACCCTATTGAGTGGGCGTTGATGGACGCCAAGAAGAGTGGTACCGCGGAAACAATTACATTAACAACAGTTTTCGTCTCTTTGTATGAACAATACAAAGAGACTTTTTATTATTATAGAATAATACCGGACGGCAGTCATCACTTCACAGATGCCGACTGCTGGCAGACGAGCATCCGTGAAGTGGTGGCTATCGGACGGTTAAACGAAAATGAGCACAAAGCTTCGGAAGAAGCGGGTGCGAATTTTTGTAGGATTACGAGAGTGCGAAGCACGAAGTAATCCGTATTATTCTATAAAGATGGAATGATGCGAATGAATTTTCATTATTCTATCTGTTTCCTTAACAAGATATTTAGGAGGTTTAGTAGTATGAGAAATTATGAAAAGTACAGACCGGGTTATTTTCCCGCTCCGGTTAAGACAGAGGAGCTGAGCTGGTATAAAAAGGATCATATAGAAAAGGCACCTACATGGTGCAGCGTTGATCTTCGTGACGGCAATCAGGCGCTCATAGTTCCGATGACACTTGAGGAGAAGGCAGAGTTCTTTAAATATCTTGTAAAGATCGGTTTTAAGGAGATAGAGATAGGATTTCCGGCAGCCAGCCAGACAGAGTTTGATTTCACACGTTATCTTATCGACAACGATATGATACCGGATGATGTTACTATACAGGTGCTTACGCAGTCACGTCCTCATATTATCGAGAAGACCTTTGAGGCCGTCAGAGGTGCGAAGAATGTAATTGTGCATCTCTATAACTCAACCTCCTTTGCACAGCGTCAGCAGGTTTTCCGTAAGGATGAGGAAGAGATAATCAAGATCGCAACCGACGGTGCCGAGCTTATGCTTAAATATCGTGATATGTATCCCGAGACACGTTTTCAGTTCCAGTATTCTCCGGAGAGCTTTACGGGAACAGAGCCTGAATTTGCGAGAGACATCTGTAATGCGGTAATAGATGTATGGCAGCCTACAGCAGACAATAAGGTGATAATCAATCTTCCGGCTACTGTTGAGATGAGCCTTCCGCATATTTTTGCCAATCAGGTAGAGTATATGTGCAATACTCTTCATAACAGGGAAAATATTATAGTATCATTGCATCCTCACAATGACAGAGGTACCGGTGTTGCCGATGCGGAGCTGGGACTTCTGGCAGGTGCCGAGCGTATAGAAGGAACCTTATTCGGAAACGGAGAGCGTACCGGAAATGTCGATATAATCACACTTGCCATCAACATGTTTACACACGGAGTAGATCCGAAGCTTGACTTCTCCAATATCAAGGAAGCTGTCGAGATTTATGAGCGTGTAACAGGTATGAGTGTAGGACCGCGTCAGCCGTATGCCGGAAAGCTTGTATTTGCGGCATTCTCAGGTTCGCATCAGGATGCTATCTCTAAGGGCATGAAATGGAAGGAGGAGACAGGAGACAAGTATTGGACCTGTCCGTATCTGCCGCTCGATCCGCATGATGTCGGACGTGCATATGAGGGAGATATTATACGAATCAACAGTCAGTCCGGTAAGGGCGGCGTAGCATATATCCTTGAGCATAACTACGGATATGTAATTCCTAAGGCTATGATGAGTGAACTTGGTTACTTTATTACAGGCATCTCGGATAACGATCACGCCGAGCTTCAGCCTGAGAATATCTTCGAAGCATTTAAGACAGAGTATATCAACAGATTTACTCCTATAGACGTATCGGATGTACGCTTCGATCATCTCTCAACAACCAAGCTTGAAGAGGAGGACGGAGTATCTGTTAAGATGAAGGCTGTCATCAACGGTGAGACCTTTGAGCTTGAGGCAGACGGAAACGGACGTCTTGACGCTGTCAGCAATGCACTTCGTAAGACAAGATACAACTTTGATTATGACTTCATTACATATTCCGAGCACGCTGTCAGCAAGGAATCGAACTCCAAGGCTGCCGCTTATGTATGCATAGCAGATAAGACCGGAAAACAGTATTGGGGAGTAGGAACACATGCCGATATTATCATTGCATCGGTAAATGCACTTGTTACGGCACTTAACCGCATGAATGAACATTTACATTTTGTTAAGTAATGAATAATAACAACAATAAAAAAGGAATAGCTTTTATGATATCATCGGCATTTTTCTTTGCCCTGATGTCATTCTTCGTAAAATATGCAGCGGACGTTCCGCTGTTTCAGAAGGCCTTCTTCAGAAATGCGGTAGCGGCAGTGATAGCACTGCCGCTCTTTCTGAGAGGACACCACAGCTTTAATATAGGGAAAAAGAATCTGTTGTTTCTGCTGTGCAGAGTATCCTTTGGCGCTTTCGGTATGCTGTGCAATTATTATGCACTGGAACATATGAACCTGCCGGATGCCAATATGCTTAATAAGACATCGCCGTTTTTCTCAATGCTTGCAGCAATATGGCTGCTCGGAGAAAGACCGACCAAGAGAGACTGGATATCTCTTGCAATAGCATTTCTGGGCGCGCTTATGATCATGAAGCCTTCATTTGATGTCCATTTCCTATATGCAATCATCGGAGTTGCGGGCGGCTTCGGAGCCGGAATTGCATATGCCTTTGTAAGAAAATTGGGCACCAGAGGGATAGACAGTTCGGTAATGGTACTTGCATTCTCGTTATTTACCTGCCTGATATGCACTCCTTTTTCTATATATGAAGGAATCCATGTGAGTGCACATGATCTGATGATACTTATGTGCGTAGGCTTAAGTGCGGCAATAGCACAGTTTTCGGTTACCTTATCCTATTCGGCAGCAGAGACGAGAGTTGTATCAATATACGGCTACACACAGATCATATTTGCAGCCATACTCGGTATCATCTTTTTCGGTGAGATACCTGACGCATTGAGCATAGCCGGATATGTGACTATTATTGCGGGAGCGCTTATAAAGCAGGGCTTCGGAAAACGATGAAGCGAAGCTGTGGCTTTAAATGTTTTTTAGGTATTATAGTTTAACAATCAAATAAAAAAAGTCTTATCGGGTATCTATATCAGAACGATATGGATACCTTTTGCATTTTTATGAATAGCAATTAGTAAATATGCATATACCTGGGCATAGTTTGTTGACAAAAAACCTATAGAAAACTATAATGTCAACATCAAAGCCACGAAGGAGTAACGAGGTGCGAGGAAATCGTGCTTTTCGTTACTGTACTTTAATTTTAAAAAGGAGAAAATTATGAAGAAGATTCTTTCACTTGCAACAGCAGCCGTTTTAGCGCTGTCACTTGTTGCCTGCGGATCATCAGACACAGCAACAACAACAGCTGCTGCAGGCGGAGACACTCAGGCTGAGGCTTCAAGCGAAGCAGCTTCTGTTCCGGTAACAGGCAAGATGACAATGGGAACAGGCGGAACATCAGGTACTTATTATGCATTCGGCGGAGTACTCGGACAGTACATCAAGAACTACGGCGGAATCGATGTTACCGTAGTTGCTACAGACGGATCAAAGGCTGATATTCAGGGTATCGATGCAGGCGACTATCAGTTAGGTACAGTTCAGTCTGATGTTATGGCTTATGCATGGACAGGAACAAAGGCATTTGACGGTGAGCCTCTCAATACATTCAGAGTAGTAGGCGGCCTCTATGCAGAGACAGTTCAGCTTGTAACAATGGATCCTGAGATCAAGAGCCCGGCTGACCTTAAGGGTAAGGCAGTATCTATCGGTGCTCCGGGATCGGGTGTTTACTTCAACGCTATGGATGTGCTTACATCAGCAGGTCTTACAGAGAATGATATCAAGGCTCAGTACTTAAGCTTTGCAGATTCCGCAGAGGGACTTAAGGACGGCAAGATCGATGCAGCATTCATCGTTGCAGGTGCTCCTACACCGGCTATCACAGAGCTTATGACAACAAACGATGCATATCTTGTACCGATCGAGGGCGAGTACGCAGAGAAAATCATGGCTGACTGCCCATACTATACAGAGCTTGCTATTCCGGCAGGAACATATCCTAAGCAGGAAGAGGACATCAACACTGTAACAGTTAAGGCTACACTTATCGTTTCAGCAGACGCTTCAGAGGATGATGTATACAATCTTACAAAGGCTGTATATGAGAATGCGGAAGCAATCAGCGGAGAGCATGCAAAGGGAGCAGAGCTCAGCATTGAGAATGCCACAACAGGTATGACAGCTCCGTTCCATGCAGGTGCAGCTAAGTACTTCGAGGAGAAGGGCGTAACTGTAGATACACAGTAAGCTGTATTGCAGTAAAGTGGATTTGATATATTGATTTAGCCCCGAATATCGCCGCAAGACGGTATTTGGGGCATATGTGACAGAAATATTAAACTTTATTTTTTCCGACAAGGATATCTAATGAGCAATACCAACAACGAGAACAAAACAAATTCCGATATGACTGTCAATACGGCAGCTGTTTCCAAAGAGGATATACACAGCAGCGTAGACGATGTAATGAAGAAGTTTGACAGAGAGTCAAATGTACGAATCTGGGAAGGAACTCCCAAATTAGTAGTTAACGGACTCTTGGTATTATTTGCTTGCTTCTGTATATATGTTACGCTCTGGGGAACCTTCCTTGAGGAAGTACGTCTTACATCATTTATGGCGTGCATAGTTTTCCTTGGTTATCTTGTATTCCCGCTCAGAAAAGGAACACAGAAGACCAATTACATCCCGGTATACGATATCATACTCATGATATTGGGAACCGGAGCATTCTTATATTTTACTTTCAACGCAATAGATATTATTCAGCAGGGAAGTAAGTTTGCCACATACCAGATCGTTATAGGTGTTATCGGTATACTTTCGCTCGGCGAGGTCTGCCGCAGATCGGTTGGTATTCCTATACTTATCGTTGCGGGAGCTTTCGTTATATATGCGCTTACCGTAGGCCTTACCAACCCGACATTTGCAAAGAGACTTAATTATGCGGTCAGACTTCTCTTCTATTCAAAGGAGGGCGTGCTTTCGACTCCGGTAAATACCTGCTCGAAGTTCATCGTTATATTTATCATCTTCGGTGCCTTCCTTGAGAGGACCGGTATATCGGACTTCTTTATTGATTGTGCAAATGCACTCGTAGGTGCGTTTGCCGGCGGACCGGCTAAGGTTGCCGTAGTTTCATCGGCGCTTTTGGGAATGGTATCGGGTTCCTCTGTTGCTAATACAGTAGGATCAGGTTCGGTTACGATTCCGATGATGAAGAAGACCGGATACAAGGGAGAATTTGCAGGTGCTGTCGAAGCTGCGGCCTCTACGGGAGGACAGATCATGCCTCCTATTATGGGAGCAGCGGCATTCCTGATGGCTGATATCGTAGGCATTCCGTACAGCAGTATTATTTCGAGAGCGATACTTCCTGCCATATTGTATTTCACCGGTATATTCATATCGGTGCATCTTGAGGCAAAGAGAAACAATCTTAACGGTATTCCGAAAGAGGAGCTTCCTAAGTTTTCCAATCTTGCCAAGAAGCTCTATCTCCTGCTTCCGCTTATAATACTGATCTTCCTTGTTACTACAAACATCAAGACTATTCAGACTGCAGCTGCTATATCCATAGTTGCGGCTATCGCTGTAAGTATGTTCGATAAGGAACACCGCATGAGTCTGTCAACCATACTTGATGCACTTGCATCGGGAGCAAAGGGTTCTATCTCGGTAGCGGCAGCCTGCGGTATCGCCGGAATCATAAGCGGTGTTATCACCATGACAGGACTTGCAAATGTGCTCATCAACGGTATAGTTGCAATTGCAGGCAATCGTCTTATCATTGCACTTATACTTACCATGATATGCTGTATAGTACTCGGCATGGGAGTTCCTACAACAGCAAACTACTGCATCATGGCAGCTACCTGTGCACCTATACTTATCCGTATGGGAGTTCCGACAATAGCGGCACACTTCTTTGTATTCTACTTTGGTATAGTAGCGGATATTACTCCGCCGGTAGCGCTTGCTGCATATGCAGGAGCAGCTATAGCCAAGGCGGATCCGATGAAGACGGCACTTAATGCAACAAAGCTTGCAATAGCTGCTTTCATAGTTCCGTATATGCTTGCAATGAATCCGGTAATGGTTCTTGTTGATGTGACAGGACCGATACAGCTTATTCGTATCGTTATTACCTCATTTGTAGGAATCTGCGGTATAGCGGCAGGACTTTCCGGATATCTTGTGACAGAGCTTGACTGGCTGCAGCGTATCATTATGCTTTTCGGCGGTTTGATGCTTGTCAATCCGTCAGCGATAACAGACATAATAGGAGTTGCAATATTTGCAATCATTATCGTTTGGCAGCTTGCTGCAAGAAAAAAAGCCGTAAAGGCATAACAGTTCAAGACTGATCAAATCCTCTCCTTACGGGCATAAAGCCTGATGGGAGGGGATTTTTATTTTATAAGAATTTGTGTTCTATGAAAAAGCTTCGTTGGATGCGTGCTTGCACGAAGGAGGAAATGCCGCAGGCGGGCTGCGTTCGAAGCAGAAATGCGCCAAGACATATTTGCTTTATAATTATCGGGTAAGGCTAAGGCATTACGAATAAATTACTTTTTCAAGGCTTTACTGTACTTTTGTATGATTTCGTGATAAAAATTACAAGTACGTAGAAGTATAGATAAAGGAGAAGGAATGATGAAAACAAGCAGTTCTTCCAATAAGCTGAGAGGCTTTTGCGCGGCAGCGAGTTTGTTTGCGGCAACACTTGCAAGCACCGCGATATATTCATATGCGGCAGAGATAGCTGTGCCTTTTTCTTCTGTGTCGATCACTACAGACGGTGACTGCAGCTGGTCGATGGGCGATTCGGGAGCTCTTACTGTTGATAAATACGAGCTTAAGCTTTCACGCAAGAGTTCCGGAACGTGGAGTGATAACTACAAGACGGTCAAGACATCGGATGACAGCTATTCATTTACATTTACATCAAAGGGACAATATAAATATAAGATCAGGGCACTGTTTGTCGGAGGAGACAAGAGTACCTGGTCCGGAGAAAGCAACACAGTATCCGTTACATCCGATGATGTGAGCCATAATGAACCGGGATCCGGTACTATATACGTTCCGACGACGGGAAGTGACGGCAATACTTATTATGTTCCGGCAGGACCCGGCAGTAATTATACTTACTCAACCACGACCATAGGTCCGGACGGAAGCGTTAAGACAACTACATATAACAAAAGCGGATCAAACACGCAGACAGCAGGACCGGGAGGAGTACCGATCAATACGTCAAATCAGTCGCAAAGCGGTTGGATAAGGAGCGGTAATAAGTGGATATATCGTTATGCCAACGGTACTCAGCCGAAAAACAGCTGGGACAGGATCGACGGAAAGTGGTATCATTTTGATGCTAATGGTTTCGTGAGCTACGGATGGGTTGCGGATTCGGGAAAGTGGTATTATACCGATATCAATACCGGCGCTATGAAGACAGGATTTAATAATGTTAACGAGAGATGGTATTACTTCAACGAAAGCGGTATCATGCAGACCGGATATGTGGTAGTTAACGGCAAGACCTACTATATGGATCAAAGCGGAGCAAGGCTTGATGCGGGATATAATCCGGACGGACATCAGTTTGATGTTAACGGTGTTATGATCAAGTAATACGGCAGAGACTTAACAAAAAAGCAATAAAACATTTTACGGAGAACAGATAAATGGGTATATATGAAGAACTTGTAGAGCGTGGACTGATCGCTCAGGTAACCGATGAAGAAGGCATAAAGAAGATGGTTAACGAAGGTAAGGCTACCTTCTATATCGGTTTCGATCCTACCGCAGACAGTCTGCATGTAGGACACTTTATGGCGCTTTGCCTTATGAAGAGACTTCAGCAGGCAGGAAATAAGCCGGTTGCACTTGTCGGCGGCGGCACAGGCATGATAGGCGATCCGTCGGGAAGAACAGATCTTCGTAAGATGATGACAGTCGAGACTATTCAGCACAACTGTGACTGCTTCAGAAAGCAGATGGAGAGATTCATCCATTTCGGAAACGACAAGTCAGATGCAATTATGGTAAATAATGCTGACTGGCTGCTTAATCTCAATTATATAGAATTCCTCAGAGACATCGGAGTGCACTTCAGCGTTAATAAGATGCTGGCTGCCCGCTGCTATGAGAACAGAATGGAGCAGGGACTTACCTTCTTCGAATTTAACTATATGCTCATGCAGGCATATGATTTCTACAGACTGTTCCAGGACTACGGCTGCAATATGCAGTTCGGAGGAGATGACCAGTGGTCAAACATGCTGGCAGGAACCGAGCTTATCAGAAAGAAGCTGGGTAAGGATGCACATGCAATGACTATTACACTTCTGCTTAATTCCGAAGGCAAGAAGATGGGCAAGACTGCATCCGGAGCCGTATGGCTCGACCCTGAGAAGACAAGCCCTTATGAGTTCTATCAGTACTGGAGAAACATCAATGATGCAGATGTATTAAAGTGTCTCAAGATGCTTACCTTCCTTCCGCTTGAGCAGATCAAGTCAATGGAGAGCTGGGAGGGTGCTGAGCTTAATAAGGCCAAGGAGATCCTTGCGCATGAGCTTACAGAGCTTGTACACGGTAAGGAAGAGGCTGACAAGGCAGAAGCAGCAGCCAAGGCAGTATTCAGCGGGGCAAGCTCTGAGAATATGCCTACATATAAGCTTACAGATGCAGATATGAATGGAGAAGATGCCGATCTTATCAGCGTACTCGTTAATTCGGGACTCTGCTCATCAAGAGGAGATGCGAGAAGAAATGTTGAGCAGGGAGGAGTATCTGTAGCAGATGTTAAGGTAACAGACAGCAAGGCTGTGATCAAAAAAGCAGAGCTTGAAGCTGATGGTGTTATCATTAAGCGAGGAAAGAAGAATTTCGTAAAAGTAGTTCTGTAATCGAATAAATATAAAATAATAAAATTATAAGGCCTCATCCGTCTGATATAGGGTGAGGCCTTAGTTTATATACCTATTCAATTAAATAACCCTCTTTAAAATAATTGCTGAGCTTAAGAGTCTGTTTTTTATATCGTCATTGATACATACATATAAGAGTTAAACAGTATTCCTGTTAGGAAACCATACACCGGATAAAACTGCTCTCATATCAGTATCCGAAGATGATAGGAATAAGAACTTCCTTGATCTTGATCTCAGCTTTATTTATTCTCCATTCCGCACATTCTGTAATAATCTCTGAGAAATCTTGCCAACTTTGTCATGATATATCTCCTTTCTATGTGAGAAATTGTTTTCTTTTGTTGTCTTTATAATAGCACCATGATTGTATTAATAAAAATACATAATAGTAAAGTATATGATACCTACAGAGTATTATAGAATAGTTTACATACCAAATACTTATAATGACAATAAAATAACAAATAAGTTACAAAAATATCAAAAAAGTACTTGCCAAGGAGCGGAATGATGTGATAGTATAAGCGAGCTGTCAGCGAGACAGTAAAACAAACGAGCAGACGAGTAGAAAACTTTTAAAGGAAACGAAAAAAGTTGTTGACAAAGATCTGAAAGTTTGATAAAGTAAACAGGCTGTCTCAAAGGACAGCAGCACAATAAAAACCAATAAAGAATTAATGCACAGACCCCGAAGATTCCAAAAGAAAAGAAATCT
>Ga0129312_1000705_pt1 | contig 25332 bp, 24 predicted proteins | sample O827metagenome_FD_94434 | JGI IMG/M metagenome (GOLD analysis project Ga0129312, IMG submission 94434) | Orangutan group fecal microbial communities from Wisconsin, USA - O827 metagenome | ecosystem: Host-associated > Mammals > Digestive system > Large intestine > Fecal | place: USA: Wisconsin... | reverse complement strand
TGTGTACATTTGTCCATTGAATTAGCCTCCTATAAAAACTACAAAAACTCCAAAGAGTTTTTAGATTTTTTATAGTATGGCACAGATTCAGGCTTTAGTTAAGGCGGGTGGTTTGACGTTTACGTTGCTTCAAAAGACACAGTTGTTTATCTGAGTGGCAGGAAAAATGAATATCTTCTTGAATAGAGCGCTGATAATAGTATTGTAACAAAATGTTGATAGAGGATATTCCTGTATCAATATTGGTATACAAAACTTTATCGGCAGACTGGATATCAATTTGCCGCATTTTGGATTGGTTAGCCAGAGCTTGTAATAGTTTATTATTTGACAGAGAACTGGAATTTGTATATTTATCTTTTTCAAATTGATTAAGATTAATGAAAGAATTTACAGCAGATTCAAGCGCAGGAATCAGTTTATTATCTTCATGTATAATGTGAGTTAAGGTTTTTACCTCAGATTTTAAAGCTGCATTTTCAGCTTGTACCTGTTCAAGTGTGTGTTGTAAAGCTATATTGTCACGCTGGTTGATTTTGAGAAGATATGTTTGCCTAAATTGTTGTTGGATGAAACCACAGAAAAAGAGTGTGGCTATAAATGTCAAAAAATATGGAATTAACTTAACTAATTCATAGGAACCATTACTTAGGATTGTGCAACCAAATAATGTAAGGATAGAACCAAATAATAAAAATAAGGAATTGGATGAATGCACAATAAAAGGAATTCCACCACGAATCCTGGGAATTTTTGTTAAAAAGTATGTAAATGTAATTTGAAATATTGCTGCAAGTATTTGAACAAGTATGTGTGAATAGTAGTTAATGTCGATAAACGAAATTAAAATAATTCCAGTTATTGTAGAAGATAAAATCAGCAAAATATAACTGATAGACAAAGAAATAATAGATACTATGCATATATGTAGAATAAATTTTTTTAAATAAAAAGCAATAAAGATAGATGAAATAATTGTAATATATAATGGAATTATTGTAGCTTCATATATGTTAATATAAAACGTAGGGATGGAAAGTAGAATGCTAAATAGAATAAAAGAAACCAAATGTTTTCTCTTAATATCAGCACCAAAGATTTTTATACATACAATCCATGTACAAAAAATAATTGTAAAATATTTAATAATGATTTGCATGGTCACGACCTATTCCATAATAAAAACTAACAAAAAGAAACAAAAACACATTACAAAATAGAATATAGAAAAATTTATTTTTTTTTTACCCTTTTTATTAAGAAAGAGGGTGAAAAAAATGATGGAATTATGGATGTTAATAATTAATATTATTTCAGCAAAATAAAATTCAATTATGAATGGGGAGTTGCGATTAGCGGCTCCCTATTTTCTTTGTTGGGTTTGCTGTATTATTCGGTCTGCATAATAGTGTATAAACTCCATTAAGGTAGGGACGCCTTTTTCGGATCGAATTTTAGCTGTGTAATGAATATATAATTCATTGATATCTCCGGTTTGCCATGTACGATTGATTGCATTTTGCATGGCTCTTTCAATACTGGAGGTTGTTTTGCTATATTTTTTGGACAGTATGGGCAGAAGATTTTTGGAATTGCCTGTTGCTACAAGTTCAATCGCATCTGCCAAATATTTCCTTCCGGTTGCTTTTGGACTAATGCCAATCAAATTTAGTTCTCTTTGAATTGCCTGAGATATATCCAATATGGGTATATGTGCAGGGGACTGAGCTGATGTAGAATCTGATATTGTATGTTGATTGACAATGATTTCGCAGATTGTATTGAGAAAACTAAGGGCATTCTTTGGTGAATAGTCTGTTTGATGTTTGGACATGATAAAGTCGGCACCTAATTGCCTGACAATAGTGTGTGTTGTGGGACTGGTTACATTGGTTGTTACCAATATATATGGTTTATATGTCTTAGGGAGTTCATTAAATGATCTTAAAAATTCAATACCGTTGCCTTGACCCTCATTTAGTTCCAAATCCAAAATAATAGCGTCTGGATTGATTGTTTGAACCAAATTAAGGGCCTGAAATGCGTTATTGGTAATTTCGATAATATTAAGTTTTGGAAAATCCATCAGACTATCAACAAAATTCTGACAACATTGAGTGTCATCTTCAATCAAAATAATATTCATTTAGATAATTCATATACCTTTCTGCAAGATACCAACATTATACAACGGATTCCAACAAAAATAAACAAAAACGGGGAAAATATACAACGGACAAAGTGTTGGTAGGGTGTATATAATAATAACAGTTTTTGTTCAGGGCTTTTTAGTAAGTAACAGATAGTTAGGTAAAACAAAGGTGGAAGATTATGATTTTATTATATGGTAAATCATTTGTTAAAAAAGAACTAACAATCCAGATGTTTCTTGACAGATTGTTTACATGGGTCAAAGGAATGAAAGATATTCCTGATGATTTTAGACAAATTGAATTACAACAGGACGAAATGTGGGCATTGCGTAAGAGCAATAGCTCTGTAGAATATGCCATAAACTGGCAAAATAAAACTGTTGCATTTTGTTTGAAATTAGAGGATGAATTGGGAGAATTATGGAGAACTGATCTGGTATTACAAGAGGGTAAAGAGCAAGGTATTATGCAGATCAGACTGGCAAAGGAGCAGAAAAAAGCAACGGTTGATGTGAATCAAAGTTTTAGGCTTCCCTGGGTTCTAAGAAAGTTGTTTAGAGATGGATATGGCGGAATTGACAATGGAATACCTGTTTTTGATAAACCATATTACGTTGATGAAAGCAATATAGAAGAAGGGCAAAGATGTATTAATCATTCAGAACAGTTTGAAATGCCGGTGGTTTATGTATCAAAAGAATTTTGCTCCAATGATTATCAACTTAAGGTTGAAGAACTGGCAATTGATTTGGCCGGAATAGCACATGTAATTGCAGAAAAAGATATATCAATATCTAAAAAAATGAAAGACTTAACAGGTGGAAAAAATCCATATAATGGTGCTATTGGTATATACTATCAGACTGGGGAATATGTACGATTTAGAAAAAGTGATGAAACTAATTGTAATCAATTCAGATATAAGATTGCAAAAAATATATATCGTAGAATGTCAATGCTAAATATTCCGGGAGAACAGTCGCTATCGGAAATACGCACAAATATTCTTTTGTCACGTGTTCATAATGATAATAAATTAGATGAACGAGAAACAAAAATTCAGGAACTGCAAATAAAATTAGAACAGAAGATACAGGAATGTGAAGATGCTAGACAGGAACTTGATGAATATATTGAAACATTTGGAAAAGCTGATGAGCAAGTTCATATCTTAGAGTCCAAACTTCAATATTATGAAAGTGTATTTGCAAATAATTATAGTTCCACCGCAAGTGTATCTTTGCAATACACAGAGAAGGATTTTTATCCAAATGAAGTAAAAGATGTTTTACTTGAGGTGTTGCAAAGAAAATTGAAGGAGATTGGAGAGGATGAGCAAAAGAGACGATCATATCATGTAATTAAGAATGTTCTAGATAATAATAATATTACAGATTATAGAGGACAATTGATTGAAAGAATAAGTAATATAATTGAAAAAAATAAATCAATAGATAAAGCTTGTACAGAATTAACAAGAGAGGGATTTAAGGTAAAAGGAAATGATCATAAAAAAATTTATTATCAAAATGATGGAAGGTATATGTGTACACTTGCTTGTACACCAAGTGATTGTCTGACTACAAAGAACACTTTGCATGATACAATTGATATACTTTTTAAATGAGGAATAAATTTGTGCTTGTTTATTGAAAGGGATAAGAAATGGCAAAAAATTATTGGTTTGTTTTTCTTTTTAATAGTAGGAGGCATCATGGGATATATTTCCGTGTTACTTCCGACGATTATAAATCCTGCATTTAATTATGTAATAATGCCATTGATACAAATTATTTTGTTGGTTATTTTAGTGACCGATAATAAAAAGGAGAGTGAAATATATGTATGAAGTTAAAAGAAATGAAAACACGATATTGTACTATCCGACGATAAAGATTGAAGATGGTGTATGGCTAAGAAATGCATTGCTGTACTGGGATAAGATATCATCAATTGTGCCGGGAGCAAATTATGATGAGTCTAATTCTATAGAAATTGAGTATCTTAAAAGTGGTGGTTTGTATGAGCCAATATATCCTAGCGAAATGTGGGGGGACGAGGCTTTGTGTACAGAATTTTGCAAAAAGGTAAAAAAGAATATAAAGCATGGTAATAAAGAAATAAAATTAAACTCTAGGGTACACATTGATAAGATGAGAATGTCAGAAAAAGATAGAGTACATATTGATAAGACGCCAAGTATCATATTAGATTATCTATTAGATGAGGGAATTGCAAAAAGAAATTGTGATGGACCATGGATTGATATGAATGAATATGATTCTAATGTTTATATGGCAACTCTGGCAAGATATTTGGCTAAAGCACATGGAAATGCTGAAATTGGAACAGATAATAGAAACCAATTTTTAAGTCCGTTTTCCTGTTCAAAAAAATGCAATAAAAATAAAATAGATAGACAAATTTTTTTAGATATATCTTTACAAAACATTTTGCCAGTTCCGAATCTTGAGTGTCCTCTCGAGTATATTATCGATTTCAAAAATCAATATAAAAATGAACTAAAGTGTTTTAAACGACGCATAAATCAATTTCAGGAACGTTTAGAGACATGCAATGACATAGAAGAGCTTCAGGATAAAATTTGTGCATTTCAATCTGAGATAGAAAATGATTTGGAAGAGATAGATGAGTTAATGCAAGAAAATAAGATTAGAAAAACAAGGAATGCAGTAAGAGCATTGATTCCAATTGGGATAGATGCAACTATAAGTTGGCTCGGGGTAAAGGGCATTATTTCTCCACAGACTGTGGTTAAAACAAATTTTGCGGTTGATTTTGCTGCGCGGTTATTTTGCGAAAAGAAGGAAGGACAATTAGATAAAGAAAAGGCATACATGTTTTATGCGTGTCAAAAAAATATTATTGTACCGTATTATACTGGGAGAAATTAATTGCAATGAGAGCTTATTCTGTTATTGTAATTGCCTTTAGAAGCAATGAATATTTCGTCTCATCTGGATTGTTTTCATCATAATCATGAGCTGATGCTGCATCTGGAAATTGTAATGTGAATTTGCGGTGCCTGTTCTTTACACCACGCAATAAATTCTCCTACCAAACTATCTGCACAGACTACAACGTTAGCTGTCTGATCAGCATATATATCCAGACATTTATCACAGACATATCCGCCTATATGATGAGTATCTACAGTGAGCATCGTAAAATTGAACGACTGATTTTCTGCGCAAGTTCTGTGATCTCGTCCTTTGCCATTTCGTAAAGATGATAATCCTCGAATCCCCACCATTTATAATAATCAGACGAAATATATCCTTGATCATGTAGAAACTATCTTCATTCGTCTGAATGAAGACAAGTAAATTTAGACACATTAATTTGTCAGAACTTTATAAAAAAGAATATATAGATTGTATTTTACATAGAATAAAGCAGAATATCAGTAGGGTATCATTCATAATAGAGACTGGACAAAAGCAGAGATTTTGTGAGATAATACTCTTGATTTATTGCGTTCACAAAAAGAGGGATATATTTGGAAAGTAAAGATACTCTAAGACGAATAGAAAAAATATTTCCGGATTATTTTCAGAGATTTGAATTGCCTGATGGAGCAAGGGAAGAATCTATAAAAGTATATAGAGCATGTAGAAGTGGAAAGTGTGATAAAGAATCATTTTTACCTTCTTATGAAGAAAGTGGTTTTGTGTTGAATCCTTTAGCCGATATAATGGATCCTGGACTATATTCTTTATCAACATTTGAGAAACCTACAGATGTGAAAAGGTTTGCAGGTGCTATGTCGGATATGAAAGTGCCTTATCAAATTGCAATTGGAGATACCGATCCGAGGCATGGGGTGGTACAAAGAACGAGAGAGAGAACAAAAAAGAGAACTTCTCATGTTGACTGGTGGCTTTACAAGGATGCATCGCCATATGAAGAGTTTGAAATGATAGTTGATTTTGAAGATCATCTTCAAAATTATATTCGAGAAAGAGATGAAAAGAAATGAAAGAGTTTATTAAATTAGATAAATATGGACAACTTTATATTGATAGAGTTCTCTTTGAGTCATATTTTCCTATTATCTTCACTTGTGTAAATGACAACAATGAAATTTTTATATGCGTATGTTGTCAGAATAATGAAAAAGGATGCAAGTGGTTGATTGGAAAAACGAATGGTATAAACATAATAAGGATGCTTCAAGATGAGATAACTATACGGCAATTACTATTAGAATATTCATCAGGAAAGATATCTGTAGATTATGTAGAAAATGAATATGCAGTAGCCTATAACAATTCAGATTGGGATGAGAATAGTTCATATTTACCAAAAGATGATTCATATATGTATGCAGAGGATGGCGAATTTGATGATGAGATTGCTTACTTTTCTTCAGTGGATCACGTGTACTATGAGGCGGAGTATTATAAGCGTATTACAGAAGTGTTAGGAACAATAGATAAAGGAATTGAACCAATCACAGAGACATTGACTACGTTTGCATCTGCTATTGGTAATATTACAATTCCAAGTGAGATAATTAATACTTTGAAAGTGGTCGGAGAAGTGTGTACCAATCTTACGATAAACACAGAAAAATATATGAATCAAGAAGAATACAAACCAGTATTTAATAGTAATTTTAGTACATCGACAGAAGGCTTAAGCATTGAAGTAGGTGCAGATAATAATAATTTTGCGGATGCAGCTTAAAGGAGAGAAAATGGGTAATTTTAATAGTTCGTTGACTCTACAAAAAATGGTATTTGATAGAATTGAATTCGATAGAAAAGGTTTTAAAAATACTAAAGAATTAAAATTTGAATTGCAGGTTCAAATAGGTTTAGGCGAAGACAGCACGTATAAAGTAACACTTGTTTTGAACGGAACAAAACAAGATGAATATAATATTGTTATCAGCTTATCTGGTTTCTTTAAGATTGAGGGGCAAGAAGAATTGGAAGATAAGATGGTTCAAGATTTAATAAATAAGAATGCTGTGGCAATTTTGATGCCTTATCTCAGAAGTGAACTCACATTGCTAACTGCGCAACCAGATACTGACAGTGTGGTTCTTCCGCCATTTAATATTAATAAAATGCTTGAAAAATAAAATTCGCATTCAAATGATTTATGCTCTTGCGGTTTTGGAAAAATCAAAATACTGTTTGAGTATTAATTGACTTAATTGGCTCGGTCCTTTGTTTACAATGGGCTGAGCTTTTATTGTATATCTATACAATAAAACCACCTGCTCTGCGGGCGGTTCCCCATCCGGCTTTAGCTCTAGATATGTAAACTCAAATCACTTGCCTTAACCAAGGCCTGACTTTGTGCCATACTATAAAAAAATCTAAAAACTCTTTGGAGTTTTTGTAATTTTTATAGGAGACTAAATTTTATGGACAAGTGCACACATGAGGTTCGCAAACAACGCTTGTTGTGCTAAACTGTAGTTGTAACTGAGTCCATGGTTACAGCATTGGCTTTGAACGATGAAATTAAAGCGGATGTCGTGTCAATTACTAATTTGCTAGTTGCAATCAAGATGGATAAGACCCAAACAAGAATTATGGATAAAAATAATATTAGCACAGTATGGTGTGATAATATCTATGAGCTGCAGTAGATGCTGCAATTTCAATTTAATTAATGTAGTTCATTTTTATGACATCTGTGCTCCACGCGATTTTGATGCAATTTGAACAACTACATAAAATGTGATAAAATAATAACCGATTTATGCAATTCAATCATTTAGACAGACTGGAGCAAACATATGCAGGGAATAGATGTTGATGAGATCATGAGAGAAGTTCGGGCAGACATAGATAAAAGGGATATAAAAGAAAATCCTATTCGCTTTCGTGAAGCCTATGAAGATGAGCTGCCATTTGTATGGCCGCAAAACTTTGATCAGAAAATATTACATGATGAGACGATGAATGCAATGGCTTTGTGGGATACTTCGGTAGAGCCATTAGACAATGCAGCTGGTTTAAAAGGGAAAGTAAAAAAACTGCTGAACCGGATGGCAATTTATTCTATGAAAACACATATGGTGAGCCAAAATGCTTTCAACACTTCCGTAATCAATGCCTTAATGCAGGTTAATAAACTTGCAGAAGAAAATAAAAATATGCAGGGCGAAATTAAGCAATTAAAAAGTGAAATTGAAGAATTGAGGAAGCGGGAATGAAAATAGTTACTTTGCTATCTGTATTTGCTCGTGGTGATGCCGTCAGTAATGATGCATTGGCAATACACCGGTTTCTGACAGAAAGAGGATATCCGACTTTGATGGCGGCTGAAAAAGCATATTATCAGCCGGAAGGAATACAGATCGTATCAGCAAAGTCACTTTCGTTTATTGAACCGGATGATGTTGTAATTTATCATTTATCTACAGGAACAGAGTTGAATTATTTATTTGGAAGAACCGACTGTAAGAAGATTATCCGATATCATAATGTGACTCCGCCGGAATATTTTTATGGATATAGTAATTTTAAAGTGGCAACAGCGCAGGAAGGACTTCGTGGAGCTGCATTTCTGGCTGATAAGGCTGATTTGTGCGTATGTGTATCTGAATTTAACCGGGATAATCTCGTGGAAATGGGGTATCATTGCCCTATGGTCGTTGTGCCGATATTGATACCCTTTGCCGATTATAAACATGAGCCGGATTTGAATTTGATGCGGCAATTGGAAGATGGTAATAAAAATATTATTTTTACAGGAAGAATTGTCCCAAACAAAAGGCAGGAAGATCTTATAAAGATATTTTACTATTATCAAAGGTATTATGATGCAAATGCAAAACTTCATCTGGTTGGAAATTATACCGGATTTGAGAGCTATTATCAAAAATTGATAGATTACGTAGATAAATTGCAGGTTAAAAATATTAATTTTACCGGTCATGTATCGTTTGCTCAGATTTTATCTTATTATAATGCGGCAGACTTGTTTCTTTGTATGAGCGATCATGAAGGATTTTGTGTCCCACTGGTCGAGGCCATGCAATTTGGAGTGCCGATTATAGCGAAAGATACGACGGCTATATCCAGCACTCTGGGAAAATCAGGATTCTTAATAAAAGAATCACCGCCTCAGGTTGTCGCTGGAATAATGTATAAAATTCTGAATGATAAGAAGCTAAGCAAACAGATTGTTATGGGTGAAAAAGAACGTCTGACGGATTTTGATCACGAAAAAATTGGTCAAAGGTGGTTGGAGACATTAAAAGAATATTTTATAATTGAGTGAATATAAGAAATATGAAAAAAATTGGATTTGTTACGCCCTGGTATGGTGAAAATATAAAAGGAGGGGCGGAAGCGGATTTAAGAAATCTTGTGGCACAAATGAGGCGACGGAATATTGATGTTGAAGTTTTAACAACGTGTGTTGCCGGTCCAAATTCTGATTGGTCAAAAAATGTATTGCCTTCAGGATTTAAATTAGAACAAGGAATACCGGTCAGAAGATTTCTTGCGGATCCACGGAATGCATTTGAGTTTGCTTATGTAAATTCAAAGCTAACAGGCGGTCAATATATATTGTCAGATGAGGATGAAAGACGGTTTGTCGAACATTCGATCAATAGCAGAGAAATGTACCGGTATATAAGAGACCATGCAAATGAATACGAAGCATTTGGATATATTCCATATCTGTTTGGAACAACATATTATGGAGTTATGCAATGTCCTCAAAAGGCATTTTTGATTCCATGCTTTCATGATGAGCCATATGCATATCTTCGGAACTTTCGAAGGGTGTATTCTACGGCTGCGGGGATGGCATTTCATTCAGAACCGGAAGCTTCAATAGCAGAGAAGCTATATCATACAAAGAATATGGAACTTAAAATTGTAGGAAGCGGTATGGATATGGATTTTGACTATGATCCTCAGGACTTCTGTAATAAATATAATATAAAAGAGCCGTTTATATTATATGCAGGAAGAAAGGATTGTGGAAAAAATGTTAATACGTTGATACTTTTTTTTGAAAAATATATAGAGAAGAATGTTGCTGATCTTAAGTTGTTGTTGATTGGAGGAGGAGACGTAGATATCCCCTCCAAACTGAAAAAACAGATAATTGATTTGGGATATATTGATAAACAGGATAAGTATAATGCATATGCAGCAGCCAACTTTTTGTGTCAGCCAAGCAAAAACGAGAGTTTTTCGTTGGTTATTATGGAAAGTTGGTTGTGTAAAAGACCGGTATTGGTTTGTGAGGAATGTAGGGTGACTACTAATTTTGTCAGACAGGCACAAGGTGGATTATACTTTAGTGATTATACAGAGTTTGAAAAAACAGTATCCTATTTATTGAAACATAAAGATATTGCACAAAAAATGGGAGAAAATGGAAAGCGTTATGTAGAAAGTCATTTTACGTGGGATAAGGTTATAAGCGATTATTGTGAACTGATTAAAGGAATTACAGAAAAGAATGAAAAAAATAGCATTTGTTAATCAACGGTATGGACTGCAAGTCAATGGTGGCTCTGAAACATATACAAGACAGATTGCTGAAAAATTAAGTCATAGCTTTGAAATTGAAATTTTAACTACAAAAGCACTTTCTTATGATAAATGGGAAAATTATTATTTAAATGATGAAGAAATTGTTGATGGAATAAAAGTTCGTCGTTTTGGGGTTAAGCAGAAACGCAATTCATTTGGACAAAATATTGTTGGAAGAGTGCTGCAGAGGAAATTTCCATATAGTATGTTATTAGGGAAAATGTGGATTAGATATCAGGGTCCATATGCTCCTGATTTGATTCATTTTATAAGAGCTCATGCTGAGGAGTACGATTTATTCGTATTTGTGACATATTTGTATTATACAACCGTTGTTGGAATGCCTGAGGTTTATGAAAAGTCAGTATTTATTCCTACAGCACACGATGAGAGTTATGTTTATTTTCCGTGTTATAAAAATATCTTTATAAAACCTCAAGGTATTATTTATTTGACCGATGAAGAAAAAAAACTGGTTGAAAAGATATTTCACAATGAATCAGTTCCGAATATTGTGGCAGGTGTAGGGGTTGACTTGCCAAAAGATATCAACAATGGTCGTTTTAGGGATAAATATGGGATAGATGGAGACTATATTATATATACAGGTCGAGTAGATCAAAATAAAAATTGTCAGGAAATGTTTGATTTCTTTATAAAACTACAGAGTGAAACAGTATGGAAAAATAAAAAAATTATTCTGGTCGTTATTGGAAAAGAGCATATGGACATTCCGATGGATAAACATATTCAATATTTGGGATTTGTGTCTGAACAAGATAAATATGATGCTATAAGCGGTGCTATGGCATTATGGTTACCAAGCAAAAATGAAAGTTTGTCCATATCTGTTTTAGAATCGATGTCATTGGGGGTCCCTGTCATTGTGAACGGAAATTGTGAAGTACTAAAAGGACATTGTATTAAAAGTCATGCAGGATATTATTATACAGAATATGAAGGGTTCAAAACTAATTTGACAATTCTATTGGAAAGTAATAGAAATGAAATCTCTGAAAATGCTATCGCATACATTGATAAAAATTATAACTGGAAAATAATTACAAATAAAATTACATCATTTTTTGAATATATTATTGGAAAACGGTAGGATAAGAATAATGAAAATTGTTTCACTATTACCAATATTGGCATATGGAGATGCTGTTGGGAATGATGCATTGGCTATTTATCATGGATTGAAAGATGCCGGATATGAAAGTGTAATTGCGGCAGAAAGTATTGATAGTAGAATTGAAGATAAAGAAAATGTTGTTCGCGCACATGATTTGAAATTTATTTCCGATGAAGATGTTGTGATTTATCATTTTTCAACAGGCCACAGATTAAATCAAAAATTCGGGGAATTGCAATGCAAGAAAATCTTACGTTATCATAATATTACACCACCACATTTTTTTTGTGGGTATAATAAAAATTTACTTCTAAATTGTATGCAGGGATATCAGGAATTGCTTCAATTAAGAAACCGGATTGATTTTTGTATTGCTGCTTCGGATTACAATAAAAAAGAATTAATGCGTATGGGATTTGATTGTGAAATTTATGTTGTTCCTATTTTAATTCCATTCGAAGATTATCAAAAGGAACCGAATCAAGATATTTTAGAAAAATATCTTGATGATGGGTATACGAAGTTTTTATTTACAGGACGCATATCGCCGAATAAAAGGCAGGAAGATGTGATTGCTGTATTTCATTTATACCAAAAATTATATAATCCCAAGAGTCGGTTATTTCTGGTGGGAAAGTATGATGGTATGGAGAAGTATTATAAAAAATTAGTTCAGTATACCGAGGATTTGGGAGTTCAAAATGTTACGTTTACTGGACAGGTGGGGTTTGATGAAATTTTAGCATATTATCGTCTTGCGGACTTATTTTTATGTATGAGTGACCATGAGGGATTTTGCGTTCCATTAGTTGAAGCGATGAATTTTGAAATACCGATTGTTGCAAGAGATGCAGCAGCTGTTCCCGAAACAATGGAGAAAAGTGGTATTGTGGTTGCGCGTGAGACTTCGTTGGAAGAGATTGCAGGGGTGTGTCATAAAGTTATTCTAAGTAAGACATTGCATGATACTATCATTAAGTCTCAAAAAGATGTATTGGAAAAATTTGATTATAAAAAAGTAGCAAATATTATATCCCAAGTTATAAGCTTGTACTTGACAGATAGTAGCAACTGCCAGACGAAATTGGAAACATGAACATAATAACAATACAGTTTAATGAGATAATCGTGAACGTGTGCAAATATGATTAAAAAAATAAACTTATAAGAAGAGGTGGCTTAAATGAGAGTTGTAGCATTAGTTCCAATAAAAATGAATAATGAGAGAACACCAGGTAAGAATACAAAGAGGTTAAAGGATGGAACCCCACTGATTCAGTGCATTTTAAAAACTCTTGTTAATTGCACGGAAATAGATGACATTTATGTATATTGTAGTAATGAAGCAATAAAAGATTATTTGATTGATGGAGTACATTACTTAAAGAGAGATGTTAGATTTGATACAGCAGAAGCAGATGTTAATGAAATGTTTAGAACATTTTCTGTACAGATACCGGCTGATATTTATGTTTTGGCACATGCGACTGCTCCATTTCAGAAGGAAGAAAGTATAGATGAGGGGATTAAACAAGTAAAATCAGGGAAATATGATTCTGCCGTAGCTGTAACTAAAATGTTGGAATTTATTTGGCAGGATGGACAACCGTTAAACTACAATACCAAAAAAATACCGCGAACACAAGATTTGAAACCGTATTACGTTGAAACTACGGGATTATACATATTTACCCAAAACGTAATTCAAGAGAAGAAAAGCAGGATTGGAGATAGTCCTTATCTTTTAGAGGTGTCAAAGATAGAAAGTACTGATATTAATGATCCGATTGATTTTGAAATAGCAGATGCTATTTATACAAACGGTCTTACTAAGTTTTAAAATCATGATAGGAGTGGTTAATACTTTTACAATACTCATTAAAAACAAAAGAGAATACTAAGCAATCAAATACGGATGGGTATATGGTTAAAAGTTTATGCGCCATAATTGAAAATAAAGTGATAAATGAAAGGGAATTATTGCGTGAAATCAATAGATATATTAGATTGTACCTTGCGTGATGGGGGCTATTGCAACCAGTGGAAGTTTGGGTATGATAATATAAAACGGATAATATATGGACTTCAAAGTGCGGGAATAGATATTATTGAATGTGGATTTATAACTACACAGGTAAAATATGTTTCCGGTGTAACAAAGTTTACATCTATAGATCAGATAGCAGAGTTTCTGCCTCAAAAAAGAGAGGGAAAATTATACGTTGCCATGATGAATTACGGTGATTATGATTCTGCATGTATTCCAGAGTATGATGGAACATCAATTGATGGAATTAGAATTGCTTTTCATAAGAAAGATTGGAAAGATGCTTTACATCTGTGTAAAAAGATTAAAGAAAAAGGTTATCTGGTTTTTATTCAGCCTATGGTGTCTCTTTCATATATGGATGAAGAGTTCCTTGAGATGATTGAAGCAGTAAATGATATTAATCCATACGCATTTTATATTGTGGATAGTTTCGGTGAAATGAAGCAAAATGACTTGATGAGACTTTATTATCTGGTGGATCATAATCTAAAGGATGAAATCAGAATCGGATTCCATTCTCATAATAATCTGCAACTTTCATATTCTAATGCTGTAGCGCTTGTAAACATGCACAGTAAAAGAAAAATTATCATTGATGCTTCTGTTTATGGAATGGGACGGGGGGCAGGAAATCTTAATACAGAATTATTTGTTGAACATTTAAATAATGATGGATTAGGAGATTATTGTCTGTCTCCGCTTCTTAGTATTATAGATGGAATTCTAAATCATTTTCATGAAATGAATTTTTGGGGCTATTCATTGCCAAATTATATTTCTGCTAAGCATCATACCCATCCCAATTATGCGTTTTACTTAGATGAGAAAAAAACCCTTACCGTCGAAAGTATGAACAGAATCTTTGATATGCTTGATCCTGAAAAAAGAGTGAATTATGATCAGGAGTATATAGAGAAGGTATATCTTGAGTATATGTCTCAAAATTCTGATGGCACCGAGGGTAAGACGAGACTAACTGAGATCGTAAAGGGAAAGAAAATTCTGTTGATAGCACCGGGGAAGAGTTCTTTAGAAGAGAAAAATAAGATTATTGCCTTTGCAAAAAATCATGATGTTTTGTCTGTGAGTATAAATTATGATTATCCATATTCTGAAGTGGATTTTGTTTTTGTAAGTAATATGCGAAGATATCGTGAACTTTCTCAGAATGCACTGAAAAAATCAATTGTAACGTCCAATCTTAAAGAAGAAAATGCTTATTTGAAAGTCGGTTATAGGGAGTTGCTTTCAGATGTGGAAAATGTAAAGGATAATGCAGGTATGATGGCTATCAGACTCTTTATGAATTGTGGAGTGAAAGAAATTTATTTAGCTGGACTGGATGGATATAGTCAGGGCAATGAAAACAATTATTGTGATACAGAATTAGCTTTGTCTATGAATCCTAAAGTGATTAATTCGATCAATAAAGGAATATCTCAGGTTATAACAGAGTACGCAAATAAGGTACAGATACATTTTTTGACGACACCAAAGCATATTGTGATTGGTTAAGTATTCTAATTAGATTTTCTGTTTGTCAAATTTGTGATCATACATATATATATGTATACTTTATGATATGTAGACACAAATAACGAGAAAATGTATAATAATATTGCAATATTAAAGAAAAGTAGGTTTGATCATGAATACTATAAAAGAAATTTGGAATTATCGTTCTATGATATCTAGTCTTGTGAAACGAGATTTGAGAGGCAGATACAAGGGATCTGTATTAGGCTTTTTCTGGACCTTTTTAAACCCTCTTTTACAGTTAATAGTATATACATTTGTTTTTTCCATTGTTATGCGTGCAGGAATTGAAGATTATTATCTGTTTTTATTTGTTGCACTAGTTCCCTGGGTATTTTTTAGTTCATCTGTTGATGGTGGTGCAGGATGTGTGAGAAATCAAGTGAATCTTGTTAATAAAATATATTTTCCCAGAGAGGTATTGCCAATTGCTCATGTTCTGAGCCAATTGGTTAATATGTTACTTTCATTTCTTGTTGTCATAGCGGTTCTGATTGTATCAGGTAAAGGAATTAATTTGGCGGTATGGTGGTATCTGCCAATTGTTATTTTACAGGAAACACTTCTGGCATTTGGTTTTGCGTTATTTTTTTCGGCTGTTACGGTATTTTTTAGGGATTTACAATATTTTTTAACTATTTTTTTAATGGCATGGCAATTTTTGTCTCCAGTCATGTATTCTGTTGACATGGTTCCCGATAAATTAAAATTTGTGTTTAATTTAAATCCCATGTCTCCGGTCATTAGTGCATATAGATCGATTTTTTATTATAAAACGGCACCAGAGCTGGATAACTTTTTGGCAGGAACTATCATGGGGGTTATTGTTTTGGTTGTAGGATGGTTTACATTTGGCAAATTAAAAAGACGTTTTGCGGAGGTCTTGTGATGGATGTGGAAAATGCAATAGTTGTAGATAATATTACAAAAAGTTTTAAGGTATATCTTGATCGTAGTGACGATGCGAAATCTTTTTTCTTACATCAAGGTAGAAGAAAATATGAAAACAGAAATGTGATCAGAGGAATAAGCTTTACTGTAAAAAAGGGCGAAGCGGTTGGTTTAATAGGTAGAAATGGATGTGGTAAGAGCACAACGTTAAAGATGCTGACTCGCATTATGTATCCGGATACAGGAAAAATCAGTATTAAGGGAAGGGTATCGAGTTTAATTGAACTTGGTGCAGGATTTCATCCGGATATGAGTGGACGAGAGAATATTTATATTAATGCTTCTATATTTGGATTATCAAAAAAGGAAATTGATTCCAGAATTGACAGTATTATTGAGTTTTCGGAATTGGGGGATTATATTGATAATCCGGTTCGTACTTATTCTTCAGGTATGTATATGAGATTGGCATTTTCGGTTGCTATTAATGTTAATGCAGAAGTGCTGTTAATAGATGAAATTTTGGCAGTTGGAGATGCCAACTTTCAAGATAAATGCTTTCGCAAGATGAAGGAAATAAAGGAAAAAGGAACAACCATAGTTTTGGTATCCCATTCAATGGGACAAATTGAATCAATCTGTGATAGGTCTATATGGATTGAAAAAGGTGTTATCAGAGCAGAGGGAGAACCAAGAACGGTTCATCGCGAATATATGAAATATATGAGTGAGGAACGCAATTGTAAAGATGGTTCAAAGACTTTGGCAGAAATTGAAAAGTCAGAAGAATCTGCTGATGATAAGGTTCACAAAACATCCAAGGATAAAGAAATAGCAGAGACTAAATTGAATACTGATGCAGCAAATGGACGTGAAGGAAATCACAAAGTGGTATTTGATAAAATACGAGTGCTTAACAGTGATATGCAGGAGGCACATCAATTTAATACTGGAGAAGATATAATTATTGAAGCAAGCTACAAAGTCAGAACGCCTATAAAGGATGGTTATTTTGCACTTGATGTTATCAGGGAATTTGATTTGATATACTGTTTTGCCACGAACACCAATTTTGAACCGGGAACACCGGTTAATCTTGAGAAAGACGGAAAGGTATTCGTTAGATTGAATAATATTCAGTTGGCTGAGCATCCGTATTTTATTGATTTTATTCTGAAAGAAAAGAATACAGAGCCTATTGATATCGTCAGACACGCAGCTACCTTTGACGTGATACCGGGAATTCGTTTTGGTGGCATTACTCATATTGATCATGAATGGCAATGGGATATAGAATAATGATTTAGGAATGGAAAGAGAGTGTATATGGAAAAAAAGGAAATAAATGTTGTCAAAATTATGGATGAGATAAGAAGGGGTGGAGTTTCATTTTTTGATGATGAAACGGATATCAGCATCATTATCCAAAATATAGAAAAAGAAACTCAAAAAAATAATCTTATCTGTGATGTTCCTGATATAGCTACAGCACTTAAGGAGTTCGAGATAAAGAGTGTTTCTGCTCGAATTGATTATGCAAAACCTAAATGCGCCATGGTATATTACAGACCAATTGAAAACAATATAATTATCAAATTTGTTAAAAGAGTAATGAGAAAGCTTATGGCTTTTTGCATTATTCCAATGGCAACGGTTCAGACAGAGTACAATATGACACTCTTGTCGATAGTTGAAACACAACATATGCAAATTAAAGATTTACAGGATAAGATATGTGAATTAGAGGAAAAAGTTAAAAAGGGAGAGTGTGAATGAAAATTGTACAGGTAATTGTAAATTTAGAGCGTGGAGATGCCATAGGTAATTTTACAATTTTATTGGATAATATGCTAAAGCGTGCTGGATTTGAGACTGAGATAGTCGCTTGTCGTGCCGGAAAGGGAATTCCAGAGGGAATGACAAAAAAGAAAGAAGAAATAAAAAAATTAGATCCGGATGATGTATTAATATACCAGATGTGTGAAAGCAACCCTGTTAACCGTTTGATTGAATGTGCCGTGTGTAGAAAAATTGCGATATATCATAATGTGACGCCACCGCATTTTTTTAATAAATGGGGATCCTTTATGACTGAACTGCAAAAAACAGCATTAGAAGATTTGGCATCAATGAGAAATGTGTTTGATCATGTGATTGCAGTCTCTGAATACAACAAAAGAGATTTAATCGGTATGGGATATGACGAATCGATTATTGATGTAATACCGATATTGATTGACTTTGATGATTATCAGCAAAGTCCGGACATGGATACAATCAATAAATATGATGATGGTTATACCAATATTTTATTTGTTGGACGGATTGTTCCAAATAAAAAACAGGAAGATATTATTCAGACTTATGCATATTATAAAAAGCATATTAATTCTAAATCACGTCTGATATTAGCAGGATCTCCTTTTTCTGATGATTATTTCAATGACCTAAAAAAGTATATTGAGGCGATTGGCGTAGCCGATGTAGTAATGCCGGGACATGTATCATTTAAAGAGATTTTAGCATATTATAATATTGCGGACATTCTTCTTTGCATGAGTGAGCATGAAGGATTTTGTGTGCCTATGCTGGAAGCGATGATGTTTGATGTGCCGATTGTTACATATGCAGGAGCTGCAATTCCGGAGACAATTGGAGATTCAGGGGCTATGTTTTATGAGAAAAATCCTGTTGTTGTGAGTTATTTAATAGACCGGGTGGTAAGAGATGCTCATTTACGAGATAATATTATTGAGAAGCAGCGTGCCCAACTTGAAAAATATAGTAAAGAAAAGATAGAAACAATTTATTTAAATAAGATCAAAGATTTTATCGGAGAATAGCATGAAAAAAATAGGAATAATAATACATCAATATGGCGATGACATTGTGGGAGGTGCAGAGAGTTATTCTAAAGATCTGGCAGAACATTTAAGCCGGGATTACGATGTTACCGTATTTACTACCACAAGCATCGATTATAATACATGGGCGCCTTTTTACAAAGCTGGTGAAGAAATTATCAATGGTGTTCATGTGAAAAGATATGATGTGGGGCATGAACGGAATATGCAAAAATTTAGTGGTATTTGTAACCGACTTGTTGGTAAGTTGCAGTGCGGAGAGACCACTACAAAAGCAGAAGATGAAGAATGGATTTGTGAAGAAGGACCATTCTGTCCGGATATGATAGAAGATATTAAAAAATCAAAAGATGAATATGTTCTCTTTATAGTTGTGACATACATTTATTATCTTGCGGTTAAAGCTTTGCCGGAGGTTGCTGAAAAAGCATTGTTTATTTCAACAGCACACGATGAACCATGGATTAATATGAGTATGTATAAGGAACTGTTTCATTTGCCGAGATACTTTGGATTTCTGACAGATGCAGAAAAGGAATTAGTGCGCCAGAAATTCAATAATGCTTATATTCCACATAAGGTTTTGGGAACCGGGATTCAAGTTCCGAAGGAAATTAACTCCAATAGAGCTAAAGATAAATTCCAACTGGGAAATAATTATATTGTGTATGTTGGAAGACTGGATGAGACAAAAGGATGTCTTGAGTTATGTAATTATTTCCTTGAATATAAAAAACAAAGTACAAAGAATTTAAAACTTGTGCTTGTTGGAAAAGGAGATATGGATGTTCCGGAGGATGATTCTATAATTGCGACCGGATTTGTGACTGATGAAGAGAAATGTGATATTATTTCAGGAGCTTTTGCCATGGTAACTCCATCAAAATATGAAAGTCTTTGTATTGCTTTATTGGAAGGAATGGCACTTGGAATTCCTGTTATTGCAAACGAAAAATGCATGGTTTTAAAGCAGCATTGCCTAAAGAGTAATGCCGGGCTGTTTTATGATAATTGCGATGATTTTTGCAAAATTCTCGACTATTTATATTCACATTCAGATGAATATGCTGTTATGCAAAAAAATGGTAAAGAATATGTCGAAAATAATTATACATGGGATATTGTTCAAAAAAAGATAACAGAAATAGTCGATGATATATCATGCACATTTCGAGATGCAGTTGATGTAGATAAGCATAAAGTTATATTGGATAAAGATGTTTGCGTTGAACCGGTATTTGATAAAGATGCGATAGTTGTGGTAACAGCAGCGGACAATAGTTATGCAAATTATGCCGGAATTACGATTAACTCAATTGTTCAGAATATGTCAATAAAGGATAATTACGATATTCTGGTTTTCACAAACAATATGAGTGATGATAAAATTAATCAGATATGTTCAATGACAGAGATGTACTCTAATGTAAGCGTGAGATTTGTTTATGTTGATGGTGTTATGAATTCATTAAATATAAATGTTAGCAATAATTACAAAATTGTCACATATTATCGTCTGTTACTGCAAAAAACAATGAGTCGCTATGATAAAGTTATTTATATGGATTCGGATATTATCATTAACTATGATTTAAATGATTTGTGGAGTATACAAATGGAAACAAATCTTATTGCTGGAACATATGATTCGCTTGTTGCGGCATGGCAGAATTATGATAGTGGAATGCAGGCTTACTTTAAGGCTATTGGAGTATGTGCCCCTGGAAAATATATTCAAGCGGGTATTATTTTATTAAATATCAGAGAGTTAAATGCTACTTATGATCAGATGTATTTATTAGAAAAGGCCTGTGAAGAGCATTATATTTTTGCAGATCAGGATTTATTGAACATTGCTTGTAAAGACAGGATTCAATATATTGATCAAGCATGGGATGTTTTAAATTTATCTGATGAAGGACGAGCTTTAACGTTAAAGTATCTTCCTAAAAAATTACAGGCAGAATTTATCAAGGCAGAGGAAGCACCTAAGGCAATTCATTATGTTGAACAGTCATTTCCTTTTAAGAAGGAGATGAGAAAATTCAGCCGGATATATTGGGAATATACATATGGAACTCCGTTTTATATGGAATTAAAGAATTTATATCTGAAATCGGAAAAAGGAAAAAATAAAGTCGCTGAAAAAACAAAGAATGTTGGTCTGTGGAGAAGAATTATTCGTTACTTAAGCAGAAATGGTGTAATCACAACCAAAGAGCCTTCAACAATTTATGATAATGCTAAAATCAACGGTGCTCCGGTAGATAATAAAGGACAATTAAAATTGAAGTATATGGATATATTGTCTGGACCCGGAATTATGCTTGGAGCAGGCAATCATAAAGTTGAGGTTGTATTTGAAAATGGATATTCAAAAAATGTTAAAGTTACTGTTACGGCAGGAGCCAGACATATCGTTTTATGCGAAAAGGATATTTCCGATAAGTGTAATGAAATTCCCTTTAAAACAAACTGTAATCAGATTGATGTAGAAGTAATAATTCAAAATGATAAAAAAGAAGATTTAATTATTAATGGAATTAGACTTATTTAATTAGGAGAGAATGTGAAGATTTTAATTTTAGGTGGAAATGGTTTCTTAGGTTCAAATTTAGCGCAATTTTTGAAGAATAAAGGATATTCGGTGACATGTTTTGATATAGTTTATCCGCAAAAAAGGGTACCGGGCATTCAATATGTTAAGGGAAATTTCTTTGATGAAACAGATTTGATCCCCTACTTACAGGATGCAGAGGTTGTTTTTCACGCGATAAGTACCATTAATCCGGGAAATTCAAATGTGAAGTATATGTTTGCCTATTCCAATGATTTTCTACAATCCGTAAAATTAGCTCAATTTTCAAAGGAATATGAGTTTAAGCTAATTTATTTTTCATCCGGAGGAACAGTATATGGAAATCAGGATGTGCAGCCAATAAAAGAAACTGCGACTTCGATTCCTATAAATCATTATGGAAATATAAAATTATGTATTGAGAACACATATCGAACCTTTAATCGTCAAATTGGCACTAATATTATTATTGCGCGGATTGCAAATCCATATGGCCCAGGGCAAGACTATACAAAAGGGGTTGGTTTTATAGATGCAACTTTAAAAAAAGCAATTCATCATGAAACATTACAGGTATATGGAGATGGATCGGTAATACGGGATTATATATATATAGATGATGTGTGTAAGATGTTGGAACAATTAATTAACTACTCTGGATCTTGCGAAGTGTTTAATCTGGGAACAGGTGTGGGGGTGTCTCAAAAAGAGATCATCGAAATTGTCAGGGAAATTACCGGAGCGTTATCTGTTCAATATGTTCCGTCAAGATCCATTGATGTGCCAAAGATTGTATTGGACAATTCAAGAATGAAAGGTCTTATTACATTTGACTGCATAGCAGTAAAAGATGGAATCGAAATGTATTATCGTGATATAAAAGAATTATAAAGGAAAAACTAAGCATGATATATGGATATACAATCTCTATTATAATAATGGTGTTATTTTGGTCATATGTTCTGATGTCCTTTTACGTTTCTGGTAATAATTCCATTATAAGATCGCTAAAGAAAAATGAAATAGTATCAACTATAATAATATTGTTTTTTTCCACAATAGCGGTCTGTTATATTATTAAAAAAAATAATTTTATTTATTATTGGGATTATGGCAGGGAGTGGACAACTGCAATACGTGTTTCCAATTCACTGTTGGAAAATCCTGTCAGGGCAATGAAGGATGTTTATGATTCAATAAATACTACTGATTATAATCAGTTTATGCCATTGTTGATTGTGTTTCCATTAAATATATTGGGGAAATCTTTTGCACGTTATGTAGTGATTAATCAGATTATGTATATGTGTCCGGCCATTTTTCTGATGGGAGTTCTGGCTAAAAAAATTCTGCAAAAGTGTAATTTAAAAGTATATTCATTGGGAATATATATTGCTTTTTTTGCAACAACACCAATTTTATATTATGTACTTTTAGATGGCTTTATGGATCCACCGATTTTAATATTAATCACAATAATATTATTACTGTCTGTTGATTGGGAGTTTCAATCTTTTGATATCAGGAGATGTATTTGTATATCAATTGGATTATTACTACTGGTTCTATTTAGACGCCATTTTGCCTATTGGGTTGTTGGCTATATTTGTTCTTGCTTAGTTGTTGCGATATTTAAAATAACAGATGATAAAAAAAATATACGACTAACCATACGAAATTATTTATTGTCCATGATTTTTATTGGTTTCGTTTGTCTTGCTGTCTTGGGTGGATTTTTTGGGAAGTTCTTATATAGATCAGTATTTAATAATTTTTCGTATGCATATGATGCATATGATGTAGCTTGGTCAGATAAGTTTTCTCGAGTTGTCATTGTTTTTGGGATCATTAATTTATTAATGATTCTCGCTTCCTTAGTATTTTCGATTGCAAAGAAAAACGATAGAAAGATTGTGTTGGCCTATTTCTGTAATATTGTTATTGCAACTTTTTTGTTGTGGCGTGTGTTGCAAATGAATTGGCACCAATATTATATAATTGTTATTCAGATGATGCTTCTGGCAATTATAGGGTTTAGTTATTTAATACAATTGCTTCCAAAGAAATATGATAATTTAATGCTATGGGGGTATATCATTTGTGGTGTATTTGGGTTAGCTAATTGTTTTTGTGGCACACTTCATGATATCAAAGCCTTGTATTTATTTCCAACGTGCAAGTATGAACCGAAAGTGAGATATGATATGAATGAAATATCAGATATGGTTGATTACTTGAATGAAATATCGGGCCCGGATAAGTGGGTTTATGTTTTGGCTGGAACAAATGATTTTAACTCAGAGACGATTGAAAAATCGAGATTGCCATATGAAATAAAAGCTGTTCCGTATCAATATATGACAAAAACAATAGATTTAAGAGATGGCTTTCCGATAGAGATGTTCAATGCAGGTATTGTGGTTGTTGGAGATCCGATACAAGCAAATGAAGAGTCCAATGCTGAAAATGTGGTATCATATTTTGCAAAAGAAATGTTGGATGAAAACTCATATATTAGCAGACATTATGAATTGACAAAGTCTTTTGAACTTCAAAATGGTATAACAGCTAAGGTTTATGTGAAAACGTCAAACTATACAAAAGAAGATTATGTCAAACTACAGAAATATTTTGATCAACTATATCCGGATTATCCAGAGCTGTTTCATGATTTGATTGTTTATCCGGATGCATATTTTCCGGATGAATTAAATGAGAAGCTGGTTATAAAAGATAAAGATCGGATTTTTTCAACACAAACCTCCAATAGTACGGAAAAGTTGGTATCAGAAAAGGAGGGATATTTGATATACGGTCCATACAAAAGAATTGAAAAGGGCAAATATCGGATTCAGATAGATTACGAATATAAAGATTCTGCTGATTTTTCAGAGGGAGAGGCATTAGGGGTTGTATCATTTTGCCTTGATATGAGGGTAATTGCATCATCAGATTATTATGTTGGTAATGATAGCGTGATAATAGATAATATTGTTGTAGATGATTCAAGTGACAATTGTGAAATCCAGATGTACTGTAATACTTCAGGGGTTCAATTTAAAAAATTTGAAATCATAAAGGTGGGTACGGTTGAGTAAGACTTATATTCAATATGTAGATTCCGAAAGTTATACTTTATTGGTATATAGAAATTAATGCACGAGGAAAAATCAAAGTGAAAAAAAAAACTATGCTTGGATAAATATATTAAAATGTCATTTAATGGTAATGGTTATGTTGATCCATTATATTGGAATGGCGGGATTTTGGAATGCACAACATGAAGGCATGACAAAGATCCTAGGTATGATGATAAACCTATTATTAAGTTGTTGTGTGCCTGTTTTTTTCATTATCACTGGATACTTAGATAAGACATATTCATATGAGAAGGTTTTAAAGAAAATTTTATATATAGTATCGGTATACTTGATGTACTGTATTCCTTTACTTCTGGTTTATTGGTCCTGTGTCAAGATTTAGCACAAAATAAAATGAGAAGTTCTGCCAGCTAAGCTGCCGGCAGAGAACATACCCTCTCATACAGTTTTTCAAAGTTGTTAGGAGACATATAGTCGCAGTGAC
>Ga0129312_1000702_pt1 | contig 25463 bp, 26 predicted proteins | sample O827metagenome_FD_94434 | JGI IMG/M metagenome (GOLD analysis project Ga0129312, IMG submission 94434) | Orangutan group fecal microbial communities from Wisconsin, USA - O827 metagenome | ecosystem: Host-associated > Mammals > Digestive system > Large intestine > Fecal | place: USA: Wisconsin... | reverse complement strand
TACGAATTGTAAGTTTTTGCAAAGATAGCAGTTTCAAAACCTCCGAGTGCCTTTTTGTATGAAAACCTCTTTATCTACAAGGTATTTAAGCAAATGTTAACGGATTTTCGTGGACAGTAGTGGATACGAATAAATGACTAAACCACAAAAGAAAAAGATACCTTTTTCGTTCTTGTGCGCATGTATCTTAAATTCCGATTGGCTCTTTGCGTTAACGCGAAGTTAAATTCTAAAGCTTCTATGATGTTAAAATAGTGTTAAATCGTATCATCTGTCATTGAGTCTGCTGTTTTTTCTCGTTATTTGTATAAAGACGCAGGGAAAAGCCCCAAATCGTTATCAGCAAAAACAGAATAAAGACAATGACTATGAACAAAAGATGTATCACAACAACACTGGCGCTACTGCTGACAGTATTGACTGTCGCAGCAGGAACGAAGATAGTGGAAACCAAACCACTCCGACCTTTTACTGTTCTGAATATCCTTGGTAGTGCCAAAGTGGTTTATATCCAAGGTAGCGGACATAGTGTGCGTCTGGAGGGTGACAAAGAAGAAATCGATCGCCTCGAAATCAAACAAACAGATAAGCACCTCAATATCGGTTACAAGACCACCAAGATTGGCGGCATTTATTATATGGGCAACGGATCAAACAACGGTTCGGTTACCATCTATGTCACTTCGCCTGCAATCAATGTGATCAATGTGACAGGCAGTGCTGAGGTTGAAGTCGATAAGTATAAAGTCCAAACATCCATGCTGACCATGAATGTGACAGGGTCTGGATCTATACATGTGAAAAATGCCAGCGTAGGAACTGCCACATGCAATATAGCAGGGTCAGGTTGCATAAGTGTTGATGAGCTGCAAGCTGTTAATGCTTCTCTCGTTGTGAGTGGAAGTGGTATGGTCAAGGCACAAGTGGATTGCAGTGATAAACTGAATTGCGTAGTGGCAGGATCAGGAGACGTTAGCGTATCGGGAAAAACTGCTAACTATAGTAAATCGGTCATGGGATCAGGAAGTGTTAGTGATAAGAAACTGAAATATACCAATCTCAGCAATGCTACAAGATATGACGGAAAACAGTCGTATGTGATTGACAGAATAAGAAGAAGTCAAGGCAATGATACGGTGAATGGCATCGTGGCAAATCCTTAAAATATACGGCATAAGACAAGGAAGGATACTGAAGGTGAACCAACAGCAGTTTGAACATACGGCAAAACAATTGCGCATGAAGGCCTGGCAAACGGCATCGCGCATGCTGAACGATAGCGATGATGCCGACGATGTGGCGAGCGAAACAATGCTTAGGCTATGGGCTGTGCATGATACGCTACACGACGAAACACATGCCGTCAGACTGGCTGTTGTCGTGGCTCGACATACTGCCATTGACCACCAACGACGACGGCGACCATCGGTCAGTATAGACAGTGGGACAAGAGTCATTCCTCTCGATATTCCCACCACCGATACACCTGACCGGAAGATGGAATGGGAGGAAAACGAACAATGGCTGCGACAACGCATCGAACAACTGCCACCCAGAGAAATGCAGGTGTTGAGACTCAGACAGACTGAACGACGCACCAACGCTGAGATTGCAGCACTACTGGGAATAGGCGAAGCATCTGTGGCAACCATGCTATCGGCAGCACGCCGAAAACTGTTTAACGATATCAAAGAAAGGAACCGACAATGACAAACCAACAACTCATCAATCTGCTCGAAAGCTTCATGGATGGACAAACGACAGTTGAACAGGAAACACAACTGGCTGACTTCTTCCGTCAAGCAACAGATGCCGACCGTCCCGAAGGAATCTCGAACGACGATTGGCAGGCCTATTGCGAGATGTTCCGCATGTTTGAAAACGGAATGGAAGATCATACGGCAACCATTCGTCCTGTAGAAACAGAGGCTCCTGAGAAGAAACATCGCATCTTGCCACTGCGCTGGATGGCGGCGGCTGCCTCGGTGGCTGTGTTGCTGGTTGGCGCACTGACACTCTGGAACCATACAACCGACCAACCGCAGCCGATAGCGCAAAGTCAACCGGCCATCACTCCCGTTGAAACCGATACCGTGGCAGTGGATCGACGTCAGATACCATTAGACAGTATCACACCGCCCGTCAAAACCACTAAGCGGAAGATACGTCGACTACACAGCGTTCCACCGCCTCCTAAAGAATATCTGGCTGAGTCTGGAAATACCAAGACGGTGGACAATGCCATCAGTCAGGCTGACCTCGATGAAGCCGTGGCACAGGCAGAACTCTTGCTCCAAGCCATGCAACTGCAACAGATGGTTGAACTCAACGATAGTAAGATGCAATACCTCCAGGCTATGGATGCCCTTGATGCCGAAGAGGAAGAATATGTAGAACAATAAGCAAATAACTATACAACAATGAAACAAATAATACTTACCATGGTTGCCATGTGGGCAACTGTAAGTGCTTCGGCACAGGAAACAATCCAGAATGCCTATCAAAAGGTTATTGGAAACTCGGCGGTTGAACTGTTGTCGCGTTCCGATTATCAGGATCGAACCGACTCGCCAACCACTTATTGTAAGTTTACGGAGTTTAAAATACCGGAGAGCAATAAAAACCTCATTAAACAAATGGAACAAGCCATGTTAAAGGATCAGGACCGTGCTTATTCCTTTTTTATAAGAAAACCTGAAGCAAAGATGAACACACTCAACACCAAGAAAGTGGTGTATGGGCCAAACAATGAGTATGGGGTGACATTGGGAAGCAATAAGTCACACTATTACTATTCTACCTTTTTCAAGGAACCGTCTGACTCTACTCGCCGCCATGCCTATGCCTTCGTGTGGTTTAAGGAGGGAAAGGATTTCCACTGCTACTACTATCATATCTATGGTATGACTCCAGAAGCTACTAAAAGCGTAACGAAGAACAGCCTGTCGAGTCTCGCCAGCCTGTCAAGTCTCGACAAGGGAAATCGCATACGCAGCACCCTTTCTGGCAATACGCTCATTATCGAGCGCTATGACGAACAGGGCAACAAAACCCTGCAACAGGTTAGGGTGTCAGACGACAATAATACAACTGACGATCTGTCGGTAGATGATGTGACTGCTAAACCGTCGAAGGTCACCAATGATGTGGAGTTTATGACTCAGTTCGGACTACTCCGTGTGGCTTTCCTCGATGCCATCAAAGACCCTAGCCAGAAAATGCTGCAGGTGGGGCTCGCTACTAAGATAGTGGCACTGTGTAAAGATCACAGCAATCTCTTGACCTATGGCGAACGGACAACATGTAAGAATACTATTTTGGATATGACTAATATCATGAATAAAACCGTTCGCGGAGATATCTATCTTGAGGGAATGCTCAAACAAGCCATAGATTATCTCGGAAAGAAATAAACATACACAACATAAACACAAAACAATGATGAAAAGATATGTATGGGCAGCCATACTGCTACTCTTATGCCCTGTAGTGAAGGCGCAGAGCGACTCTGCTGAAGTAGCCACCGACACTACTGATGTCTATAAAAATGTGGGTTTGGGCGAACTGACCGTTAAGGCACAGCGACAAATGGTGAAGACTAAAGACGACCGCGTCAGCTATGATGTGGCTTCCGACCCTGAGGCAAAGACCAATCCGCTGATAGAGATGCTCAAGAAAGTGCCGTTTGTTACCGTCGATGCTGATGGTACGATCAAGGTCAAGGGTTCGAGTGATTTCAAAATATTCAAGAATGGCAGACCAGACCAGTCTTTTACCAACAATGCCAAGGAACTTTTCAAAGGACTGCCGGCAAGTATGGTGAAACGGATCGAGGTCATCACCGAGCCTGGAGCTAAATATGATGCGGAAGGACTGGTGGGCATCCTCAATATCGTGATGGACCGACAGAGCCAGATGAAAGGACTGACGGGTACTGTCAGTTCGAGCGGGACATTTGGAGATAGTGGCAATCCATACAATGGCGACCTCTTTCTTACAGCACAGACGGGCAAACTCACCATCGCGCCGTATTTCGGTATGGCATTTCAGAAATGGCATCAGACAGAAACAACCGACTATGTCTATACCGACACCAACAACCGGTACCACGATGAACGGAGAACATACAATCCGGGAAGAAACATGTGGTATGGCATGGATGCCAGTCTGGAACTCGACTCCTGCAACCTCTTGACTCTGGCGGCAAGTGGATTTGCCTATCGGGTGAAAGATGATGCAATAAAAAACACCCGACTGACCGATGCTGCTGGAAATCCAATCTATAGCATGCAGATGGACAGTAGAGATGTGCTGGCGCGCTATTTCGATATCGACTTGCAACTGTCCTATCAGCATAATTTCAGCAGAAAGGGCGAACTCCTTGCCATCGACTATCTGTTTTCTACCACCCGTTCTCATAGTGACGGAAGCTTAGACCTGTCACAGTGTTTGAACTATGGGGAATATGACAGCCAGTCTTTTGACAATCATACTACTTTCAGCGAACATACCCTGCAGATTGACTATGAACGTCCGTTTGGCAAGCATCATTCATTAGATGTGGGTGGTAAGTATGTGATGCGATTCAATAATAGTGATAACCTCAGGAGGGAATACCTCAACAGCGAACTCCTACGCTCGCCAGCTACTAAGTTTGACCATAAGACCGATGTGGGGGCTGCCTATGCTGAATATAAATATCGTCTCGATGGATTTACCCTTGCTACCGGACTGCGCTACGAGACGTCACGCATGAAGGGATCATGGCCAGACGGTTCACAAGATGATTTTAGCAGACGTTTCAACGATATCGTTCCGTCTATTCGCACGACGTGGCGCATCAATGATCAAAACTCGCTGAAACTTGCTTACACCATGCGATTGTCAAGACCGGGCATCAGTTATCTGAACCCGTATCATAACGAAACACCAATTTCCGTCAGCTACGGAAATCCACATTTGGGCACGTCGAAAGCTAATAATTTCACGTTGGGATACAACCTCATGACCACTAAGCTGACCATCGGTCTCAATGCCTCATTCAGTCTCTGCGATGATGCTATTGCCGGAGTGAAATGGGTGGAAGACAATCGCTTCATGTCGAGTTACGACAATAGTGGTAAGGTTGACTACTTCCAGGTCGTGCCTTATATCCAGTGGCAGATTACTCCAACCACTAAACTCGTGAGCAATAGCACCGTCACTTGGGTGGACAAAGCCAATACTTCACTTGGACTTGCCATGCATAGATGGAACTTCGATTCCTATAATCAACTGACACAGAAACTGCCTGCCAAACTGACGTTGACCCTGTCTGCATATTTCGATTATGGCACTCCGACAACGCTTTATAGTTATGACTGTGCATGGCAGAACTTCTCCGTGTCGCTCCAACGCTCCTTCCTTAAAGAAGATCGACTCACCACCTTTGTGCGTTGCAGTTATCGCAATGATATCAAAACCCATTACGTGAAAGGTGACTACATCGGCAGTCAGCGTGTTGATGGTCCTAACTGGAATCTGCAGTTTGGAGTGTCTTATCGCTTCGGAAGTCTGAAAGCATCGGTCAAGAAGACTGCCAAACAAGTGAGCAACGACGATTTGATGGGACGCAAATAATAGCATAAACACGCTCAATTACCCTGATGACTGATTATGAATAAACACTCTCAAACAATATGATGCTTCCATGCTGTGTCTGTGAAGATTTGCGGAATGCATCCTTTTTCTACTCCCATGTCGGATGACATGGGAGTTTTTTTATCTGAAAAACGATAGGAAAACCAACGAAATGTTGTATCTTTGTAGATTGAATGATGATGATTAAGTATGGACAAGGTACTGTCGCCAGGCGATGCAACCATTGTCCGCCAACGTATGAATACTAATAGACAAGATATGGAAAAAACTTTTGAACAGCGGTTGCACGATGACCTGCACCGTTATCTGCTGGGAATGAAAGTGGTGGATGAGCGTCTGCCTGAATGTCCTGATGTAGAAGGACGATGGAAACAACTGATAGAGGCTTATCTCCCTGATGGCATCAGGGAGTTTGCTGCCTATCCTACCGTTTCGCTGGGGTGGATGATGTTTATCGGCATGGCTATCGCATACATGTGGGACAAAGACTGGATGCGCTATAATGCTGATCCACAGCTTTACGAACTGTTGCGCGATGCGCGTGGCTACGATGCGATGGATGATCATATCATGGAGGATGTGCTCAGACTCGATGAGAATGGACGCAGAAAAACACAGGACATCGTGGCGGAGTGTGCCTCGCGCACCGATAATATGTTGCGTCACGAACATATACAGCCTGGCACCAAAGAGGCTTTTCTGGCCTATACACAATGTCTCCACCAACTCTATCTCATGGGAATGGCCATGCAACTCTCTGCCATGGGCTACCACATGACACCGCTGAATCCTGTAAACTGATGCGGAGATTTTTAGTATAAGAATCTTGCAAAGCACAATAACCCTTGAAAACAATAATGACCGACATCGTACCATGTCGGTCATTATTGTTATAGGTGATGGCTAATCCCCAACTCGGACAGGAGGGCTAATAGCGAAGGATGGAAACGCCTGCTGAACGCAGATTGGGCATGGTCATACCGATGGAAGCTCCAATATAGGTGGGGTCGCATACGGTGTAACGCTTGCCATCGACGGTCAGAAAATCGCCTTTCACATCGCCTTTAAACTGTACGGCGGTGGCGATATGGTTGGGATAGTCGAGGTAAACGACATCAAGGCCAAGCAGTTCACGAACCAGCCAACCGAAGAGCACTGAACGGTCTTCGCAGTCGCAAGCAGGATAATAGAACAGTTCTTCAACGAAGAAGGGCTTCTCAAAACCAAACTGTTCTTCATCCGTAGCATATTTGAAACCGGTCTGCACAAAGTTCAATAGCAGATTGGCAGCATCAACTTCACTCTTTCCCTGTACAAGGGGACGTAATGTGCCGAGCACCTCTTGAGCTAAACTGCCTGCTACGGGTGCCTTGGCATAGACGCCATAGTCGCATTGGGGCATGGAGGCATAGAAGTCCATCAACGATTTGGAAACATTAACGCTGACACTGACATTGCCGGCTTTGTTGGTGCGCTGCCTACTGACTAAGCCGCTGTTGAGGGCTGGAACATTGTTGAGGCGCATGGCAACGGGAGTCTTGGCTTTCTTCGAATCCTGATTACACATATAGAATGTGCAGGCCTCCGTGCCGTTGATGTTATAATAGTTCAATCCCTCTTTGGTGAAATAGGGGTGACCATAGACCATGCAGTCGGTGGCAACAAACAATAACAACTGGTTGCGATCGCCACGACGTGCCATCTTCGCACGGTAACCCAGTTCGTTGAGCAAGAACTGTTGCATGACAATACAGCTGTTTTCATCGTTGCATAAGGCTTCGGCTGCTGTTTTCACAAAGAGGAATACTCCCCAGTCGTTGAGGCGGAAGTCTTTCTGTGCCTGCTGGCAGTTGGCAATAAGGGGCTTGTAGTTGGAACGGCATAATGCTTCGTAACCGTCGGCAACGGCACATTCCTGACTGCTGGTGATATTGATAACGCCTTTCATCGATGCGTCAATATAGAGTTTGGTGTTGCAATAGTTGATGGCTACACTGGGGTAGAATTCCTTTTGCAACGAACTCTGCACAGCGGGCTTGGCTTTTGGTTTGGGCTGTGGCTTGACCGGTGTCGCCTGTGGTTTCGCAGGTGTTGTCGGTTCTGCTTTAGGTGCCACGGGTTGCGGCTTAACTGGTGTTGTCTGTGGTTTAGCAGGTTCTGCTTTAGGTGCCACGGGTTGTGGCTTATCTGGTGTTGCCTGTGGTTTCGCAGGTTCTGCTTTTGGTGTATTACCTCCAATGATGGTGGGGGTATTTTGCTTAGCCACAATCACTGTAGGTTTTGGAGTTGGCTTGGGTTGTGGTTTGGGGGTTGGTTTGTCGAAGGTCAACTGATCCACATTCTTCACCTCTACCGTAGGACGTTGCTGTCCCTCGATGGTGGTCTGATTGAGAATATCCTTGATGGTCAGTTCCACTGGTGGAGTATCTTCAGGATGTTTTTGCTCGTCGTAGATGACAGGTTTCGGAGGTTCGGGTTTGGTATGTCGCTCCACGGGTTTCTTGGCTTCTGCCTTTTTCCATGGGTGGCGCAGAAACTCGATAAACTCCTTGTTGGCATCGTCGATGAATTTGTCGAACGAGGCATTCTCTTCTTGGATGAATTTGTCAAAATCGTCAGTAACGACTTGAGCAGACAAGGGAATACTTGCCAACGCTGTTACGGCGAGAAAAACGAGTCTTTTCATTGTTGAAGGTGTTAATGGTGAACAGTCTGTGAATAATGAAAAAATCGACAATCCGAAGCATACGACTGCCTTGCGGTCGGCTTTCGGATTGTCGATATGTGGTCGGTTAATCCTGAGCTACAGGTTCACCGATGAAGTCTTCTACTTCCTTGCTCAGATTCTTGAGAGCGGCTTTCTGCTTGGCTTCGCGTGCTGCGGCCTCGCGTGCTTTCTTGGCCTGTGTCTCGTCGATAGAAAGGAATACTTGGAATTCTTTCTTACCGTCTGCGTTGCGAACCATGGCGAAGTGTTCTTTTACCAAACCGGCAATCTTGGTGTTGACAGCCATTTCGTAAGCCTGACCGAATTTATCAATTTCCTCGGTGGTCATGCTGCTATTGTCTGAAGAGGCAATGCTCTTGGCTTTACCTACTACCTGAGCCTTCGCACGCATAGCATAGTTGGAAACGGCACTCATTGTAGCATTGTCGCGACCAATCTTGGGATTAGAACCTATTGCAATGCCGATGAGGCTGATACGGTTTTCCTCGTCTCCTTCAATATAGGTACGATACTTGGTCAGAGCATAATCCATGGTTGAGGCTGATGCAAGCATGGTCCAGCCAGCCTTCTTCCATTCCTTGGTGGTTTTCTTGATGTCCTTTGCCAGGGCCTTCGACTGTGCCGAAACCATGGTTGAACCACACAGAATCATGGCTGCAAGGAGCAGCAGGTTGAAAATACGCTGTTTCATAATCTTTTTGTTTTTTGAGTTATTATTTAATAGTTTATAAACGGTTGCGGGTTATTCTTCCCAGTTGGTGGTGTAGGGGAGTGACACCTTGATGCGCTCCACGCCATTGGTGGTGGGGTTCACCACGGTGATGGTGCCTTTGACGAAAGCGAAGCGCGACTTCTTGGTGGTGCGGGCTTTCATCGTGCCTTCTGCCAGTGCTTTGACTTGGATAATGCCTTTAGAACCGAAGATGGCGTCGATGTCGTCGAATACCAACGGGGCTGTCAGTTCGGGCACTTCAAGTTCGATGCTCTTCAAACCGAAGGTAATGCCTTGACGGTTGTTGAGAGTCATGCGGATATTGATGTCGGTCAGGGTGCGGTCTTGCTTGTTGACAGCATTGGCGGTGAGGATGATCTTGCCTTCGGGCACTACGGCTTGCGCAATATTAATGGTGGCATCGGCATCCACACCGATGATGGCACGCTGTTGCAGCTTCTTGTTTTCTATGCGCAACTGTATGTCGAGGAAGTTTTCTTCTTCGGGCAAACAGTCGGTGGCGTCAAAACTGATGAGGAAGGCACCGTCCTGTGGCTCTACGCTGATTTGTCCGGCGCAGTTCGACTTAACGGTGGGCACCTTGGCTACGCGCACGGGTTTGCCTTTCAGCAATACTTGTACCAGATAGGTATTGTCGTCGGTGAAGCGTCCGGTGATGGCGAGAGCGTCATAGAGTTGGCGGTAGCGCAACATGAGCCCTTCCACTTGTTTCACGCGGACATCATCAAAGAAGTACTCCTTCAATGCTGCCAACTGGGTGATGGCAGCATTGATGTCTGCCACATCGGCAATATCGTCAATACCGTCTTCCAGGGCTTGGTATTGTGCCACTTTCTCAGCATCAATCTTCTCAAACTGACTTTGCAGCGTGCGCTGTTCGGCACGGGAGTAGGGGTAGAGCACCGAGTACTCGTAAAACTCCTTCTTGGTTTGCTTGTCGCGCATGCGACGCCAATAGACCTCTTCCACCTTGGCTTGCGAGATACCTTTGAGGAACGGCAGGTTGGCAGACTTCATCTTAGCGATGCGGTTGTATTCGTCGCGCGATTCTACACCGTCGTTGGTCACGGTTTCGCTGGCCACGTTGCGTTGTGTCACGCTGACATTGCTGGCCACCGAGAGGATGATGCGCTCAGTCACTTCGTTCATCGCCTTGACCTGTGCTTGGGCTAAGGTGGGGGCTGTCACGCTGACCACGAGTTTGCCTTCTACGGCTGTGCCGAGCCATGCGGGCACTTTCTTGGCACTACTCTCCACCACCTTGTTTTGTGCATAGATCGTCACGATGGCGAGCATCATGCATGCGAGGGTTATCAGTCGTTTCATAATGGTCTGTATTTATAAATAGGTGTTATGCTACCATTCTACTGGCAGATTGCGAATCTCAATGATGGCATCGCGCACTTTCAGTTTGATGTATGAAATCTTGGGGATGAAATGGTCTGCCTTGATGAGGTAGAAGTCTTGCTTCATAGCCAGTTTCGGAGGCATATTGCGCCAGTCGTAACTGCTGTCGTATTCGTTGACGGAGAAGTTGTAGCGCTCCAACTCCTTGGCATTCTCGTCGAAGGCTGATTTGATTTCAACATCACCTTTTTCCGTGTTCATGCGGCGGTTGCAGAATTCTGTTTCGATGGTGATGCGGTTCTGTTCTTTATTGCCGTAGCAACGCAATATGCGGAAATCGAGGTCGTTCACCGAGATCGTCAGTTCGTAAGGAGGCATCTGGGGCGCCTTCTGGTCGATGACGGGAGTGGCGGGCTGTGGCTTTTCCACTTCCACGATGACGGGCTTCTCCACTTCCACGATGACGGGTTTCTCCACTTCCTTCTCTACGATGACGGTATCTGGACCGGCAGGGATATTGGCGGCAATCTCTTGCTGAAGGGCATAAGCCTGATCGTAGCAGGGAATGTTGCCTGTCACAGCCGACAGATAAATGACAGCCTCTTGATAGCGGCGTTGGTTATACAGCGCTTGTGCCTTCTGCAGGATGATGGCGCAGTTGGCGGCATAGTAGTCTGCTATCTTCTGACGGGTGGTACGTATGAATCGGGTGAAGGCGGGGTTGGTCACCTTGATATTCTGCACCAGTTTCATCAGCGCCTTGTCTTTATCGCCTACGGCATCAGCCTCCACGGGGATGGTCAGACTGTAGTACTCCGTGCCGTCGATGATATTCTTGGCGATGAGCACCAGTTCGCCTTTGGCAACCGATACGTTGCGCACCATTCCTTCGGTAGAGAGCACATCGCCCAGCGAGAGGGCTGGTTCAATGGCAAACACATTATACACGTCGGCTGCTGCTGCGCTGTTGCGGTTGAGCACCTGGTGCATCTTGAGGTCGAGTGCATCAATGACTTCTGCAGGCAGATTCTTATCCGTGGCTTTCACGGTTGAGAAATGGATGTCGCTCTGCGCATATCCTACGATGGCAAGCGTCATCATTGCTATTTGTGTGAACAGTCTTTTCATACTCTTGGTAATTATTGTTGATACTCAGTCCCTGAAATTTATTCAATGACAATCTCCAGTTTCTGTCCCTGTGCGGTAATGGTGGCTTTGTAGTTGTCACCAAACTGTGTGCGGAAGAATTTGCGGAGGTCGCTGCTGAAATTAGAGATGGTGTATGAACGTCCGCGCTCTGCATTCCACAAAGGGATGTTGAGGGCGATGTGTACAAACTTATCGGTACTGTTGCTCATGTCATAGACACTCTGTTGGGCATGTTCGCGCAACCAGTCGTCGAGGGCGTCTTTGAAGTTGTCACCCGATTCAGAACTGTCTTGGTCGAAGTCCCAGTCGCTGATGCTCTGTGAGAGGGTCAGGTCAATATAGATTTCACGTCCGTCGGCTACCATCTTCTCAAATGAGCTCTTGATCTGCTCGAAGAAGTCGGCAGTAATCTTTTTCATCGAATACTCCACGAGTTCGGTATTGCCTGTACTTCCCTTGTAGTATTTGCCACTGGGGAAGGTGGCTGCAGCGAGGTTGCCGTTGGTCTGATTCTCCACAGCGCTCAGGTTGAGGTTGCACTCGATGTGGTTCTGGTTGTCTGCCAGTACTTTGGCATCAACCTTGATAACGATGTCGCCTGGCAACTGCTGCACAATCTTGGTCTTCAAGTCCGACTTGCTGCCCATGCGCATCATCTCATCTCTCTTGGAGTTCTGCAGCTGAGTGATAAAATTGCGAGTCTTGTAACCGTGCTTGGCAAATTCAGCAGTGACACGGGTGAGGGCGTATTTCAACGCCTCATTATTCTCTGCTGCTTTGCGCATCGCCTCAAAGTCGGTACCATTGCTGCTGTTCACTTCTGGCACAATGACGATGGTGGGATTGAGGGCGGCGGTAGCTTTCACCTGCTTCTTACCATCCACCCATGTGGGCGAAACAGCAATGCTGTTGTGCTGGAGGTCAGCAATCAGCGACTTCGTATTGATGGTCACTGTCACAACCACTTTCTTTTTCTTCGTCACCTTCATATCATCAACTTCCTTGGGTTCGTCGGTGAGATAGTTGATGTATCGTGACTCAGAGAAGAAACGGTAGTCGTAGTCCTTGCGGGGTACGGCTATCATGGGAGTACCACCTTTCAGTCCTGCCACACCAGAGTGAAACAGCGTGTTGAATGCTGACTTGATGGCGAGGGCGGTAGCTTCCTTTTTCTTGTCGGCAGTGCCCGATGATCGTAATGTTACATTACCGTTTTCCTCCGACACCAGTTCGGCATCGTTGGAATATACTTGTGCGAAAAGGTTGGGGCAGAGCATCAGTCCCAACAGGAAACAGATAATCTTTTTCATATCTATACTTCGTGGTTTATTGGCTTAAAACCCTCATCGGTCAGCAGGCCGACGAGGGGTGATGGCTGCATAAATCAATTTTCCTCATTGGTCTTAGATACGGATACCGAAGAGGGTGCTGACGAATTTTGACTGAAGGGTGATGGTGACCCCCTGATCCATAGCCGCTTTGAGCTCTTTACCACCCTTCTTTACCTTGCAGAGCGAGATATCTTCACCCTCTACCGAGCAGACTTTCAATAGACCGATTTCTTTGTTGGCTGTACGTCCGGCAATCTGGCGACTTACCTTGATGCTAAACCAAGTTTCGGTGTCGATACCGTGTAATGTGCCCAAATCGATATAAACCTCTTTGGCTTCGTCCTTCTTCAATTTGCTGATTTCGAGGATGTGACCGTATAGGGGAGCTATGCTTTCAAGCAGTCTGTCGATAGCATTCGAGGTACTAACGCTTGTCACTGCACTCAGAATGGCTTTTTCCTCCGATGCATCGTAGCCGGAATTTTCGTTGGTCTCACTGGCAACGATGGTACCGTTCTGTGGATTCACAAATTTAAGGGTGTAGCTACAGGTGGCAGTATAAGTGCGCTTACCTTCTTTATCAGTTTCAGATTTAGTGGCAATCGAGTTGATTCTACCTTGAAGAATGAGGTTGGCACCAATGGTCACCATGGTCTTCATACGATCCATATCGCCTTCTGCAGAGGCTTCAGGACTCTCGCGTCGTGATTGCTCCAGTTTGAGCGATTTGTCAGAATCCACGTCAATCAGAATAATGCGCTTGCGATACTGAATGTGTTCAATCACTTTGTTGCGCAAAGCTTCAGCTTGTGAAAAACTGAGGTTCTGTGGACGGTTGAAATACTCGATGTAAACAGTCTTCTTTGCTTCCGACTGTTCGTTCTGTGCGCATACGTTGGTGCAGAATCCTAAGAGAAGAATTACTGTGAAAACGAAAGAGTTGCGCAAGGTGTACTTTTCCATATTTATATATCCTTTAAAATTGTTATTGATTCTTAGAAAAAAAATATTGGTGGTGCAAATATACGTTTTTTTTATTGATTAATAAAATTTAAGTCTTTAAAAATTACTCCGCAACATGATTTTTATACGCAATGAATATGTTTTTTACCGTATGATAATTGTTTTGTGGCGTTTCTCATGCGGTTGCAATCCTGTCTTAAACAGTCACATTTTCCATCGCATGACGATGACCCCTATATAAAAAGATGTAGTGTAGAAATTCTGTGGATAAGTATTATATTTGATGTAAACTACTGATTGTTCATTTGTTATCATGCGCGTGTAACATGGAGTAGGGTACCCCTTCTTTTTTTGTTGTAACATGCAATCCCATTTTTTTTTCGCCCACTTTGATATTTTCCCCTTTTTCTTTTGCTGTTTCAAGAAATCGTAGTACATTTGTATCATCATACAATACGATTACTAAAATAAAAACAAAACCATGAAACGTACTTGTTTCGCATTTCTTTCCCAATGCCTGCTTGTCATCATTACACTGACATCATGCAGTGACGACCAAACTGATCTCTCCCCTGATATTAACACCCCGATTACCGGCTATTGGCAAATAGCCGATGGTGACATCAATGGCGATGGAGCCATTCAAGGCATCGTGGTACACAATGACGAGACTGTCAGCGAATGGTTATATACCGGTGAAACCGCTAATCCTTATCAACTGGGATTCAAAACAGGTAAATGGATCATCAACGGCAACCACTATGAGATGCAACTTCCTATCAGCAATGGCACCTATTATAATGTGACAGTGGCGGGAAACAATGACAGGACAATGTATCTTGCGTATAAAGGAAAAACATCCGTAGTGCCTTTCTATAAGCTGACATCCCTCCCTGGAAATGGAAACGAGATGATCAGCGAACTTGAGGGCATGAAAATGTCGGGATACACGATGGCAGACTTCACGGGATATTGGGAAAACGAGAACGGCACAGGCTTCTATATCGATAATGAAGGAAACATCTCTGATTTGATATGTATATATGGTGTGGAAAAATATTATTCCGTGAAATATCATTCGGCAGAGGTGATACTTAACGGCAATAGCTGTGTCATCTCTTCTTTGGGAACACAATGGATGGTGTATGCCGTAGGCAGCAACTCATTGCTTGCCATGGACCGCAATAACAATAGTCAGCAAGTGGAACACTTCGTGAAGAAAGATATTCCTGATGTGATGATGCGAGCCGACGAGATCATGAAGGCCCCTGTGCCTGCAGAACTGCTTGGCAAGTGGGAAACCATCCACTATACGCACATGATCAATGGCGAGAATGTTACCGATATTGATGTTCTCAATGGCGATGAATGGAACAAGCAGTTTTACCACACATTAGCTTTTTCAGAAAATCACAAAATAAACAAATGGGATAGATTTGGAAGCCAACTCTACGACCAATGCTTCATGTTGAAGGGTGACAATATCACTATTGCAGGAAACTTGACCGATCTCCTTTTCCCACAATACAATTATACAGAAACATGGACTATAAGCGACAAGACTGAAAACAGTATGAAGCTTACGCGCGAGCAAGGTAATACAACAGAATGTTATACTTATAAACGAAAATAATTGCAATGAAACATATCATAGCAGTCGCTATCATGATGTTGTTGCCTATGTGGGCAACAGCTCAAAACGAAAGTCGCCACGTGTCTGTCATTCCACATGCAGGCGTAACAATAGCCAAGATGAATGGTGCTGCACTAACGGCAGCAGAGAAATGGAAAGCAGGATATACTGTTGGAGCAAGCGTAGAGTTTCCTTTGTCGCAGAAATTTTCTCTGCTTACGGGAGCCGACTTCAGTCTGATAGGTACTGGATTTGAGAAACAGAAAGAGAAATATGCGTCTGCCGACGAAAAACTTGACGTGACGTATCTCTCCGTGCCGCTGCAAATCAAGACATATTTCTCTGGTGTGAAAGGATTGGCTGCACATATTGGTGTGCAGGCTGGCATACTCCTCTCGGCAAAGGATAAGATGACTATACACAGCATACGCACGATGAACCTCGGCAACGACGTATCATCAATGTACCTATGGGAATCGTACAAAGAGAAGAAATCGGAGAATGTAAGCAGCAAATTCCGCAATGTCGTTATTGGCATTCCCCTTGGAGTGAGCTACGAATGGCGACACATCACCCTCGATGCCTCCTATTGTTTCGAACTGCGACAAGCTATCAATCTGAAGACAGACAACCCCGGCGGCTGGGACTTCAACAACTCTCGCACCGCCCGCAACCATGCCATCTATATCACAGCAGGATATAAGTTCACGCTATAAGCAGAACCACAATATCTAATGTCCCACACGGATTTTTAATGCCGCACACGGATTTGTACGGATCTACACGGATTTTTTTGCGTTGGTGCTCCGGAAAATGTCACACAGAAATCACAGAAATCACGGAAAAAGATTATAGTTAAAGATTATATTAAAGATTCTAGTTAAGATTTCGAGCATCTCCGATGCGATCCAAAATAAAATCCTTCCCAGAAGCGAGGTATTCGAGCGCATTTTCTGTTGAGATTTTAGTTTAAGATTGTATTTCTTGCGAAGCAACATCTTAAAAAAGATTTCCTCCAAAGATTTACCTATGGTTTGTTTTGTCGTGACTCAGCATAGTGAAAGCGCGCTCTCACTCTGTCTTCGCTACTCCAAAACATCTTGCCGTAGGCAACTAAAAAACATCCGTGCACTCCGTGGATCAAAAAAATATCCCCCGATATTTTGTTTTTCGCAACCGATTCAGTAACTTTGTCACCACTATGAGTTTCACAACCACCATACTGCAATGGTACCAGAAAAATGAACGGATGTTGCCTTGGCGACAGACACGAGACCCGTATGCCATCTGGCTCTCGGAAATCATACTGCAACAGACACGCATCGAACAAGGACAACCCTACTGGCAACGCTTCATCGAACGCTGGCCTACCGTTGATCACCTCGCACAAGCCTCCGAAGACGAAGTACTGCGCTTATGGCAGGGACTGGGTTATTACAGTCGTGCCCGACATCTGCTGCAGGCAGCCCGTCAGGTGGTGGCAATGGGAGGATTCCCCAAAGACATGAAAGCGCTGCGCAGCCTGAAAGGAGTAGGCGACTATACCGCAGCAGCAATAGGAAGTATAGCCTTCGACCTCCCCGTTGCCGTGGTCGATGGCAATGTCTATCGCGTCCTTTCAAGATACTACGGCATCACCACCCCTATCAATTCCACAGCAGGCAAACACGAGTTTGCTGCCTTGGCACAACAGCTGTTGCCCGAACATCAAGCTGCGGATTATAATCAGGCGATGATGGATTTCGGTGCATTACAATGCACCCCCAAAGGACAACAGTGTCTGCGGTGTCCGCTCCAGGAAACGTGTGTGGCATGTCGTGAAGGACGCGTCGATACCTTACCCGTAAAACTCAAAACCGTAAAGGTGAGTGAACGCCTCATCACCTATATCTATATAAGGTGTAACGGACAGACCGCCATCCGCCGACGTCCCGAAGGCGACATTTGGCAAGGACTCTGGGAACCGCCAATGATCTCCCCCGATGCGTTACCCGCCAAAGGCGGACAACTGACCCTCGTGTGCAGTAAACTGCGCCACGTACTGACCCATCGCGTCATCCTGGCAGACTGTTGGCTGTGGGAAACAGCCACCCGACCACCCCTGTCCGACGACTACATCTGGATAGACGAGTCTGCCCTCGACCACTATGCCGTGTCACGATTGGTAGAGATGATGCTACAAAAGATACATACCAACAACGATTGATCATATATAAGTCTATGGCAGAACATAACGAACTCGGAACATGGGGAGAAACCCTTGCTGCAGAATATCTGGAAAAGAAAGGATATCAGATTCTCGAACGCGATTGGAAGAGTGGCCATCGCGACCTCGACATCATCGCCATGGATGGCGACACCATGGTGATAGTAGAAGTCAAGACCCGTCGCAACCGGCTGTTCACCGACCCCGAAATGGCAGTAGATTATCAGAAGATCACCAACCTCCAGCAGGCAGCCAACCATTACGTCAAGATGAAATATTACGATGGCGACCTACGTTTCGACATCATCTCCATCGTAGGCACCCCCGATACCACCCATACCATCGACCACATCATCGATGCCTTCTGATCCTCCCATCGTTACAATGCCGCACACGGATTGTACGGATCTATACGGATTTTATCTTTTATTCTCTCCAGGAACATAGCAATATCAAAGAGTATGAGACCGACAAGAAAATGTGAATTTTGTAGCAAAACATTCGTACCAAGGAGCGGTATGCAGAAATACTGTTTCGAGGAATGTCGGGCAGAGGCAAAATGTCTTAGGAAGAAAAGACAGCAGGACTTGATTAACGGCATTGAGCCAATCATGGATCTGTAATATCAGGAGTATCTTACCTTCTCCAAAGCAGCCATTCTGATGGGATGCACCCGATAGTATATCTACAAACTTGTGGCTAACGGCAAGTTGAAGACATCAAGATTGAGCAGCAGAATGGCATTCGTTAGAAAGGCTGATATAGAGAAGATGTTTGAGGGTAACCCCTACAAGCGTGTGATTCCTGCCAGCAAGAGCAAGCTCAGTAAAAAGGCAAAAACAGAAAAGCCAACACAAAAGCAGGAATCGACAAAAGGGAAAGAAGAGAATGAGATGCTTGACTATTATTCTGGTGAAGAAGTGATGTCCATTTATAAGGTCAAGAATCTTGGCTCTACACCTCCGCCAAGCGTAATCAGATACCGATGTGTATAGTATTGCTGGCAAGAACTATTACAGCAAACGGCATATTGATGAGTTCTTCGGTACTGCCGTTGACATTATTTTTCTTAATTGTTACTTACCTATAGTGTATCTTACACCTACATTGAGATTGAAGTTCAGCGGCTTCTCCTTGTAGATAGTCTGGAGCGAAGAATGGTCGTCTAAATGATAGCTTACGCCCGGCTCTGCATAAATACCGACATTGTCAAGCACGTCAAACTGCACGCCGAAAGCCGCATTTACAGACATTTGCAAAGGCTTGCTGTCAATGTTGACAGTCTCTTTCTTCTTTGTCGTATTATTGATGACATATTCTTTTGTGACATTTCCCGATATGCATTTTTCTACAAGTACACCTGCCGAGCCATATAGATTGAACCTTTTGTATGACCATGCATTATATTTCATGTTGACAGGAATTCCTACATAGTTCAGCCTTTGCTCGCCCGTAAAGTAGTTCTCTTTCGTTCCGTCTTTCATGTCGGAAGAGAGACGAGTGTATGTAAGTCCGCTTTCGATACTCCAATGCTCGTTAAGTGTGTATGCCACTTTCACACCAATGCGTACAGGCAAGCGGTGCTTGTATTCTGTCTTCACTTCCTTTCCCTGATTGAATATGTCGATGCCGAGCATAGGGTTGCCCTCCCAGTCAGAATCGTCTGGACCGGTTGTAACAACAGGGTCGCCAATAGATGTTATGGTTCTTGATGACCCCATCGATCCCATTGCACTTGTACTTACAGTCCAACGTGTCGATGTGGACGAAGAGGCGTGACGCCTTACGTCAGAGTTGTAAGCCACAAGACTGCCGTAGTTGCTGTTGTGATGATAATTGTTTGCTTTCTTGCTCTCATTCTCACGTTTTGGCAAATTTTCTTTGTCGGCAGTTGTATTCGTTTCTTTTGAACTGTTGGCATCAGCCCCCTCATGGTTGTCAGACGCTATTTCCAAAGATTTCTCATCATTAGCATAAGATGACAATGTATCAATGTAACCAACAGATTTGTGTACTATGGTCGTAATGATGCGTGGCATAGGTGAGTTGCAGACAATAGGATTATTGCCGTCGTCAGCAACGATATTGCCTTTAGGGGATGGCTCTGCTGGTATATGTGCTATTTGTAGATTTGTCATTTCTGATGGCGTTTGCCCATCGTTTGCGTATTCAGAATATATTGAATATCCTATCAACAAAGCCACGCTTGCAGCGGCAGCAGTATACGCTGTGCGCCGTAGCCAGTAGGTTTTGGAAGGTCTGCCGCCGTGCATATAGCCACTATTCTCATCAGTCGTTCCTTTGCGAATGTCCTCCCAAAGTCCTTTTGGTGCATCTTTCTCATAGTTGCCCAAACGGTCGTGTATGTCTTTTTGCCAATTATTTTTCATACGTTAAATGGAATTGATGGTTCTATAATGTTTTATCTTCTGCGCCAGCATTGATTTGGCCTTGTGCAGCTGCGAAGCTGAAGTGTTCTGCTTTATGCCGAGTAATTGGGCTATTTCCTTGTGACTCTTGTCGTCAATGACATAGAGATTGAATACAGTTCGGTATCCATCGGGCAACTCACGTATAAACTGATGAAGTACATCGGTAGGTATGTCCTCTGTCTCCATACTGTCGCCATCTGCAATGTTCATATCTTTATCATCGATACTGTCAATGGGCAAACGGCTGTTGTTGCGTACAAACTTCAGGGTCTCATTGAGAGTGATTTTTGCCATCCATGCTTTCAAAGACCCCTCTCCACGATACTTGAAACAATCCAGAGAAGTAAATATCTTGATGAACGATTCTTGTAGCACGTCCTTAATGTCTTCGTCTTCTGTGATGTAGCGCGAGCAGAGTGCAGACAGGTATCGCACATGCTTGCGATAAATCCACTCGGTGGCAGTATTGTCGCCATCGAGTGCCTTTCGCAACCATCGTTCCTCTTCCGTTTCTTTTCTGAATGTTATGCCGAACATGATGTTTGTAGGGTTAAAAGCTTTGGAAACAGCGAAGTGCAAATGCCTTTACCATACAGCAAAAAGCATTTGCACTATCTCGTAACAGCGAGTTTCTTATTTTGTTACTGTAACAACTACCGTAGCAGTTTTTTTGTTTTTGTCTGTGATGGTGATAGTTGTGCTTCCAACCTTAACTCCCTTTATAGTGAGTTTGGCGTCCTTGACGGTAGCAGTGGCGATCTTATCATCTTTGCTTGCAGCCGTATAAGGTGTTGTGCCTCCACTAATGTTTACTACATCTTCCTTACCAACCGCAATACTTGTCTTGGCTTTGTCCACGACAACACCATCAACCACGGTAATGCTCAAACTGCCAGTCACCTTCTTGGAGTCAGTAACAAGAACTGTAGCCTTGCCAGCCTTAACTCCTTTTACCGTAATTGTAGCCTTGTCAACAGTTACGGTGGCGGTCTTGTCATCGCTTGATTTAGCGGTGTAAGTACCATCTCCACCTGCTACCTTTACATCCTGTGTGCCGCCAACGGCAACTGAAACGGTTGAAGGATTGAACTTGATGGCGGGAGTGTTGTCATCATCGTCAGAGCATGAAGCAAATGCCACTGCAAATACGGCACAAACGATTAATGTTGCAAACTTAAAGAATTTCATTGATTTCATTTATTCTATAATTTAGTCGTTTAACTTATGCGCCACGGCATGAGTATGCGTCCATCTACAGCCTTGGCACGATTGCTTTCTCGAGTACTCTCATTCCCTTAAATGAAGAGCAATGTAAAATCTTGCCTGGGAAAAATATTTTTTTTCGATTTTTATTCTATACGATGCAAAAATGAGGGTGTTTCGGCATTGTACACCGATGTGACCGTATGCATTTTGAGCGACAGTTCGGCAGACTTTTTGCCACTGAACGACAGCCAATTGAGTTTTATCTTCAGTTCTTTAGGATGTTTCTTCCATAGTGAGTTGAGGTCGAATGCTATAAGTGCATCCCCCATTCTTACGTTGGTGTCACCTTGGGCATTGTGGCGCAAGTCGAACTCATATACATTATCCTTGTTTACACCGCTCACAAGATTAATAACATGCTTGGTAGTTCCTCCCCACAATGTGCGTATGCGGAGCGTAACATATCCGTCCTCGGCAACAGAAACCCAATCACGGACAATTTCAATAGGGTCATTTCCAAATGCTTTCGCATTTTTTTCTTCTGATCCTTGCGTCATTACTGGCTGTTTGGTACGGATGCTGTCAATCCAATTTACATACACACTCTGTTGGTTGCTTCCGTAGCTTCGTTCTTCTATTGTATAGTTCACCAAAGCCCTCACTTTCTTGTCTCCAAACGGTGAGGCTTTCATATTGGTAGGTACAAGTGACGTTGATTCATCAAGTTGCATGAAGAAGCCGTCAGGCGCAGAAGGATACACCGTTACAAGGGCAGTTGGGCGATGTAACACCTCATTGTTATCATTGTCATCGCATGAGTTCAGCGTGAGCGAACTGGCTATCAGACCTGTTGCCAGAAATGTTTTCTTTGTTATTCTCATATTTCTTGCTTTTTAGTTTCTACTTATTAAATCATCAAAAAGCAAGAATCTTGCCTGTAAAAAATAGTTTTTTTATGAGATTTTATCCTTGCTCCAACAAGTTCTTATACGTCAGAAAATGTTTTCCATAATGTGTGTTTTCTACCGTTTAGGATGTATAACACTGATAATAGATACGTTTGCAGATACAAAAATATCTAAGAACGTGCAACTTTATTATCAAAAAGTGGTAGTTTTACCAGTTTTCGTCACCTTCCCATTTTCTCGTTCCCAAAAAATGACACAAATGCTCTGATTATTTCCGTCTAAATTCCGATGATTATTTCTTGCGAAGCAACATCTTAAAAAAGATTTCCCCCAAAGATTTACCTATGGTTTGTTTTGTCGTGACTCAGCATAGTGAAAGCGCGCTCTCACTCTGTCTTCGCTACTCCAAAACACCTTGCGAAGCAACTAAACATCCACGGATCACACGGAGAACACGGCAAAGATTATAGTTAAAGATTATTCTAAAGATTCTAGTTAAGATTTCGAGCATCTCCGATGCGATCCATAATAAAGTCCTCCCCCAAAGCGAGGAAGTCGAGCGCATTTTCAGTTAGGATTATCGTTAAAGATTATATTTCCGTATAAATTCCGTATAAATTCCGATGATCTGATGATTAGTTAACTAAAGATATTTAAATATTTAAGTCGATATTTGGAGATAAATAAAGAAATAACTATATTTGCACCATGATAACAGAATATGGAATAGAAGCAAAGTCTAATTCTGAGATTATATCTGAATTAGGAGGACGATTCAAGCAATATCGTCTGTTCAGCAATCTCACTCAGAAAGAGGTGGCTGTAAAGGCTGGTGTGAGCATTTTCACCATCAGCCAGTTTGAAAAAGGCGAAGCTAAGAACATAGGCTTTGGCACTATTCTTTCTCTGTTGAGGAGTATCGGATTCCTGCAGGAAGCAGAGAAATTGTTGCCGCCACTGCCAATGCTGCCTAATCAAGTGAAGAAAATAAATGAAAGGGTAAGACATGAAAGATAATGTAGTACAAGTGAATTTATGGAATAAGAATGTGGGCTTGTTGTCTTGGGATGACAAGCGTGGCTGCTCTGTCTTTCAATTCGACCAGGATTTTATGCAATATGGATGGAATATCGCACCATTGATCGCACCATTAGATTCCGTTTTTGTTCAAAGATTCTTCCCTATGTCAGGAAACAGAGAAAAACTTTATGCAGGTTTGCCAGAGTTCATAGCAGATTCTCTGCCTGACCATTGGGGAAATGTGGTCTTCCAGAAATGGATGGAAGCCAACCATTTGCAAGCCAAAATGGTAAATGCGGTGGATAGACTCTCTTTTATCGGTAAGAGAGCAATGGGGGCCTTGGAATTTCAGCCTGCTCATATCCAGGAGGATGCATCTGTAAATATCGAGTTGGCATCACTTTACGAACTCGCCAATAAATTATTCCTGGATAGGCAGGATGTGAGCATTGATATGAGCAACAGTCTTATTATGGAAGATCTGTACAAGGTGGGAACATCCGCAGGTGGTCAGCGTCCTAAGGCAATTATCGGTATTGATGAGGCTACAGGCATTATCCGTTCCGGTCAAGCCGACTTGCCAGCTAACTTTAAACACTATATATTGAAGTTTGATACAAGCAGGAAAAACGAACTTCCTTTTACCAGGGTAGAAATGGCATATTATCTGATGGCCAAGGATGCCGGTATCAACATGATGCCGTCTCGTTTGGTAGAGATAGAAGGAACTCAGAATTTCCTGACACAGCGCTTTGATAGGTTGGAGGGCAAAAAGATATATACTCAGACTTTAGCTGCCATGAGTTCCTTGGCTGATGCTTACGAAGATTTGTTTGTTGTGGGTAGAAAACTGAATTTGTCTGCAGAAGAGCAGAGTCAGCAATATCGGAGAATGGTGTTTAATGTTCTTGCAGAGAATGTGGATGACCACACCAAGAATTTCTCATTTCTGATGTATCCCAATGGAGAATGGCATATATCGCCCGCTTATGACATCGTGTTTTCTTCCGATCCTGATTCACATTTCTATCGTAATCATGAACTTACGGTTCTTGGCAAGCGAAAGAATATCACGAAGCAGGATTTAATACTCTTTGCACAAAGACAGGATATCAGAAAAGCATCTACTATCATAGAAGAAGTAGAGGAGGTGGTGATGAACTTCAAGGCTTATGCAGAGAAAACGGGAATCGACGAGTGCTGGACACGTAAAATAGAACAGGTTTTGGAAGAAAACCGTAAGTAAGCGATTTCCTCCAAAGATTTACCTATGGTTTGTTTTGTCGTGACTCAGCATAGTGAAAGCGCGCTCTCACTCTGTCTTCGCTACTCCAAAACATCTTGCCGTAGGCAACTAAAGCCACCCTTGCCACAGATTCTTGTTAAAGATTTCCTTCAAAGATTTCTTGCGCTCGCGCAACCCCCAAAATACATCCGTATAAATTTCGTCTAAATTCCGATGATCCGATGATTGATTTCTAGCCAAAGGCCATATTTCATCAAAGATTTCCTCCAAAGATTTCTTGTGCTCGCGCAAACCCAAAAAACATCCGTTTTCAGAAACAGTCAACTATAACGCCTGGTTTGAATTGGCGTTGTCCAAGAAACAGGAACAGTCCTCGCGAACCCTATTTCCCCTTTCCAAAAACTGTAATACTGTAAGCTGTAAGAATTGAAAGTCATGATGTCAATGACCTGCCCCATGGCATCTATTTTTAAGCACCCGATAAATTGCCACAAAAACACATGATAGAATGCCTCAAAAATTACAAATGGATTACATCAAAAATTTAAAATAAAACATATCAAAAACTTAAAATTTGTTTGGTAATCAAAGTAAAATGAGTACCTTTGTACAGAACAAGTTTTAACTATAAATATTCTTAAAATGATAAAAAAGGCACTTTTTTCAAGTTTTGTCTTGATGGCAATGACGGCTGCTGCTCAAAAAACAACGATAACAATCGATGTAAACAAGCCTTTACATGCAGTTTCTCCTACACTTTTTGGTATTTTCTTAGAGGATATCAATCTTTCTGTGGATGGAGGTCTTTACCCTGAGTTGGTGCGCAATCGCTCTTTTGAGGATGCGGATTCGTTATGTTTTTGGCAATTCCGCTCTTTGCAAGGCGAAGCCAAAGTGAGAAAGGCTGACCTTTCTAATGCG
>Ga0129312_1000700_pt1 | contig 25502 bp, 20 predicted proteins | sample O827metagenome_FD_94434 | JGI IMG/M metagenome (GOLD analysis project Ga0129312, IMG submission 94434) | Orangutan group fecal microbial communities from Wisconsin, USA - O827 metagenome | ecosystem: Host-associated > Mammals > Digestive system > Large intestine > Fecal | place: USA: Wisconsin... | reverse complement strand
GGCTTGCAGCGGTGCTTTCTGGCGTCCCAGAGAGGATTTGAACCTCCGACCCCACGCTTAGGAGGCGTGTGCTCTATCCAACTGAGCTACTGAGACATTTTTAAGATTTATGCAATTTTCACTGCTCGAAGGAATCGAACAATCTGCCGCTTAGGAGGCGAACGCTCTATCCTGCTGAGCTACAGAAACATTTATATAGCTGTATGACATAGCTGCCGAAACAATCATGCCTACGGCTTTTGCAAAGTCTGCAGAGGTATTGCCTTAAGCGTACTTCTACAGACCTGCTTAGAATAACACAATTTACACCTATCGTCAAAGAATTTTAACTTTTGCTGCGCTTTAGCATAGGCAATATATTCGGCAGCAAGGCTCCTATCACTATGATGACCGCTCCGAAGCTCTGTGCCGCATTCATGGTTTCCTTGTAAATAAGTATACCCACGAGTGATCCGACTACGACCTCAAGTGCCGAGAGTATGCTCACCAGTGTGCTGCTGATATATGAGGATGCGATAACAAACACATAGTTTGCTATCAGGGTACATACTACGCTAAGCAGTATCATATTGCTTGTGACACGTAACGGATCTGCCGCTACAGCCGTATTAACAACGCCGAAATTGGTAAAGAACATGAGCATTAAAGCCGAGCATATAAAACCATATACCACAAAGGTATTCTTTTTGTATTTTCCTTCGAAATATCTCGGTATTATCAGCTGAAGTCCGGCTCCGAAGCCGTTTATAAGCGCACATACTATACCGAACATATCAAGCTTGACATCCTTGATGCTCAGTATATTTGATACCAGTACCGCACCTATAAGGCAGATTATTATGCTCACGGTATTTACCGCACCCAGTTTTTCCTTGAAAATGATCCTGTTCAGCAAACTTACCCATACCGGACAAAGGAACATCAGCACCATTGCCACGGCCACAGGTATACGCTCAACTGCAAGAGCATAAGCGGTAAAGCTCAGTCCGTAGGAAAAGCAGCCATAGAGTGTGCTTACGATAAATCCCTTCGGATCTATGCGAAGCACCTCTCTGTCTACGAAGAGATTGAAGATGAACAAGCCTATACCCGATACGGCACAGCGGAAAAATGCAAGATCCTGGCTTGATATTCCGTACTCATTAAGTGTTCTTATCGGGATAGACATTATACCCCAGAGTACAGGAGTCAATATTGAGAGCATTACTCCCTTAGTTGTCCTACTCATAAATTAAAACTCCACATTTACACGTCCCGTCATCCAGATGCTGCACTTTAGACGGCGTCCCACAAGCGGCTCTCCGAGTATGTCAGCCTTTCTTATACACATCCAGAACTCGACATCATTGCAGCTGAGCTTGATGAAGCTAAGCTCCTCCTCGGTAAGCTCATTTACAGAGTCTTTAATCTCCTTGATCTCTCCGATTACCGAATACAAGTCGCATTCGACTCCGCATGGCATAAAGCTCTGATCCACAAGTGAATACAGATCCTCAGACTCTATTCTCTCAGATATCTGATGAAACATATTGAGATCGGATTCCGTCAGCGCATCTATCGAATCCACCGAGTCATCTTCCGCCGGAGGCATATCGAATATTGCTGCAACATCCTTCATATCCATGCCCATAAGAGGATCGAGAGGATCATCCTGCGGCACTACCGGTAGCAAAACCGTTGCCTTATTGGAAAATGCCGACAAGGCTGTTCCCTTGAATGAGTTTACCGGGTCATTTGCCATCCTAAGACGGTAGCTTACCGGATTACTCATGAAAAATATCAGAGAAAGTCCGATATTGTAAGCCTCTATGACACCTGAGTAGGTCTCCTCCATGGTATGACGCTCCACCGTACATTCGGCAGTAGTCGATATCTCCGGTGAATCATAGTATGGGTAGTAATACTGAAGCTCTGAAAATTCTCCATTGCCGTGTATCAATCCGGCACAAATTCCCACAAAAGAATTTACAGGCATTCTGTATTCCAAAAGCACGGTCCCGTCACCTAAGTCGAGCCGTGCTGTCAGATATTCGGGTCTTAGTACCCGATTCCTTATTAATCTGTAGACAGTGCCTTCCGTGTTATATTCCGAAAAGCCTGCCGCATTTAGATAATTATGCATATTCCGTTATGTTCGGATCATTAATATACTTGATCTTTCCGCCGAGTGCTGTGATCTTCTTTTCAAAATCCTCGTAGCCTCGCTTGATATAGCCTATACCGTCTATAGAGCTTATACCGTCTGCCTGAAGTGCCGCTATAACAAGAGCAGCTCCCGCACGAAGATCCGGTGCCGATATGGAAGCTCCCGAGAAACGCTCTATTCCGTCAATAACGGCAACATTACGCTCTACTCTGATCTCTGCTCCCATACGTCTCAGTTCCTCAACATACTTGAAACGGTTTTCAAATATGGATTCGGTAACTATACTTGCACCTTCAGCAAGTGCAAGCGTGACAGCTATCTGTGGCTGCATATCTGTCGGAAATCCGGGATACGGAAGTGTCTTAACATCCGTGTGACGCTGCTTTTCTGCGCCTATTACACGAACCGCCTCATCATATTCCTGCACGGTATTACCCATCTCGGTAAGCTTCGCCGTGATGGACTCAAGATGCTTAGGTATGACATTTTTTATGAGAATGTCTCCTCTGCAGGCAGCCGCCATACACATGAAGGTTCCTGCCTCGATCTGATCGGGAATGATAGCGTACTGCGTACCGTGCAGCTTACTAACGCCATTGATCCTGATGGTATCTGTTCCGGCTCCCTTGATCTTGGCTCCCATACTGTTAAGGAAGTTTGCAACATCAACGATGTGAGGCTCACGTGCCGCATTCTCGATAATTGTCTGTCCCTCTGACATACTTGCAGCCATCATTACGTTGATGGTCGCACCTACGGTAACAACATCAAAATATATATGTGCTCCCTTAAGTCTTGCTGCTGTTGTGGAGAGATATCCTCCCTTTATGTCGATCTTGGCTCCGAGTGCCTCAAATCCCTTTATATGCTGGTCGATAGGTCTTGCGCCTATCGCGCATCCTCCCGGAAGCGGCACCTTGGCATTTTTGTATTTTCCGAGCAAAGCTCCGATAAAATAATATGATGCTCTTATCCTGCGCATAAAATCATCATCTACCTCACAGCTTGTGATAGCAGCTCCGTTGATCCTTACGGTATGCGCATCTATACGCTCGACCTTGGCTCCGATATGAGCTATGGCCTCAAGCATGACATTTACATCATTTACATTTGGAATATTCTCTATCAGGACATCCTCGTCTGCCATAATAGCAGCCGCAAGAATACCGAGCGCGGCATTTTTTGCACCGCCGATTGTAACTTCACCTTTAAGCTCGGATCCGCCCTTGATGATATACTGTTCCATTCGTTCCCCTTTTATTTCGGTCGTTTGTGATTTTTTACAAACAGATACGCCTGCTTACGCGAGGCCTATCCGAATATTAAAGTATACTGCCATAAAGCCTATGGCTTTCACATATGCAGTAAGTTATGATTATATACGCTCGGGCAAAATTTGTAAACCTCAGCGCATTTGATAAGTGTTCGACATTTCCGGCCTTACAATATTGATCTCAACTTTAAACTCAGCCGGCTGCTTCAAACTCAAGTCTGTTTTATCCTGCTTTTATCCGTCTTACTTGCCGTTATACTTAATAAAGCAGGTAAAATCACTGTTATACTTTGCAAAATACTGTGCGGCTTCCTCTACACTCATGCTCTGCTTTGAACTAAGCTCATCATTCTCCGCCGGATAGAATACACCTATGCTTGTTCTGTCATAAGCATACAGCAGACAGTAGCTGCCGTCTCCGAGTCTTGCCATTACCGGTGCATCCTTACCTATATAGTACATCAGTTTATTCAGTTCAATTCCCTGAGCATCCATCAGTATATAAGCGCTGTCCGTTATCTGGTCGTTGAGGAGGTCACCGTTTTCCACTGCTGCAACCAAAGGTGCTGCAGCACTGAAAGGATCTTTGATCGTGTGACTCGAATTCCTGTCGGCTCTGCTGTACAGAACAACACAGTTATCGTCATATATCCATCCTATCTCGTCATAGCAGGCTTCCATAGCCTCCTTCAGGCTTGAATACTTTCCTTTAAGATTGCCGTTGGCATAGGCATAGTAATTTACGCTGCTGCTCTTTTTATTCGATTGCAGTTCGATGTTGCCGGATTTCTCATAGCTTATATTCTGAGGTGCCGTAACCTTAAGGCTGCGTGTAGTTTTGATATTTTCGTCAAGATCTACGTAGTATATCTTTTTCTTTGTATCAGTATCTGAGGACGATATGTAATTCGTATACAGCTCAGCCTCCTCCTCGCTGCTGACGATCGTATCCCTGCTTACAAAGCTGTACTCATTGCTGCCTTCACCCTTTTTATACTGGGCAAGACGTATACGGTCTCCGTCTATCCTTATGTCCTCGAAATACAGACCTTCCTTGCTGTAATCCATAACGGAGTTGAGCTGCGGATCAACTATATGCAGATCGGATATCGGTCTTCCCTGTATCCTTCCGTTGATGATACGATTATCTCCGACATTCCTCTCTCCGTAGATAAGATCATTGTTATAGAAACCTATGACATTGAGCACCTTTCCGCTCTCTGCGCTTATTGTGTTTGTATTTCCACTCTCTATATCCATGAGCTTGATGCTGTTTTCACCGTCTGTATCACCGTCAAGCCAGGCTATCTTGGTCTGATCGTAGCTCGATGCAAATCTATGCTCACCGAGCCCCGTTGCAACAGTCATAAGCTCCTGAGATATACCGTCTATGGCATATACAGAATCATCCTGCTTAATGTAAATGACTCCCGAATCACTCATTGCACACAGCTCATCAAGCTCAAGCTTGATATTTTCATAATTATTCACTATAGGAATAAAGAATATCTCCTCATTACTCTGATCCTGACTGTTGTATCTGCAATAGGTGATGCCGTTATACCCCTCATGCCGACCTCTGTTCATGTATCCGTACACAACGAAATCAACATTACCGGAATCATCCGCCGACAGTATCTTGATGTCATAATCGTCATGTGATGCCCTTATTCTGTCTGTCTCACTTCGGAAAGAAAAGATATTAACAGCCTTCTTTTCTTTTTGATCAAAGCTCCACAGCTCATTATCCGTCTTGAATACTATAAATCTTCCGTTTTCTGATTTGGCAGTCTGTATCTTATCCTTTGAGATGATACCCAGCTTGATCCTGTTTCCCGCAAACAAGTGCTTGCTTCCTTCAAATACCTGACAGGTGTGTCTCTCGTAATTCATCATGTATACACGGTCATTTCCCGCCTTCATGGTGAATTCTTCTGTATTTTCATACAGATCCGGATTATCTCCGTCATTTCCCGGACTTTCGGTCAGATACCTGATCTCTACTGCTCCCATCATGCCGTCATATTCCTTGACAGTAAGCTCAGGTTCTCCCTTAAGCTGCATTCCGCTGTCTCCCCAGGTGATCTGTGAGAATGAAGAATCAATTCCTACTGTATCAAGACTTGAATTGTCGGCACTGTCGCTGCTCTCAAGATATACAGTCAGATCTCTTGCCGTCTCATAACTAAAGGTTTTTTCATTGAAATCCGATGCGGTTTTAAGCATATCGAATACACTGTTGTTATCCGACCATATTATCCTTGTATAGTAATTAACGGTCTTCTCGCCCATAGTCAGCTTTATCCTAAGCAGATAGGGAATATCCTTTTCTATCATATTCTGTATGGGAAGCTCCGTGTAAATGTCTCCGTCTCCGCTTTTCGCAGGTACATCTACAACAGTTTTTTCTATATAATGCTCCAGATTCAGACTTCTTACCTCATAGGACAGCTCTGTGACTACATTATCATATATCTTGATACGCAGCCCAAGTTTTCTGTCCTCGGGAAGCGGTGTGATGCTGTCAGATGCGGCTTTGTTGCCCATATCCTGCATATAGCCGTACATTACATTTGCATATATTCCACCGATATCTGCATAAATAACGGGAAGCGTCGGTTCCTCCATGGCAGAATATACAGCATGCTCTCTCTCCGTATTCTTAAAACTTCCGATAAAAAAAACCGAAAGGGCAGCGATAAAGCCTACTGCTCCTATCACTGCCAAAACCACACTTACATTGATTCTTTTTCTTTTTCTGCTTTTTTTAGTCATGTTTAGTCCTTAACATAACCGAGTGCTCTCTCGAGAGCTCCCTTTTCCTCTGAACCCAACTGTACGTCGGTTGCTCCTGCCTCAACATCCTTGACATACAGGAAGCACCCGTTTGCTCCGTGCATACAGTTTATGATAAGCCCCGAATTGGTGTAATCCAGAAGTGCCATTGCAAAAGATATCTTTCCTCCCATGCCTTCAAACGCATCATAATGTACTATTCCCATTTTCTGATAGGAAGCTCTTATGTTGCGGTTCATTGCACGCATTACTTCCTTGTTTGCGACATCCTCGGCCTCTAGCTTATCTATACGTTCCTTTTCATCCAGTATAAGATCCTCCAGACTTTCTGCATCTCTTCCGCGCATGAACATGTCATACTGTCTGTAGACCGTCTTATATCTGACTATAGCAACAATAGCAATGATCATGCTTATCACGCTTATTGCCACCGCTATCAATGCGGCAATAAGTTCTATACTCATTTGTTCCATACTCTACCTCGCTGTATTTCTGAGTTTATTCTTGATCCTTCCGTCAGAATTCACGGATGGCTCTTATCCTGTCCGTAATAGCCTCCAGCTCTTCCTGCGAATTAAACTCTATCTCAAGCTTACCCTTGTCTTTGGAACGCTGAACTATATTTACCTTATACCTCATCTTCTCGCTCAATTCGTCAGCCAGTGCCTCGATATACGGATCTGTCTCCTTATCTGCGAAAGACCTGTTTTCAGGTCTCGGATTATTATATCTCTTGGCTAATTTCTCTGTTTCTCTTACGCTGAGCTTACCGTTAACTGTTTCTCTCGCAGCCTTGTACTGAGCCCTTTTTCCGTTAATAGACAATATTGCTCTCGCATGGCCTGCGCTGAGCTGATCACTTTCTATAAGCTCCAATATATCATCATCCAGCTGCAGTAATCTCAAACTGTTTGTGATAGTAGTCCTGCTCTTCGATACTCTCTTAGAGAGTTCCTCCTGTGTCAGATCGAAATCCTCGATAAGCGAGCGGTATGCCTTGGCTTCTTCAACACTGTTTAGATTCTCTCTCTGGATATTCTCTATGAGAGCGATCTCCGCTGTCTCTCTGTCATCCAGATCTCTGACGATTGCAGGTATTTCCTTAAGTCCGGCTATCCTTGCCGCTCTCCATCGTCTCTCTCCTACTATTATCTTATAGGTCTTGCCTGTTTTTTTAACTATTATCGGCTGTATCACGCCATGTTCCTTGATGGATGCCGCCAGCTCATTGAGGCTTTCATCATCAAACGCTTTTCTCGGCTGTTCAGCGTTAGGCTCGATAAGTGACAGCTTTATCTTGAATGTTTCACGTGAAACATCAGAAGCTCCGGATGATGCTGTATCACCGCTGCGTTTTCGTGCAGCCGTATTTTTAATCTGTCTGGTTTCCGTTGCAGCTGCTACCGTCTCTTCTCCGAAGATAGCTCCCAGTCCTCTTCCCAATCCTTTTTTTGCCATTATATTCTCCAAAGCTTAATTCTTATTCATCAGCTCTGCTGCAAGCAGTCTGTAGCTTTCTGCTCCTCTTGAACCCGAATCATAGGTTGTTATCGGTTCTCCGTATGAAGGTGCTTCCGCAAGCCTTATATTTCTCGGGATGAAACTCTCGAAGATATACTCATTGAGACTTGCCTTTACCGAAGCTACGACTTCCTCGCTAAGCTTGGTCCTGACATCATACATGGTAAACACTATTCCTTCCACCTTAAGCTTGTGATTCAGCTTCTGTCTTACCATCTCTATGGTATTAAGTACCTGGTTAAGTCCCTCAAGAGCAAAATACTCGGTCTGTACCGGTATCATGGCTGTATCCGATGCAACAAGGCCGTTAATTGTAAGTATACCTATAGACGGCGGACAATCAATAAACACATAATCATAGTTTTTCCTGATATTTTTTATTGCGTCCTTAAGTGCGGTCTGCTGTTTTTCCGAATCAAGTAGCTCCACTTCCGCTCCCGAAAGATCCACATCAGCCGGTATCAGATCAACTCCCTCGGCAACATTTTCTATAATACATTCCTTAGCTTTGACATTGCCGCATATCAGATCATATACTGTAGATTTTCCTTCTGGCAGTTCCGAGATAAGTCCGCTTGTTGCATTACCCTGAGGATCGAAGTCAATTACCAGTATTTTCTGTGATGCTTCACCGAGTGCGGCTGCAAGATTTATCGCAGTTGTTGTTTTTCCCACTCCGCCCTTCTGATTTGTAAGTGCTATGACTTTTGACATGCTTCCCCCAATTATTAAATATATATTTCATTACGCATCTGAGCTTAGATTATGATCGGCTCCTTATATCAATGCGAATATCCGCCGATGATCGGTGCAACGATACTTTACCATATTATCAGCTATATTAAAAGAAAAAAGCTATAAAGATAAGAAAGCGGTAAGATTTTTTTATCTCACCGCTTTTCTTGCAAAATATACTTAAAACCCTTATTTTCCCATACAAAATTTTGAAAAGATCTCATTTATCAGATCTTCTTCCGTTTCTTCTCCTATGATCTGTCCCAGCGCATGATATGCGTCCATCATATCGACAGTATAGAAATCCTCAGGCATTCCCGCTTCAGCCGATGCGATCAGAGACTCAATCGATGTTTTCGCCGCCTTAAGCAGTTCCAGATGTCTTACCGAGCTTACTATCACTCCTTCATTCTCTGATATCTCTCCGACATCAAAGGCATCTTCGATTTTTTTATACATTTCGTTTATACCGATACCTTCCTTTGCCGATATAACCGCAGTATCGGCATTAAGGTCGATTTCCTTAAGCCCGGTGATAATATCTTCGGTATTCTTCTCATCCGCAGCGTCGGTTTTATTGATTACACATATCGTATGAGCTTTTTTCGACAGTACCATTTTTGCTATCTTTTTTTCCTCTTCGTCAAACTCTCCTGTTCCGTCTATAACATAAAGAATAAGGTCTGCGTCTTCGGCATTCTCAAGTGCCTTGTCTACACCCATCTGTTCTATAACATCATCACTTTCTCTTATACCTGCCGTATCAGTCAGTCTGAGATTGATATTTCCGAAGGAAATGTTTTCGCTTATGGTGTCTCTGGTAGTACCGGGTATCATGGTGACGATAGCTCTGTCTTTTCCGAGTATCGCATTCATAAGTGATGATTTCCCGGCATTAGGTTTACCTATTATAGCTGTCTTTATACCGCTTCCTATTATTCTGCCCCTTTCAAAACTCTCAATAAGTCCGGTAAGCTTATTATTCCATGCGTAAGCAGCGTCAATTATCACCCGGTCATATCCGTCCAGACTGTAATGCTCAGGATCATCCAAAGCCGCCTCGATATAAGCACTTCGTTCAAGTATATCCGAACGCAGTTTACTTATCTCCGCAGACAAACTTCCCCTCAACTGCTCAAAGGAGTTTCTTATCGCATTGTCATTTTCGGCATTGATCAGATCTATGATAGCCTCCGCCTGAGAAAGATCTATACGTCCGTTTAAAAATGCTCTCTTTGTAAATTCACCCGGCTCCGCATTTCTTGCTCCTGCCTCAATAACAGCTTCAAGTGCCCTTCTCATTACAAGTATGCCGCCGTGACAGTCTATCTCGACTACATCCTCTCCGGTAAAGGAATGAGGTGCCGGCATATTCAGCACAAGCACCTCATCGTATGTTTCACGTGAAACATTACCGATATATCCGTAATAGATATGCGACGGCTCTGTAAGCTTGATCTCCTTTCCGCTTTTGGAACGGAATATCTTCTCAACAATTTCTCTGCTCTCAGGTCCGGATACTCTGATTATCCCTATACCGGACTTGGTCATTCCCGAAGAAATAGCCGCTATGGTCTCTGTTTTTTTATCATCTGCAAAACTCATGATTTTTATTTGATCGGCTCCTTAGCCGGTGTTCCGGCCTTTCTCGGATACTGAGCCGGAGTCTTTTTAATCTTTCTGACGCTTACCAAACTTCTCTCTATGTCGGAATCGGGAAGCATAAAGTCCTTTATATCCTCTATATTTCCGCCCAGGATCTTAACCGCCTTGGCTGCTTCTCTTATCTCCGAATGTGATCCACCCGACTTATAAGCCACAAACAAACCGTCCGGCTTAACAAATGGGAGACAATATTCCGATAGTGCAGACATATTGGCAACAGCCCTTGATACACAGATGTCGTATTTTTCTCTGTAGAGCTTATTGTTGCCGTAATCCTCCGCTCTTCCGTGAAGAGTCTCAATATCCTTAAGTTCAAGCTCTGCTATGACCTCATCAAGGAAATTAAGTCTCTTCTTAAGTGAATCAAATAAAGTGATCTTAAGCGACGGAAATACTATCTTAAGCACCATTCCGGGAAATCCGGCGCCGGTTCCTACATCTATGAGCTTAATTCCTTTTTTAGGACTGACAAGTATCTCTTCCATACCCGGAGCATTTACAAGACTCAGCGAATCAACAAAATGCTTGCTTATGAATTCGTCTTCCTCTGTAATTGCGGTAAGATTCATAAACTTATTCTTCTCAACCACAAGCTCATAATATCTATAGAGTTTTTCTGCCTTAAGCTCATCAAGCTCAAGTCCGAGCTTTTTGCAGCCTTCGATAAGCTTTAACTTAAAATTATCTGTCATATTATCTTTCTCTCTCAAGGTAAACGAGTAAAACAGAGATATCGGCAGGTGAAACTCCGGATATCCTGCTTGCCTGTCCTATATTTGCAGGTCTTATCTTTGATAGCTTTTGTCTTGCTTCTATCCTCAGACCCTGCATAATATCATAATCGATATCTGCCGGTATCAGTCTCTTTTCAAGCTTTTTAAAATGCTCTACCTGCTGCTTCTGCTTATCTATATATCCCTCGTATTTTATCTGTATGTTGACTTGTTCCCTGACTCTCCATGAAAGCTGCGGTCTTGCCGGATCTATCTTTGATAAGCATTCATAATCAAGTTCCGGACGCTTTATAAGGCTCTCGAGCGTAACTCCGTGTCCGTCCTTAAGCTCCGAAGAATTATGCTCTCTGAGAAAGTTATTGATATACTCATCAACGCCTATCGTGGTCTTTCTGACTCTGGCGATCTCAGCTGCTATCTCCTCTTCCTTATGAAGGAACTTGTTATATTCCTCGTCGCTGACAAGTCCGATATCATGTCCTATCTTACGCAGTCTGATGTCGGCATTATCTTGTCTGAGCAGTAATCTGTACTCTGCTCTCGAGGTCATCATCCTATACGGCTCGGTAGATTCCTTTGTAACAAGATCGTCTATAAGCACACCTATATAAGCCTCGGATCTGTCTAATACGAGTTCTTCTCTTCCGAGTGCCGATAAAGCTGCATTTAAGCCTGCCATAAAGCCCTGTACCGCAGCTTCCTCATATCCCGAGGAACCGTTTATCTGTCCTCCGGAGTAAAGTCCCTTTATCTTCTTGGTCTCAAGTGTAGCCTTAAGACAGGTCGCATCAAGACAGTCATATTCTATGGCATAAGCATTTCTTACTATTTCGGCATGTTCAAATCCCGGCAAGCTCCTTATCATTGCATACTGCACATCATAAGGAAGAGACGAGCTCATTCCGGACATATATATCTCGTTGGTATATAAGCCCTCAGGCTCGGCAAATATCTGATGCCTCTCTTTATCCGGGAATTTCATCACCTTGTCTTCGATAGAAGGGCAATACCTCGGTCCTGTTCCCTTTATCTCACCGGAAAACAAAGGTGATCTTGAGATATTATCTCTGATTATTTCATGAGTCTTGTTGTTGGTATAGGTGAGCCAGCAATCCGCCTGCTCTCTCTCTATATCCTCCGGCTCATTTGAAAATGAGAAAGGTCTGATAAAATCGTCACCCTTCTGAACTTCCATCTTACTGTAATCAAGACTCCTGCCGTCTACTCTTGCAGGAGTTCCTGTCTTGAATCTCCTTACAGGGAGTCCAAGCTCCATAAGTGATGCAGTAAGGTGATTGGCAGCCTTAAGACCGTTAGGACCGGTATATTCGCTCACATCGCCGTAAATGCATCTCGCATTCAGATATACTCCGGTACACAATACTGCCCTGCGGCAGTTATATCTTGTGCCCGCGAGAGTTTCTACCGCCGAAACGCATAAACTTCCGTTCTTATCCTTTTCAGTAAGTATCTTACATACCTCTGCCTGCTTGATATAAAGTCCCGGAGTATTCTCAAGAGTCTTACGCATCTCGTATGTATATACCTGTTTATCTGCCTGAGCTCTTAAGCTGTGTACCGCAGGTCCCTTGGAGCTGTTGATGATCTTGGATTGTATAAATGCCTTATCGGTATTTTTTCCCATCTCACCGCCGAGCGCATCAAGCTCACATACCAGATGCCCTTTTGATGTTCCTCCTATATTGGGATTACAAGGCATGAGTGCAATACTGTCCGCACTTACTGTAAATATTACTGTTTTAAGTCCGAGTCTTGCCGATGCAAGCGCTGCTTCGCAGCCAGCATGGCCTGCTCCGATAACTGCTATGTCATAATTTTCTTCTGCGCAAATATTCATGGCTCACATTTTACCACAATCTATGTTTATTTAGAACAATAACGAAACTAAAAAGGAGAACCGTTTTTACGATCCTCCTTTGTCTTATGCTTAAATCAGGCTTTAAGCCTCTGTCTCATTAACAGTGATCTCTGTCTTTGTCTCAACAACTGTCTCACTTACCTCGGTAACTGTCTCGCTGACATTTACCTGATCCTTGAGTTCAGTCTCTGCCTTATCGGCATCCTTGTTGATAACTTCCGGATTTTTCTGAGTTTCTGTTAATTTATCGTTCTGCTTCTCAAAGCTTCTTCTGTTCTTCTTTGCCGGGCATACTATAACATGTCTGTAAGGCTCCACACCCTCTGATCTTGTTATAATATCCTTCTCATTCTGAAGAATAGAATGAATTATACGTCTCTCATAAGGATTCATCGGCTCAAGAGCTACAGGCTTATGAGTTCTCTTTACCTTCTGAGCGATATTCTGAGCCAATGTCTCCATGGTCTCACGTCTGCGCTCACGATAGTTCTCGGTATCGATCTTGACTCTGATATAAGCTGTCTGGTGCTTATTTACAACCTGACTTGTAAGATACTGAAGTGCATCCAGAGTCTGTCCTCTTTTACCGATAAGAACTCCCATATCGTCACCGGAAAGATCTACCGTAAGCTCGTTATTTTCGCTCTTAAACTCTCCCTTGTAGGAAATATTCATCTCCATGCTCTTGAAGAGTCCTGTAAGGAATTCCTCTGCTGTCTTGACAGGATCTCCTGTTACGGTTCCTGTCTTCTCATATTTACGAGGAGCATCCTTCTTTTCTTCCTTAGCGTATCCGCCCTTTGCTCTCTCCTCGAAGCTCTTCTTCTCTGTTCTTTCGCGTCCGGCTGCCTTATCACGATCGTTTCTGTTTTCTTTACCCTGACGACGGTTGTTTCTGTTATCACGATCAAAGTTTTTCACAGGCTTCTCTGCCGGAATCTGTTCACTTTTATCTTCTTTTTTATCAGAGTTATCAACAGCTGCGGGCTTTACAGGTTTTGCTTCTTCGCTCTTCTTAGGCTGCTTTGCAAACTCCTTTGTCTTCTCCTTAGCTTCCGGAGCCTTTGTCTGCTTTTTCTCCTTAGGCTTATCTGCCTTCACAGAAGTCTTTTTATCGACTATCTCGATGATAAACTTCTTTGCACCAAAGCCTAAAAATCCCTTGCTGCCTTCCTGAATAAGCTTATAGTTCAGATCGGCGCTCTGTATACCGAGGTCTATACTCGCCTCAATTATTGCTTCATTGAGAGACTTACCCTCATATCTCTTGTTTTCCATAATTCCCCCGGAAATTATTATTTACGATTCTTTTTATTATTGAACTGCTCTACCATCTTTGCTCTGTCGGCAATAGATGTAAGCTCGTAATAATCATTATTCTTTTCGATAGCGGCATGTGCATTATCGATCTTCTGCTGCTTCTTAGCTTCGATCGCATCAGCCTTTGCCTGAGCTCTCTTAACCTCATCCTCAAGTGATTTCTCATCGATAGGAGGAAGACCCTTCTTGGCTCTCTTCTTATTAGCCTTATCGATATTCTTCTTAACAAGATCATCTATATTTGTCTTGGCAAAATGCTTATTAAGGAAATACTGCTGTATACCCATAAGCACCGAAGATGCGATCCAGTATACACCGATACCCGAAGCAAACGAGAAGCAGAATACAACAGACATAAGAGGCATCATATAATTCATGGTGTTCATAGTCTGAGCCATCTGATCGTTGCCTTCCATAGCCTGAGTCTGAGTCTTGGACATAAGCTTGGTAGCCGCAAACTGGGCAAGACCTGCAAGTACCGGAATGATCCATGCCTTTACGGAAGTAAGTCCGTATGCCATAGGTGAGGTTGCAAGGTTAATGCCGAGGAAATTATTCATCTGCTCGATTACAGGATAGTTTGCTGAAATGGCATCAGCAGCACCGGAGAAAGCATTTTTAAAGAGATCCCACTGAGTCGGATCAAGATTATAGAGGAAATCTATAATATTATCCGATGTCGCTATGTTTCCGCCGCTTATTCTTGCCGTAGTAAGCAGCTTGGTAAGAGCCTCAGAACTGTGAGCAAAATTATTAACTGCGTCGATTGCTGTATCTCCGCCGATTGCATCAACGATATTCTGGAAAGGGATCTTAACAGATGCAACATATGCCGGAATATTAAGGATAACTCTGTACAAAGCAAAGATGATAGGCATCTGGATAATAAGCTGTCCGCATCCGCCTGTCATGCTTACGCCGTACTTTTCGTATACTGCCTTGATCTCAGCCTGCTGAAGCATCATGCTCTGCTGATCCTGTCTGCCTGCATATTTCTTCTGAATAGCCTTGATCTCAGGCTGCAGAGCGCTCATAAGACGTGATGACTTTCCCTGATTATATGCCATAGGGAACATCAATATCCTGGTAACAATTGTAAAAAGAATGATACACAGACCTATATTTGTCCATCCGAGTGTTGATGTAGCCTTGAATATAAGGTCCATGATGTATCCCATTATATTAACTATAAATGAGAAAATAGGACTTATGATAGGCAGATTACCACTGTACTTGGTTAGTGTAATAAAATCCAATATTATGCCCTCCCACAAGGTCGTTTTTTAAAAAGACCTGCTACTGCCGCATTTGCAATATAATGCAAATGACATAAAATTACGGAACCGGATCATAGCCGCCTTTAGACAGCGGATTGCATCTTAAAATGCGCCACGCTGCCAATACTATTCCTTTTAACACACCATACTTTTGTATTGCCTGAACGGCGTATTCAGAGCATGTAGGTATGTACTTACAGCGAGTATAGACCTTGTAAGGACTTATCTCTCTCTGATAAAACCTTATCATCGAAATGCAAAGCTTTTTCATATCTATATCACTTCAATTCTCAATATTAACTTTTATTCCATGATCTTCGAGGAGCTTAAGATAATCTCTTTCCAACTTATCGTAAGATGCTCTTCCCGCTCGGCTCCTTGCTGTTACTATGATGTCTTTGCCCTGTACGGTTTGATAATTGTTAAGTCTGAAGATCTCTCGGATCTTCCTGCAAAATGTGTGCCTTACGACACTGTTTCCTACCTTTTTACTTACACTGATACCCAGTCTGTTATGATCAGTACCGTTATCTTTTACATACATAACAAGAACACCGTTGGCTTTGCCCTTAACGGTGTTGTAAATACTGCGGTATTCACTGTTTTTCTTAATCGAAGGAAATCTCTTCATAAAACGTTAAAAGGACCGCGACGAATCGCGGCCCGTATAAGAATCAGCATTAGACTGTAAGCTTTGCTCTTCCCTTAGCTCTTCTGTTAGAAATAACCTTTCTTCCGCCTGCACTGCTCATTCTGGCTCTGAAACCATGAACCTTAGATCTCTGTCTCTTCTTAGGCTGAAATGTCATCTTCATGATTCAATCACCTCCTACCTCTTCTAAAAATATATGTACAGCTAAAACATCTCCGCTATTATATAGAAAACAGACTGAAAATGTCAACAAAAATTATCAATAAAGTTACCAACATTTTATCAACAATAACTCAATAATTGTTGATAGCCCTTTATTTTATCAACATTTCATTGAAAATGAGTGTGAATTAAAGTAAAATAACTACGCAGGATTTCAGTGGCTATTATATAATGAAGAAACTACCCTGAAATCGTATCAACTTATTCACATTTACTGATTATAAGGACTGTTGATAAATGTTTTCCACTATCAAAGAAAAATGGCAGCAAATACTGCTTTTTATGAAAAATGAGTTTGAGATAATGGATATTTCCTTTAATACCTGGCTTGCGCCGCTCAAACCATATGCACTTATCGATGACAAGCTGTATATCATAGTGTCCGAAGATAATGAGCAGATAAAGCAGATAATCAAGAAAAAATACGAGGATCTCTTAGGCATAGCCATCCATGCCGTAGCCAGAACAAACGTTACTCCGGTATTTATACTTGAGAACGAAAAAGACGATATATCCAGATATCAGCCAAGTACAGAGGTACAGCCAAAGGATGATTTCAACGAGCTTATTAAGCGCAACGGACTCAATCCGAACTATACCTTTTATAACTTTGTATCCGGCAAATCAAACGAACTCGCACACGCAGCTTCGCTTGCTGTCGCAGAGAATCCCGGCAGAGAATATAAGCTCCTGTACATTTACGGAGGCGTAGGTCTCGGCAAGACCCATCTTATGCATGCAATAGCAATATTCATACTTAAGAACAATCCGTCGGCCAAGATACTCTATACTACCTCAGAGAATTTCGTTAACGATTACGTTAATTCCCTCCAGAAGAAGAATGCAGATGCATTCCGTAACCGTTACCGTAATCTTGATGTTCTGCTTATAGATGATATTCAGTTCATCGCCGACAAGGACGGTACCCAGGAGGAATTCTTCAATACCTTCAATTCGCTGTATAACAACAACAGACAGATAATAATCTCATCAGATAAGCCTCCGAGAGATATCAATAACCTTGAGGATCGTATCAAATCGAGATTTGAAGGCGGAATGATGGTAGATATTCAGCCACCTAACTTTGAGACAAGGATGGCTATACTTCGCAAGAAGGAAGAGCTGTCCGGTTATAATGTAGATGATGAAGTGATCAAGTATATTGCGACCAATATCAAATCCAATATACGTACCCTTGAGGGAGCCTTATCCAGGATAGTGCTTAAATCAAAGCTTGAAAAGGTGCCTATCAATGCCGAAACAGCAGCTGTCATTCTCAAGGATGTAATAAGCAACAGCTCTCAGGGTCCCGACAAGATAGTCCCAAAGAAGATCATTTCCGTAGTTGCTGAGCATTATCATATAAGCGAATCGGATATTTTATCGCCTAAACGCAACAAGGAGCTTACTTATCCGAGACAGATAATCATGTATCTTTGCTCTACCATGACAGAGGCCACTCTTAATGAGATAGGCGAAGCACTCGGAAACAGAGATCATGCGACCGTCATTCACGGAAGAGACAAGATAAGCGAAGATCTCAAGACCAACGAAGTACTGAAAAATGACATCGCTATTCTTGAAAAGAAGATAAAGTAACATTCATCAACAATTTTTTGATAAGTTATCAACATCGATATCAACACGCGATATCGGCTAAGTTTAAGGCTGGAGATGGGTTTTTAACAAATCAACAGCCCCTACTACTAATACTACTAAATTAATAATATATATAAACGGAGAACGAAGATGAAATTAAAGCTTAACAAAGAAGAACTTACCAATGCCGTAAGTATAGTCGCAAGAGCCGTTTCCGCAAAAACCAGCATGTCCATACTTGAGTGCATACTCATAACAGCTGCCGACAATGAGATAAAGTTCACTGCAAACAATACGGATCTCGGTATAGAGACCGTTATAAAATGCGATAAATGTAAGATTGCCGAGCCGGGAACTACCGCAGTTGAGGCAAGGCTCTTCTCCGATATCATAAATAAAATAACGGATGATCCCGAGGAGGATATAATATTTGAGTCTGACGGCAATATAATCGAGCTTAAGAGCAGTACATCCACGTTTAAGATACAGGAGAGAGATCCGGAACAGTTCCCGACACTTCCTTTGCTTAACGAAGATAACTATATAACACTGTCGCATTTTACTCTTAAAGAGATAATAAAAGACACGATATTCTCTATAGCTGCCAATGATTCCAATAAGATGATGACAGGTGAACTCTTTGAGGTAAACGGAAATTCTCTCAGAGTAGTGGCACTTGACGGACATCGTATAGCTATCAAAAACACCGAACTCAGAGACATTTACGGTAATTACAAGGCAATAATACCGGGCAAGACTCTCAACGAGATCTCCAAGATAATCACAGGTGAGACAGATGCCGAAGTGAATATCTTCTTCGAAAACGAGAGCGTAATGTTCAAATTTGACGACACCGTAGTTGTTTCAAGACTTATAGACGGAGACTATTTCAATATCGACGCTATGCTTTCGAATGATTACGAGACTAAGATCACTGTAAGCAGAAAAGAGCTTTTAAGTCACGTTGAGAGATCGACCATACTGATCAGAGAGACAGATAAGAAGCCTCTGGTATTCAATATCAAGGATCAGTCGCTTAATCTCAAGCTCAATACCGTACTCGGCAGCCTTAACTCGGATCTGCTCGTCAATAAATCCGGAAAGGATCTCATGATAGGATTCAATCCTAAATTTATCCTTGATGCCTTGAGAGTTATAGAGGACGAAGAGGTTTCGCTCTATATGACCAATTCGAAAGCTCCGTGCTTTATAAGAGACGAGAAAAACAGCTATATCTATCTGATATTGCCGATAAACTTTAACCAGGCAGCTTATTGATACGTAGGATAAAATAATACAGATATGCTTATTCAGTCGCTTGAATTAAATAATTTTCGTAATTATGAGAACTTAAGTCTAAAACTGAATGAGGGTGTAAATATTTTTTACGGCAACAATGCTCAGGGAAAAACAAATATTCTTGATGCTGTTTATGTCGGCTGTACTTCAAAGTCTCACAAGTTGTCCAAGGACAAGGAGATGATCCGTTTTGATTCGAATGAAGCACACATAAGGATCAATCTGCTGAAAAAAGATGTGCCTTATCGCATAGATATGCATCTTAAGAAGAACAGCTCAAAAGGTATAGCAGTCAACGGAGTTCCTATAAGACGCTCCTCTGAGCTGTTTGGAATAGCAAATGTAGTAATATTTTCACCCGAGGATCTGAATATAATCAAAGAGGGGCCTTCGGAAAGAAGAAGATTTCTGAATATGGAGCTTTGTCAGCTTAACAAGCTCTATGTTTACGATCTTATATCCTATACCAAGCTTATAAACCAGAAAAACAAACTGCTTAAGGAATATGAATTCACTAAAAATGCAGAGGATTTCATAGATATTTATAATGAGCAGCTTGTTAAGTACGGAAGCGAACTGATAGAGATAAGAAAAAAATTCATATCGGAGCTCAACGAACTGGTCAGGGAGATACATAAGGATATAACTGACGGACTTGAGGATATATGCATAAATTATCAATGCAATACCGATACAGAACATTTTCAAAGTGAGCTTAAGCGATGTAAGGCGCAGGAGATACATAATCGTGTCAGTATAGTAGGGCCTCACAGAGATGATATACAGTTCGTGGTCAACGGTACGGATCTGAGAAATTACGGTTCTCAGGGTCAGCACAGGACAGCGGTACTCAGTCTTAAGCTTGCCGAGATAAGCATAGTCGAGAAGATAACGGGAGAGAGACCGCTATTGCTGCTGGATGATGTATTGTCGGAGCTTGACAGAAAACGCCAGACTCAGATGCTTAATTCCATTAGAGAAGGACAGACACTTATAACCTGTACCGGACTGGATGATTTTATAGATAACAGATTTCATATAGACAAGGTATTTTATGTTTCGGACGGAAGCGTCACGGAAAGAACAGAGTAAAAACAAGGGCTTAGGCTCTAAGCCGGAGGAAAGACACTAATGGCAGAAGAAAAAGATATTAAATCACCGGATGTAACAGAAGAAAAGAGAAGCTACGAGGTTGAAAATAACGAGTATGATGCGTCTCAGATACAGATACTTGAGGGACTTGAGGCTGTAAGAAAGAGACCGGGTATGTATATCGGATCTACCTCGGCTCCGGGACTTCATCATATGGTATATGAGATAGTCGATAACGGAGTTGATGAGGCTCTTGCAGGATTCTGTAAAAATATCTCGGTTACGATAAACGAGGATAATTCAATCACCGTAACCGATGACGGAAGAGGTATTCCGGTAGATAAGGAGAAAAAGACAGGAAAATCTGCTCTTGAGGTCGTATATACCATACTTCATGCCGGCGGTAAATTCGGCAACGGAGGATACAAGGTATCTGGAGGACTTCACGGTGTAGGTGCTTCTGTTGTTAATGCTCTTTCGGAGTGGCTTGAGGTAAAGGTCAAGAGAGACGGACATGTCCATATGCAGCGTTATGAGCGAGGCAAGGTAATGTATCCGGTCAAGGTGATAGGCGATTGTCCTTTGGAAGAGACAGGTACTATGGTTACCTTTAAGCCTGATGCCGAGATATTTGAGACTGTTGTTTTTGATTATAAAACCATCAAGACAAGACTCAGAGAGACAGCATTTCTTACCAAGGGACTTGCCATACATTTAAAGGATAACAGAGAGCCTAAGCATGATAAGACCTTCCATTATGAGGGTGGTATCAAGGAATTCGTAACTTATCTTAATCAGGCCAATACAGCTCTCTATCCGAACGTTATTTATTGTGAGGGCGATTATAATAATATAAATGTCGAAGTTGCAATGCAGCATACGGATGCATTTACAGAGAATATTTATACATTCGTTAACAATATAAATACTCCAGAGGGTGGTACTCATCTTACCGGATTCAAGAACGCAATAACCAAGACCATCAATGATTATGCCCGTGCAAATAAGCTACTTAAGGACAGCGAGGATAATTTAAGCGGTGAGGATATCAGAGAGGGATTGACTGCAATCATCTCTGTCAAGATAGAGGATCCTCAGTTCGAAGGACAGACCAAGATGAAGCTTGGTACAAGCGATGCTTCGATTGCGGTAAACAGAGTCGTTTCGGAACAGCTTACTTATTTCCTTGAGCAGAATCCTCAGGTTGCAAAGCTTATGTGCGAGAAATCCATACTCGCTCAGAGAGCAAGAGCCGCAGCAAGAAAGGCAAGAGACCTTACACGCAGAAAATCGGTACTTGAGGGTGCAGGACTTCCGGGTAAGCTTGCCGATTGTACAGAGAAGGATCCGACCAGATGTGAGATATTCATAGTCGAGGGAGATTCTGCTCTCGGACCTGCCAAGAACTGCAGAGATATCAAGTATCAGGCAGTAATGCCTATCAGAGGTAAGATACTTAATGTTGAGAAGGCAAGACTTGACAGAATATATGCAAACAAAGAGATACAGGGTATGATCACTGCCTTCGGAACAGGCATACATGATGATTTTGATATATCCAAGCTTCGCTACAATAAGATAATCATCATGAGCGATGCCGATGTAGACGGTGCTCATATCGCTACACTTATGCTCACCTTCCTGTACAGATTCATGCCTGAGCTTATCAAGCAGGGACATGTATATCTTGCACAGCCGCCATTATATTACGTGCGTAAGAACAAGAAGCTCTACTACGCATATAACGATGTCGAGAGAGATGCACTCCTTGATAAGGTAGGAAAGGATGCGGATGTACAGAGATTTAAGGGTCTTGGTGAGATGGAGGATCAGGAGCTTTCGGAGACTACCATGGATCCTGAGACAAGAACTCTGCTCAGAGTAAACATGGATGAGAATTCCAAGTCTGAGCTTGATCTTACCTTTACTACACTTATGGGAGATCAGGTAGAGCCTCGTAGGATATTCATAGAGGAAAATGCCAAGTACGTTCAGAATCTTGATGTTTAAGAAGAAGGAAGCATAACGGAATATGGAAGCAAATACATACGATAAGATAAAGGACGTCGATCTCAAGGAAACGATGGAAACCTCTTACATAGACTATGCCATGTCGGTAATAGTCTCAAGAGCTTTGCCTGACGTTAAGGACGGACTTAAGCCTGTACAAAGACGTATATTATATGCAGCAATGAAGATGGGCGCTACCGCCGATAAGAAGACCAAGAAGTGTGCGACTATAGTCGGTGAGACTATGGGACATTATCATCCGCACGGAGATTCCTCTATATACGGAGCCTTGGTCAATCTCGGACAGCCGTGGTCTACCAAGTATCCGCTTATAGAGAAGCAGGGTAACTTCGGTTCTGAAGACGGAGACCCGCCGGCTGCGGCACGTTATACAGAGGGTAAGCTCAGCAAGATCTCAATGGAGATGCTGGACTCTATCAACAAGAATACGGTTGACTTTGTACCAAACTTCTCAAATGAGCAGGGATATGACGAACCTGTTGTACTTCCGGCACGTATACCGAACATATTGGTAAACGGAACTACCGGTATTGCTGTAGGTATGGCAACAAATATGCCGCCTCACAATTTAAGAGAAACTATCAATGCAGCTGTACTCATGATCAATAACAAGATAAATGAGGACAGGGATACCGAGCTGGATGAGCTTATGAAGATAGTGAAGGGACCGGATTTTCCGACCGGAGCTACCATACTCGGCAGACAGGGTATAGAGGATGCATACAGAACAGGCAGAGGTAAGATACGCATGCGTGCAGTGTGTGCGATCGAAACTATGCCTAACGGAAAGTCTGCGATAATAGTCAAGGAACTTCCGTATATGGTATTCCGTTCGAGAGTTATCGAAAATATAGCCGATCTGCATAAAGAGAAGAAAATAGACGGAATCACTGCCATTAACGATACTATGGGTAAGAATTCCGATTCCAAGATCAGGATAGAGCTCCGTAAAGATGTCAATCCTCAGGTAGTGCTTAATCAGCTCTATAAGCATACCCAGCTTCAGGAGACCTTCGGAGTGATCAATCTTGTTATTGTAGACGGAGAGCCTAAGGTACTTAATCTTAAGCAGCTGCTTACCGAGTATCTCAAGCATCAGGAAGATATAGTAACAAGAAGAACAAAGTTTGATCTCAAAAAAGCTGAAGACAGAGCTCATATACTCGAAGGTCTGCTTAAGGCTATAGATAATATAGATGAAGTTATTGCCATAATCAGAGCTGCGGATGATGCCGAGTCTGCCAAGGCAAAACTTATCGAGCGCTTCGCATTTACAGAAGTACAGGCTCAGTCTATCGTTGATATGAGACTGAGAGCTCTTACCGGACTCGAGAGAAAGAGAGTAGAAGAGGAATATGCAGATCTCGAGAAAAAGATCGCAAGATTCAAGGAGATACTCGGCGATAAGAATATCCTTCTCACAGTAGTAAGAGATGAAATACAGCTTATAGCAGATAAATACGGAGACGAGAGAAAGACTCAGATTGTTCGTGATGAGAATGAGATAAATATGGAGGATCTTATCTCTGATGACCGTATGATCATAACCATGTCCAAGCTAGGATATATCAAGAGGATGGATGAGGATAATTTCCGTGCTCAGAATCGCGGCGGTAAGGGCATAAAGGGAGCTAATAATATAGAGAATGACTATATTGAGGATATGTTTGTTGTAACAAATCATCAATATATAATGTTCTTTACCAATAAGGGCCAGGTATACAGACTCAAGGCATATGAGATACCTGAAGCATCAAGAACTTCAAGGGGAACCAATATTGCAAACCTGCTTATGCTGCAGCCTGAAGAGAAGATAACAGCGACTATTGCTATCAAGGAATACAGAGAGGATGCATTTATAGTAATGGCAACCAAGAGCGGAATGATTAAAAAGACTCCGCTCAGTGATTTTGCAAATGTACGCCGCAACGGTCTCAGAGCGATAGTTCTCAAAGAAGATGATCAGCTGATCGAAGTAAAGTTTACTGATGGTAATGAAGAGATATTCCTTGTTACCGCACACGGAATGCTTATCAGATTCAACGAATCAGATATACGTGTGACAGGACGTGCTTCGATGGGTGTAATAGGTATGCGTTTGTCGGATAACGACGAAGTAATAGCTATGCAGATCGGAAGCCAGGGAGAGATGCTGCTTACCGTATCCGAGTTCGGAATGGGCAAGAGGACAAATGTATCCGAATTCAGAGCTCAGTCAAGAGGCGGAAAGGGACTTATCTGCTATAAGATCAGTGATAAGACCGGAAATATAGTTGCAGCAAAGCTTGTAAATGACGGTACAGACATACTTATCATCACAGACCAGGGTCAGATGATGAGGACGGGAGTAGAAGGAATAAGCGTAATAGGAAGAAATACTTCCGGTGTTAAGCTTATGAATGTAAACCGTGATAAAAATGAATCTATAGTAAGTATAGCCAAGGCTGTCAGAAATGATGAGGACGAATCATCTGAAGAAGTCTCTGATGAAGCGGAGGATACAGCTGTATCCGAAGATGGTAAAACAGAGTAAAAGATGAATACTTCAACCATATTGCAATAAAAAGTTCGGATGCAAGTAAGCTTGCAGAGGATATTAAAGTAATTGATCAAGGTATAAAACCATTAATAAGCTGTCATTCTTTCAAACATAACTATTTTGAGAGAAAAGTATAGAGTTTAGGTAAAAGAGATGAGCCGCTTCGTAAAGAAGCGGCTTATTTCAAAAAATAAAAAAAGTAAAAACACAATATATAGTTGTTTGGGTAGGCAGTAATACGCAGATATTGGGGAAAATGACAAAAAATAAACAAACTCGTGAAGAAAAAGTAAAAAATAGGGTTTGACAAGAGTAAAAGTCATAAGTATAATACATCATGCACGTTGGCAGGTATGCAGTAGTACTCAAGAGGCCGAAGAGGCGCCCCTGCTAAGGGTGTAGGTCGGGAAACCGGCGCGAGGGTTCAAATCCCTCCTACTGCGGTTTGAATCTTTGAAAAATAAAGAATTCAAAAAAATATAAAATAGTTGTTGACAGATACGAAACACTATGATATATTAAACAAGCTGTCGCGAACGGCAGCAACGCACAATAAAAACCAATAAAGAATTAATGCACAGACCCCGAAGATTCCAAATGAAAAGAAATCTTCGGAAGAAGCAACAGTAAAGAACGGAAGCTAAGAAAGCTAAGGAACTTAGAAAGAAAGCTGGAGTTCAAGTTGAGCTAAAGAAGAGATTAAATAAAAGTCGATGTGAAGT
>Ga0129312_1000699_pt1 | contig 25518 bp, 30 predicted proteins | sample O827metagenome_FD_94434 | JGI IMG/M metagenome (GOLD analysis project Ga0129312, IMG submission 94434) | Orangutan group fecal microbial communities from Wisconsin, USA - O827 metagenome | ecosystem: Host-associated > Mammals > Digestive system > Large intestine > Fecal | place: USA: Wisconsin... | reverse complement strand
GTTTTTCCAACACGAAAATAGGTTCCGTTACAAGTTCTTTCGATATTGTTCAATTTTCAAGGTCCTGTGCGCCGCAGCCTTGCGGCTGACGACTTGATTATTTTACCACAGAAGCGGTTTTTTTGTCAAGCACTTTTTTGAGAAGCTTTTGAAGTTTTTTGAACTTAAATCGTTCAGCAGTTTCTCGGTGCTAACCGGAACATTTGAACGTTCATTGGTTCTTTTCAAGGGCTTCCTGCTGGGACTTCAGAAGTCATTCTTTTGTCTCAGCGCTTGGCGCTCAAGTATAATACCACACCCCGGGGCAGTTGTCAACACTTTTTGACATCTTTTTTCCAATTTCTTTGCGGAGCAGAAAACGCCTCCGTTTTCTCCTATTATAATCATCTTCTTTTCTTGACAAGGCGGCGGGCAAAACGTATTATGAAGTCATCCCAGTATCCTGTATAGGGTAGCTATACTTATTATATAAAGGAGAAGTGCCATGTCCTGTGTCAACGTCCGCGGCTGCCGCATCGGGGAGGGCCGCCCCAAGGTCATTCTACCCATTGTGGAGCGCACCGAAGCTGCTATTCTGGAAAAGGCCGCGCAGTTTTCAACATTGCCAGCCGATTTTGTGGAATGGCGGGTGGACTGGTTCGAGGGCTTTCAGTCCCCCGCTGCCATTGCCCGCTGCGTACAGAAGCTGCGGGTCGCCCTGCGGGACAAGCTTCTGCTGGTGACCTTCCGCACCAAGGCAGAGGGCGGCGAGCAGGCGCTCTCCCATCCCGAATACCTTGCTTTTCTGCGCCTGATCCTCGATACTGACTGCGCCGACCTGCTGGACATCGAATTTTTCACCGCCGGGGCAGACCTGCCCGCACTGGTGGCGCAGGCACATTCTGCCGGGGTGGCAGTGGTATGCTCCAGCCACGATTTTGCCAAGACCCCGCCACGGGCAGAGCTTGTTTCCCGCATGGTACAGATGCAGCAGGCCGGAGCCGACTTGCCCAAGCTGGCCGTAATGCCCCGGTGCCGCAGCGATGTGCTGGAGCTGCTGACCGCCACCGCTGAGATGGCAGACCTTCACCCGGAAACGCCGGTCGTCACCATGAGCATGGGGGCGCTGGGCGCGGTGAGCCGTCTGGCCGGGGAAACTTTCGGCTCTGCCATGACCTTTGCCAACCCCGGACAGGCAAGTGCGCCGGGGCAGGTCTCGCTGGACATCGTAAATGAAGTGCTGGATGCACTGCATTTGTAACCAACAAATCGGAATTCAAGGAGGTTCTGTTATGCGCACGGAGAAGAAATCCCACCGATCTAGGATGGATCCTATTGTTGCTTTAGTTTTGATTTTCGCTGTACTAAAAGTAACAGGATTGATTTCGTGGTCATGGCTATGGGTACTCAGCCCGATTTGGATTACCCTTTTGATTTTCGCTGCTATTTTTTCTTCCATTTTGGTCGGTGGACGAATCGTTAAAGGAAAATGGTAACTTCCAGTTTTTCGCACATCCTGCCTAAAACATAAACCGGAACGATCTTCCCTTTTTCGGGTGGATCGTTCCGGTTTTTATGTTATCTTGAAAATCGTTTTATGCCAGCTTAGCTTCCAGACGGGTGCGGATGGCCTTGATAAAGCCCTCGCTGTCCACGGCGGTGGGAGTGATGCCCTCCGCCAGACCGCACAGGTCCTTGGTCATGATGCCCTCGTTCAGGGTCTGCAGGCTTGCAGCCTCCAGTGCCTCGCCAAAGTGCACCAGCTCCGGCAGATGATCCAGCTCGCCGCGCTTTTTGAATGCGCCGGACCATGCAAAGATAGTGGCCATGGGGTTGGTGGAGGTCTTTTCGCCCTTCAGATACTTATAGTAATGGCGGGTGACGGTGCCGTGGGCGGCTTCGTACTCGTACTTGCCGTCCGGGCTGACCAGCACACTGGTCATCATAGCCAGCGAGCCAAAGGCGGTGGAGACCATATCGCTCATCACATCGCCGTCGTAGTTCTTGCAGGCCCAGACAAAGCCGCCCTCGCTGCGGATAACACGCGCCACGATATCGTCGATGAGGCTGTAGAAGTAGGTGATGCCGGCCGCCTCAAACTTTTCCTTGTACTCAGTATCGTAGGTCTCCTGGAAGATATCCTTGAAGGTGTGGTCGTACTTCTTGGAGATGGTGTCCTTTGCACCGAACCACAGATCCTGCTTTACGTCCAGTGCGTAGTTGAAGCAGCTGCGGGCAAAGCTGCGGATGGAATCATCCTTGTTGTACTGCCCCTGCAGCACACCGGCACCCTCAAAGTCAAAGACGGTGGCACGCTGCTGGCTGCCGTCTGCGCCGGTGAACACCAGTTCCGCCTTGCCCGCACCGGGAATGCGGAACTCGGTGCACTTATACACATCGCCGTAGGCGTGGCGGGCGATGGTGATGGGCTTTTTCCAGTTCTTGACCACCGGCTGGATGCTGTCGATCATAATGGGTGCGCGGAACACGGTGCCGTCCAGCACGGCGCGGATGGTGCCGTTGGGGCTCTTCCACATCTCATGCAGCTTGTACTCCTCCACGCGCTGGGCGTTGGGAGTGATGGTGGCGCACTTGACCGACACGCCGTACTTCTTGTTGGCGAGGGCAGCATCCATGGTCACCTGATCTGCGGTGGCATCGCGGTTGGGCAGACCCAGATCGTAGTATTCGGTCTTGAGATCCACAAAGGGGAGGATCAGCTCGTCCTTGATCATCTTCCACAGGATGCGGGTCATCTCGTCGCCGTCCATCTCTACCAGCGGGGTCGTCATCTTGATCTTTTCCATAGCAGGGTTCCCTTTCCTCTATCGGTTGTGTATTTTATGCCCCATGCAGGGGCGTTCCGGTTACTTGCGGTAGGCGGCTGCCAGCTTTTCAAAGGCGGGCAGGCTGCGCTTTACCTTTTCGGTGTCGATGCAGTAGGCAAGTCGCACATAGCCCTTTACCCCAAAGCTGTCGCTGGGCACCAGCAGCAGGTCGAATTCCCGGGCTTTCCGGCAGAAGGCGTTGGCGTCCTCTTCCAGTGCCTTGGGGAAGATATAAAATGTACCGCCGGGGCGCTCCACTTCAAAGCCCAGCGCGGTGAGCTTCTGGTACAGCAGCTCCATATTGGTCTGGTAGACCGAAAGGTCACTGGTCACCTTCTGGCAGCGGCTGACCGCCCGCTGAATGATGCTGGGCGGGCAGTTGTGGCCGGTAAAGCGGGAGATCTGACTCATCATGTCCACAAGGATGTCCTCCCCCTCGCACCCCGGGCGCACCGCCACATAGCCCAGACGCTCGCCGGGCAGGCTCAGGCTCTTGGAGTAGGAGAAACAGGTCAGGGTGTGGGGGTAGAACGCCGCCGGGTAAGGCACGGTCTTGCCATCAAAAACGATGTCCCGGTAGGGCTCGTCACTGACCAAGAAGATATTGTGTCCGTACTGGGCGTTCTTTTCGGTCAGAATCGCCGCCATGCGGGTCAGGGTGTCGGCAGAGTAGACCACGCCGGTGGGGTTATTAGGGGTATTGATGAGCACACAGGTGACCTTTTCGGTCAGCATCTGCGCAAAGGCATCCAGATTGGGCTGGAAAGTGGGTGCCTGCGGGGGCACCACCCGCAGCACCGCGCCGGTGCCCGCCACATAGGGGCCGTACTCCGGGAAGTAGGGCGCAAAGGTCAGCACCTCGTCCCCGGGCTGGGTCACCGCCCGGATGGCGTGGGCGATCGCACCCGCCGCGCCGGTGGTGGGGAAAATGTGCTTTTGCGCGTAGGGCAGGCCGAAGGTCTCGGTCAGATGTGCCGCCACAGCGGTGCGGAAGCCCGGGTCGCCCTGACTGGGGCAATAGCCGTGCAGGCTTACCGGTTCTTCCTGTGCCAGCAGGGTCTGCATGGCTTCGGTAAACTCCGGCGGGCAGGGCACGCTGGGGTTGCCCAGTGAATAATCGAACACATTCTCGCTGCCGATCTGGGCAGCGCGCTGTCTGCCATACATGAAGGTCTCGCGGATGACGCTTTTGTTGTTCAGCATGGCGCGGTAGGTCTCGTTCAGCATACTACTTTCCCTCTGCTTTCCTTATATCGCAAAGCCTGTGCGGGGCGGCTCCCCCCTCATTTATGAGCCGCAGCCGTATAGCTCTGTTCCAGCTTGATGATGCAGTTATAGGTGGGATCCTGCTCTTTGATGAACTGCTCCATCTGGGTCAGCAGTTCCACCTTGTCCCCGGCATAGCCCGCGGGGAGCACCAGATCGAAAAGCACGTTGGTGTGGGTCTTGCCCGGCACGATGCGCAGGTCGTGCAGTGAGAGCGCCGGATCCAGCTGGCGCAGCTTTTCGGTCAGGCGGCTGCGCAGCACCCCCACGGCGGCGTCCGAGGTAACGATGGGGTCATAGTGGATGGTCACCATCAGATGGTCGTGCTTCATAAAGTCCCGCTCGATGTTGTCGATCAGGTCGTGCGCTTCCAGCGGGTCCTGCTCAGCGGGCAGCTCCACATGGATGGACGCAAACTGATGGCCGGGGCCGTAGTCATGCACCATCAGGTCATGTACGCCCAGCACGCCGGGATAACCCATCACGGTCTGTTCGATATGCTCCACCAGATCCTCGCTGGGGCTTTCGCCCAACAGCGGGCTCAGGGTATCCATCACCAGCCCCCAGCCGGAGATCAGGATGAACACCGCCACGCCCACGCCCATCAGGCCGTCCAGCACGTCCCAGCCGGTCACCCGGCAGAGGATGGCAGCCACCAGCACTGCGGCGGTGCTCAGCACGTCGTTGCGGCTGTCGGCGGCGGTAGCGATGAGGGTCTCGGAGGAAATGATACGTCCAATGGTTCGGTTGAAGCCGCTCATCCACAGCTTGACCAGAATGGATACCACCAGCACCGCCACGGTCAGCCAGCCGAACTGCACCGGGGTGGGGTGCAGCACCTTGGTGACCGATTCCTTCAGCAGGGAGAAGCCGATGCCCAGAATGGTCACGCTGACCACCAGCCCCGCCAGATACTCAAAGCGGGCGTGGCCGTAAGGGTGCTCGGCATCCGGTGCCTTGGCGGCCAGCTTGAAGCCCACCAGACTGACGATATTGGAGGAAGCATCCGAAAGGTTGTTCAGTGCATCGGCAGTGATGGCGATAGAGCCGAACAGGGTACCTACTACAAACTTGCCCAGACAGAGCAGGATATTGCACACCATGCCCACCACACTGGCCAGATTGCCGTAGGCGGCGCGGACACGGGGGTCCTGCGGAGAATTGGGACGGCGTATAAAAAGACGAATCAAAAGCTGTGTCATAAAAGCTCCTTTCGGGCTGCGCATTTTCAGCGCACCCAATGTCCCTCTAGTATAGCATTTTACTTTATGGTTTTAAAGGCGTTTCAAAAATTTCATCCCTCTACGCCGGATATCAAACCGGGTTGCCGCACAAAAAGCCCCGGCGGCCTTTGTGGTCGCCGGGGCTTTTCGGAGATTTCGGGACTGTCTGTTCACAGTCTCTTGTAATTAAGGAGGAGTGCGCAGTTTTTTATCACAGGATCGGGCTTTCAAGGTCGCCGGTATCGGCAATGCCGTGCTTCTCGGCGTAGCCGGTCAGCATCAGGGTCAGCGCGCCGTCACCAGTCACGTTGCAGGCGGTGCCGAAGCTGTCCTGCAGGGCGAAGATAGCCAGCATCAGAGCGGTACCGGCGTTGTCGAACATCAAAACGCCGGTGATCAGGCCCAGAGAAGCCATGACAGTGCCGCCGGGCACGCCGGGTGCGCCGATGGCGAAGATGCCGAGCAGCAGGCAGAACAGGATCATGGTGCCGACGCTGGGCAGCTTGCCGTACAGGATCTTGGAAACGGTCATGCAGAAGAACACCTCAGTCAGCACAGAGCCGCACAGGTGGATGTTGGCAAACAGGGGGATGCCGAAGCTGACCATGTCCTTACGCAGGACTTTGCTCTTGCGGGCGCACTCCAGCGCCACACCCAGCGTAGCGGCACTGGACATGGTGCCGACAGCGGTCAGGTAAGCGGGGCCGTAGTGACGCAGCACTTCCCAAGGGTTCTTGCCAGAGTACGCACCGGCCAGCAGGTACAGCACAGCCAGCCAGATGTAGTGGCCAATCATGACGATGACAATGATCTGCAGGAAGGCGGGCAGCTGATGGGTGATGGTGCCCTCGTAGCTCAGGCCGCAGAAGGTGGCGGCAATGTAGAAGGGCAGCACGGGGATGATGACCTTGCTCACGATGTCCAGCACGATGTTCTGGAACTCGGCCAAAAAGTCGCAGGCCAGCTTGCTGTTGGTCCAGGTGGCAGCCAGACCCACCAGAACGCTCAGCACCAGAGCACTCATGACGCTCATGATCTGGGGAATGTTCAGCTCAAAGACAACGCCCGGCAGCTCGCGCAGACCGGCAACATTGTTGTCGATGGACAGGTGAGGGATCAGGCCGTAGCCGGCGCCCATGCTCATGAAGGCTGCGCAGACAGAGGACACATAGGCGATGACGATGGCCACTGCCAGCAGACGGGAGGCGTTTTTGCCAAGCTTTGTAATGGACGGGGCAATAAAGCCGATGATGATCAGCGGCACACAGAAGGTAATGAGCTGACCCATGATGTACTGCAGGGTCACCACAACGCCCATGGTGCTCTCGTTGAACAGCTGGCCAAGGATGATACCAACAAAAATGCCCAACAAAAGCCGGAAGGGCAGACTATTGAATAGCTTTTTCATAACTTTAGTACCTCTTTCTTTTTGCCCCGGAAAGGGGCCGGGTGGGGAGACTTATTCCGTCTCCGGGAGGTGTTTGTTCAGCATCAGATCAAGGATCACGCTGTCGCTGGTGCCGTGGGTGCTCAGGGTGGCAAAGTTGTCCAGCGTATATTCCACATTGTGCTCCACGATGCCATCGGTGCTCTGCACCCGCACACCGCGCACGCCCATGGCAGCTGCCTGACAGGCAGCGTTGACGCAGGTGGAGATCTTCAGTGCACAGTCGGCCTTTGCGCCGTCGCATACCATGCCGGTGATGTTGCCCACCATGTTCTGGATGGTGCAGCATACCTCGTGGTAGCCGCCGCCCAGCAGATAGGCAATGCCGCAGGCTGCGCCGGTGGCAGCAACCGTTGCACCACAAAGGTTGCTCAGGCGGCCAAACTTGGCCTTGATGCGGATCGCGATCAGGTTGGAAAGGGTCACAGCGCGGAGCATCTTCTCCTCGTCGATGTCCAGCCAGCGGGCAGTTGCCACAACAGGCATGGTAGCCGTAATGCCCTGATTGCCGCTGCCGGAGTTTGCCACCACCGAAACCGGCGCGCCTGCCATGCGGGCGTCCGCACCGGCCGAAGCGATGACCATGGCGTTGGTGGTCAGGTCACGGGTCATCAGACCCTTGCGGCAGTTCAGTTCCAGATTGCGTCCAATGGCAAGGCCGTATTCCTTGGAAAGCCCCTCGTTGCTGATGGTCGTGTTCACCTGTACGGCGCTGCGGATGATGTCGATGGGGTCGTGCAGGGGGTCCAGCTCCTCAGTGCAGTAATCCCAGATGGAGCGGACGGTCAGAAATTCTGCGATCTGCTCCGGGGTCACCACATCGCTGTCCCCTGCTGCGGCGGGGTCGGTGTGCTGCTTGTCCAGCGTCGCCACGCCGTCCTGCTCCACCAGCACCACGTTGGTGTGCAGATCCCGCACCACTGCACGGCCGGTGTGGCCATCGGCAGTAACAACCACCTCAACGTAGAGCTTCTGCGGCACCTGTGCCACCTCTACCTTGACCTTGTCGGCCCTGACAAGGGCTGCGGCTTCTTCCCTCTGCTCCCGGGGTACATAGTTCATGACCTCCAGCAGGTGGACGGGGTCGCCGCCTACGGCACCAATGGCGGCGGCGTAATCCATGCCCTGATACGAGGTGCCCGGAATGCCTGCCGACATGGCGTTTTTGATAATGTTGATGCTGGCGCGGACGGTCACGGCCTCTACCCGTGTGCCGCCCGCCTTGCGGAGTGCTGCGCCCGCCTCTGCGGCGGTGAGAGCGACTGCGCCGGGCTCCGTACAGCCGGTGGCCAGCTCCATCTCACTGTTCAGGATGCGAACGAACATCTGTTTATCCATTTGGTTCACCGTTTCTTTTCTTCCCGTGCGGGGGAACTTACTTTACAGCAATGCACTCGATCTCCAGCGGAGCGCCCTTGGGCAGCTTGCCCACCTGCACCGCACTGCGTGCGGGATAGGGCTGCGCAAAATACTCGCCGTACACCTTGTTCATCTCTGCAAAATCGTTGATATCCGCCAGAAATACCGTGGTCTTGACCACATTGGCCAGCGTCATCTCCTGCTGTGCCAGAATGGCCTGAATGTTCTTGAGGGACTGTGCAGTCTGGGCGGCGATGCCTTCCGGGATCAGGCCGGTGGCCGGATCGATGGGCAGCTGCCCGGATACATAGACGGTCTGCCCCGCAGCGATGCCCTGAGAGTAGGGGCCGATGGCGGCGGGAGCATTGGGGGTAACGATCACCTGTTTCATCCGATTTTCTCCTTTTCCATTTGTCGGCACTGAAATCAATTTTCCGAAAAAGACTTCCCCCGGCCGGGGGAAATCTGTCCCCAAGGGGTGAAGGCTTTTGCACCGGGTCAATCTTCAAAAGTTGATTTCCGTGTTTTTCGGGAAGGCTGTCCTTCCCTTGCTGACACTATCCTAACGCGTTGAGAATATTTTGTCAATAATGTTTTCTTATCATGAGAATAAATTGTCGTGCATGACAAAAACTTCCGAAAAATGTCATCACTTTGACGAAACAATGGATACAACGCACCTTTTTATTGTAAATTTCTGTCATTTCTGCTATGATAGCAACAGAACACGCGTGAGAATTTTTTCTCACACGCTCCAGCAGTACAAAAGAGGTGAACGGGATGGATGCAAGACTTGAGCCTTATCGCGTAGTGGTATCTTTTCTGGGGGAGGCGCTGGGTCCGGACTACGAGGTGGTGCTGCACGACCTTACCAGTGAGGACGGCACCATTGTTGCCATCGTCAACAACCACATCAGCGGCCGCACCGAGGGTGCGCCCCTTTCCAACATGGCGCTGCGCTTCATTCAGGAGCGGATGTATGAAAAGCAGGATTATCTGGCGGGCTATCAGGGCGCGTCGCAGGCCAAGGGGCGGCTGCGCTCCTCCACCATGTTCATCAAGGACAACGGCCAGCTCATCGGCATGCTCTGCATCAACTTTGATGCCGGCAAGTACAGCCGCATCGCGCAGGAGCTGCTCACCCTCTGCGGCGCGCACACCGAGCCCTCCTCCACCGGCATCGGGGTGGAAAATTTCGTCAGTTCCCTGCCCGACGCCGTGCACAGCGCCATTGCCGAGGTGACCGGCAGCGCCGGGCTGCCGCCCGACCGGCTGACCATGGAGGAAAAGATCCGCATCGTGGAGTCCCTGCACCACGCGGGCATCTTTTATATGAAGGGCGCCGTCAGCGAGGTCGCCGCCCAGCTGGGCTCCTCGGAGGCTACCATCTACCGCTACCTGAGCAAGCTAAAGTGAGCTGCGAACGAACTGCTCCCTGAAAAAGGAATCGCCCACTTAAGCGAAGAGGGGCAGTATCTTTGTGCCAACGAGGGGACTCCACAGTACGAAGACACTGCTTGCCACGGCTATGAAAACCTTTTGAATTGCAAAATGATTTTTCAGTTGCTATACTGGGCTTATCGAAAATTTTCGGGAGGATGCCGCAATGACCGCACAGACAATGCAAATCGGGAACAGACCTTGCCGCATTTACGGTGAAGCCCATGCGGAATATCTGCTGCTCCAAATGACCGGTGAACATGAGCTGCAAAGCATGGAAAGCGAGGTTACCGCTATTGCACAGAGTGCGCACCACTTTTTGTTTGCGACTATTCCGGTGGAAAGCTGGAATGATGCACTATCTCCGTGGGAAGCCCCTGCTGTGTGGGGAAAGCAAGGCTTTGGGGGCAAGGCTGCGGACACCCTGCGCTTTCTGATGGAACAGCTCATCCCCACGCTGAAGCAGCAGTTTCGTCTCCCGGAAGACATCAAAATCATTCTGGGCGGCTACTCGCTGGCCGGATTGTTTGCCCTGTGGGCATCCACCCAGACTGATCTGTTCTACGGTGTCGCCGCCGCATCCCCCTCTGTGTGGTTTCCGGGCTGGATGGAGTTTGAACAGCAGCACCCGATGCAGGCACAGCACGTTTATCTGAGCCTTGGCGACAAGGAAGAGCACACGAAAAACGCCGTCATGGCTGCGTTGGGGGATAATATCCGCACCCTGCACAGTCGGCTTGCAGAGCGTAGCACAGATTGCACGCTTGAATGGAATAGCGGCGGGCACTTTAAGGACGCTGATTTGCGTACCTCGAAAGCCTTTCAGTGGGTGATGGAGGAACACGCATGACCATTTTGATTGATGCAGACGGCTGTCCGGTCGTCAATCTGACGTTGCAGATTGCAAAGCGGTTCGGCATCTCGGTCATTATCCTGTGCGACACCTCTCACCAAATCGAGCGAGAAGGTGCGCAGACGCTGGTGTTCGACAAAGGAGCAGACAGCGTGGATTTTGCTCTCGTCAACCGGGTAAAACCGGGAGATGTGGTTGTGACGCAGGACTACGGGCTGGCGAGTATGTGTCTTGCCAAGTGCGCACGAGTGCTGAACCAGAATGGTCTGGAATACACCGCTGACAACATAGACGCTCTCATGTTGCGGCGTTATGAAAACAAAAAGCTCCTCCGTGCCGGAAAGCACCCCAAGGGGAGCCCAAAGCGGACGAAGGAGCAGGATGTCAGGTTTACGGATACGCTTGAGAAGATCTTGAACTACAACCATTGATACATCCTTTTGGAGGGATGGAAAAACAAAAAAAGCACCAGCCTGAGCTGATGCCTTTTGTTGGCGGAGATGGTGGATATTCTCCCGCGGGCTAAGCAACAGCCCGCAGGGCTGATTGCTTGCGGTCTGCGGACCGCCGCCCTGTTCTCATCCTCACCATCTTAGCCGCAAAAAAGGCATCAGCCTGAGCTGATGCCTTTTGTTGGCGGAGATGGTGGGATTCGAACCCACGTGCCCGGTTAAGGACAAAACGATTTCGAGTCTTTGAAATTGTTGGATGAAGCTGGTCCCTCGCGGCTGTCATTGGCATCCGAGGGCATTTTTCTAACCTCCAAAAAGGCACGTCACACCGCAATTTGCAGGCAAAAATCAGCCGCTTTTTGCGAAATGACGTTAGAAAAAGCCTTTTTCACACGGGGCGTCAGCGGCTGCATATCAGGTGTAGTTGTGTTAGATGTCCGTTAGAATTATGCAGTGCTGCCGTTGCTGTGCCAGCTCACAGCAGGCTTCCCTGTCTGAACGCAGCGTTTCCCGAAAGCCGGGAGATGCTGCGTTTTCTCTTGCCCACATTGGGCTGAAAGGGAAGCCGCCATGTCAACATTCCGCGTCAATAAAAATGTCAACTACACCGTTATGAGCAACCACCATCTGCAGGATAAGAGGCTGTCCCTGAAGGCCAAGGGGCTGCTGTCCTATATGCTCTCCCTGCCGGACGATTGGGATTACAGCCTGAAGGGACTGACCGTTGGTTGCAAAGATGGTCTGGACAGTGTACGCACCGCTGTTCTGGAACTGGAAGAACACGGCTACGTCCGCCGTCAGAAAGTCCGCAATGCCAAAGGGCAGATCATCGACTACGATTATCAGGTCTATGAATCGCCTGTCGAGGACGTTCCTGCCGTTCCCGGCAAGGAAGGCGGGCCATCGAACCCGTCCGCAACCAAAAGCCCGAAAAGCCGCATGAAACCTTGTTCTTCACCATTTTTGGATTTTCCAAATTTGGCTGAGCCCAATTTGGAAAAGGCAACGCAACAAAATACTAATAAACAAAATACTAAAAGACAAAGTACTAATCTATCGGGGCAGACAGACGAATCCGCAGATTTTGACCAAACGGAAGCACAGGTGCGGGAGGAGTTCCGGGAACGGCTGGAAATCGACACCCTTGCCCAGCGGTACGACCCCGACAAGCTGGAGGAACTGCTGGACAACGTTGTGGAGATGTACTGTTGTCCACGGCAGACCCAGTATGTCGGCAAACAGCCGCAGACCACCAAGGCTATCCGGCTGCGGCTGGACAAGCTGACCAGCCAGCACGTTGAGTACATCTTCGATGTGCTGGCCAACACCACACAGCCCATCAAGAACATCATGGCCTATCTGCGCACCACCATCCTGAACGCACCCACCACGATGGAGCACTACTATCAGGCGCAGGGCAACTGGCTGACCGCGCAGAGCCGGAAGAAGTGAACACCGTTTTCCACAAAGACCGCAAAACACATTGAAAATACAAAGGAGAATTTCCATGAAGGACACGAACACCGTCCGCAACGAAATCCACTATGCGCAGGTCGGGGAGTATCAGCTGCCCCTGCTCACCCCGCCACAGACCGATGAAGCTAAACCGTTGGGCAGGTATAGCCGGATGCGGCTAGCCTATCTCAAAAATCAGCGCCCTGTGCTGTACAACCAGATGCTGCTGAACGGTACGTTCTGGCTGCATTTGCAGGATATCCAGAAAACGGCCTGCGAGTGGCTGGAACGCACGGTGGCGGGTCTGTTAGACAAGTACCCCGCGCCGGACAAAGAGCGCACACAGCTTCTCTGGGTGGCGCACATGAACGGGCTGAAAGCGCAGGCCGAGGAGATGGTGGTGAGGGAGATCGTGTATGCAGAATGATCTCCGATAGCATCCAAACGGTATCAAAAGCTGATATTCTAGATTTTATTCTTGATTTTTGCGGAATATTTGCAAATTCCAAAATTAAAATTTGACTTTCCGCCCAGAATAGAGTACACTGGATTCAGAAAATCACCTGGGAGGAATCGCGATGCTGCTTCAATTTTCAGTCACCAACCACCGCTCCATCAAGGACACGGCTATTATCAGCTTGAAAGCATCTACGGATAAAAGTCTGTCTGATTGCCTGATTTCGCCGGACGAGAAGAAACAGCTTGTGCCTGTGCTAGCACTGTACGGCGCAAATGCAGCCGGAAAGAGCAATGTCCTCCATGCACTCCTGCTCATGCGCGAGATGGTCTGCGGGCGGTATGCCAAGTTGCTGAAAGGCGAGTCCCTTCCGCAGGAGCCGTTTGCTTTCACCGACCAACCTACACAGCCGACCAGCTTTGAAGCCATCTATTTTTATGGCGGCATCAAATATGCCTATGGGTTCTCGTTCGACAAATCCAAAGTTTTGACCGAATATCTCTATCACTGGCCGAATGGCCGGGAAGCATTGATTTTTTCAAGAGAAAACAATGGCTATCAGTTCCGCGAGAATATTCAAGAGCAGTTCACGCTTGCTGGACGAACTGCCGAAAATCGCCTTTATCTGTCCAGCTCGAACGAGTGGAACTGCCCCCAGACTGAAAAGGCGTATCTGTGGTTTTTTGAAAAACTGACAGGTTTTATGGGAACCGAAATGCGGCTGGATGCTACATTGTCTGCCATCCGGCAGGGCGGCTCTGAAAAGAGCCGTATCCTGCATGAAATGCTGTATGCAGACCTCGGTATCAAGGACATCCGCATTACAGGCTCCAAGGGAGAGCCTATCATTTCCGCACTGCACATTCTCGATGCCGAGGATGGCACTTCTAAGGGTTTCTGGCTCCCGTTGGGGCAGGAATCCGTTGGGACACAGCGTTTCTTCTCTCGCATCGGTATGTGGCTTGCGGCACTAGAAGCAGGCTCTGTTTTGGTAGTGGACGAGATCGAATCCAGTATGCACCCACTCTTGACACGACATCTGATCGAGATGGTGCAGGATGCTGCCATCAACACGAACCATGCACAACTCATCTTCACCACGCATGATACCGGGCTTCTCGACCTGACGTTGCTGCGACGCGATCAGATTTGGTTTGCAGAAAAGGATGAAAAGACCATGCAGACCGATATTTACGCCCTGACCGAGTTTTCTCCCCGGAAAGGCGAGAACATCTCCAAGGGCTATTTACAAGGTCGCTACGGTGCAATTCCGTTCATTGGAGGGAATGCAGTATGGGCAGAATAAAAGAACTCAGCCGCAAACCTGCCCGAACCAGAAAGCGAAATCCTGTCGTATACCTCATCTGCGAAGGCAGTGAAACCGAGATTCGGTATTTCAAGCGTTTCCGAAGTCGGGGCTGTAACATCGACATCATCCCGATTTCTTCTCAGTATAAATCTGCCGACAGGCTTGTACAAAAGGCCAAGGCAACGATGGGCAGCAATCCGTATTATCCGGAAGATGGCGATTCCATCTGGTGCGTATTTGACCGTGACGATAACTCCAACGAGGCTCTTCTACACGCCAAACAATCCGCCCAAAAGGAAGGCTATCATCTGGCCTACTCCAATCCATCCTTTGAGCTGTGGTTCCTGCTGCACTTTGTAAATCAGCAAGCAGAGGTCGAGGATTGTCAAGCATTGATCCACTTACTGAAACAGTCGAACAGAATCCCCGATTATGAGAAGAACAAGGATTACTTTGACGTTTTGAAGCCTTTGCAGGCAGCTGCGATTCAGAGAGCTAAAGTTCGTGCCGACCAGATTCAGAACCAAGGTATCGAGCCAATTTCACGGCAAAGTAACCCGTTGACAACGGTTTGGGAACTGGTGGAGTATTTGAACTCCAAAATTTAAGAGCAAAAAATCAAAACTGTACACATAGCTAAGGCGACAGGTTGGATATAACCTGCTGGCTTAGCTATGCTTTTATATCTTTTAGTACAACACTCCATAGAAGACTTCTAGGACATAACGGCATCCGCTTCCACGATCTGCGCCACAGCTGCGCCAGCCTGATGGTGATGAACGGCGTATCCATGAAGCAGGTTCAGGAATGGCTGGGGCACAGCACCTTTTCTACCACCGCTGACATCTACGCACATCTCGATTACAAGAGCAAACAGGGGTCTGCTGGGGTCATTGCGAAGCTTTTGGGAGAATCCAAACTCCCCAAGTAATTATGGATTTATCGTTCATGTATAAAGCATACTGCAATAAGAAAAAAGCAGTCTTTCTCTACTTAGCGCAAAAGAAAAAGTCGCAGATTCGTTTAAATCTGCGACTTCTGGCGGAGATGGTGGGCATTCTCCCGCGGGCTAAGCAACAGCCCGCAGGGCTGATTGCTTGCGGTCTGCGGACCGCCGCCCTGTTCTCATCCTCACCATCTTAGCCGCAAAAAAAGCACCAGCCTGAGCCGGTGCTTTTTGTTGGCGGAGATGGTGGGATTCGAACCCACGTGCCCGGTTAAGGACAAAACGATTTCGAGTTTTTCCTGTTTCACGGTACTTGGTGGAAGATAGAGGCAATTAGCCCACTTTGCCAGAAGATACAAACCATCGAATTTACGCTCAAAATTTCATCAAAATCCAAAATCACTAGGCTCCATGCGGATTTGAACCCACTTCCCAAAACGCAGAAAAATCTGCCTTTTGGAGAGAATTGGGAGAGATTTTACGCCCTTTGGAGAGAACGGGCGAGAGAGATTCCGGGAGCCAGAATCCATCCATACAATATGTTGCTTCTGACGCTGACAAAATCAAAGCAGCAAAGGATGGATGAATATGAGGACTCTGTTAGAGTGCTATAAAATACTCGAAGAATATCCCAACGGAATGACGAAAGACCAGTTCTATCGCGTTGCCCGCATCAACAAGCAACACGCCAAGTACCTTCTGGATTCCGGCCTCGTTCCGTGTATCAATACAGGAAAGAAAACACGCAAATACCATATTGCGACCCACGATGTGATCACCTACTTGTGTGACCGTGAAGATAATCCCGAAAAGTATAAAGTGCCAACGGGCTTTTATATCGGAAAGAACGGCTGCTCCAAGCGGCACCCGGACAAGCCTGCCGCAGAGATCATCCGCTTCAATTTTACAGAACCGGAAAAAACAGGGCTGTACACCCTATGGGAAAAACTCACGGTTGGATATGATGATCTGCTGACCACCCCGGTAGTTTCGGAACTGACGGGCTACTCTGCACAAAGCATCCAGCGATGGTGCAATCAGAAGATCCTTGTGGGCTTCAAAATCCGTGGCACACTGACGATTCCACGGCTTGCGGTCGTTGAGTTTATGTCCGGCGACCGTGCAACGGCTATCGTCCGAAAATCCTCAAAGCACCTCGATCTGCTCCGCACCTATGCACAGGACTGCCATGAAGGTGCAATGACAATTACATATTAAACGAACAGGACTGCTCCACAGTGCAATGTATGTGAAGCAGTCCTGTTTGCTTAGTAGGGATTTATATGTCTTTCTTGTCGAGCTGGATGCGGGACATCTCTGAAAGAACAGCTTTCTTTTCGTGTTCCTGCAAGTACACCGGATTTAGTTTTGACTTCGTATATTTCAGATAACTGTCAGCGGTCTTTTGCATCAGCACAGCCGTAAAATAGCGCTCCCAACTGAAATACTGCTGGCTTTCCACATAATTTTCCGGCGATTTCAGAATTTCATCGACCTCCGCATCTTCGAGCAATCCAGAACGAAGAATCAACCATTCAAACGATTCTGGCAGGTAAATATGAGAATCCGGCTGGAGGGCAAGCAGTTGCATAATGCGCTCCATCTGCGAGCCAAACGCCGCACCGTCTGCAACCACCAGAATATTCTCCCCTGCACGGTCGGACAGCATTTTGAAAATGTTGGACTTTCCACCAGCAGATTCGCAGAAAATTCCGTTTTCGGCGCAAACAGCCTGAAAAAACTGGAACCCCGAATTGGAATCCTCTGTAATGATTGCCGTTGGTTTTAGTTTCTCCAGTCCCGTCGGCTTTCCGTAAATTCGGAAAAACTCATTGTAGGTCTGTTTCAAGTCTCCGAAGTGTTTGGATGCCCGGATGCCGTAAATTTCCGTTACGCTGTACGGTAATGTTTCAAGTCCTTCCCGCGTGACGAGCACATAGTAGTTGTCTGTTTTCTGAATCGCTGCGGCAAATTCCTTTGAAGCAGTAAAAGCATTCCCTTCATCAATAAAAACAATACTCTGCGAAAGGTCGGCAAGCTGTTTTTCCCACTGCCGCCCGGAAAGAACAACGCAATCCTTCTCGCATTGCAGTTCTATTCCACTGTCCGGGCCTAGTTCCTCGTATTCCCGAATCATCTCCACGAGCGTTGTTTTTCCTGTGGCACTATCTCCACGCAAGATCGTGATGTTCCGGCGTATTTCAAAATCGAACTTGATTTTTCGGTTTTGTACAACGACCCGATATGCTCCTGTCATAAAAAATCCTCACACATAAAGTCCTGCAATGGGGACAAGTTCCCGCATGGAGTGAACGATCTGATTGGTGTTCAGGATGCGGATGGTAAATGTTCCATTTCCAAAATCCATGAGATGTCGAAGGTTGATGGTAACATCCCGATTTTCAGCGATTTTTAACAGCCATTTGGCACAGTTATCTCCACAGGTCGAAGCGTTGAACACCTTTTCCGGCTCGTTGGCAATCAAAATCAGGGTCTTTACTCCGCCCGACAACTGCACCGGGGGAATCTTCCCCAGCACCGGACTATCGATCACACCGCTGTCCAGTACAGTGGAATGGTCTACGTCTTGTATCATCTCACGAGTAAGCGGAGCCGTGATCCACTCCTCTGCATAAGTGTTCTTAAAATAAACAGCGGTGTTGTAGATCACGTTCGGCATATCACCGTAAAAAACATTAAGCATATAAGCATCTTCTCCTGTTACATCGGTTGACACTTTTTATTATCACCATTGTAAGCGTTTTTTCTGGTGAATGTCAACCTGTTTTTCATTCATTTCGGAGGGAGGGACAGTTTTCCACATGAACGCACCCATACAGTTGAAAATCCGAGGACACACCAAATGATGCTGGACTACTTCTATGGTCAGTCAGGCGAATTGTTTTCCTACTTCCGTATTCCGAAAGCACTCTTTCAGGACAGCCGTTTCCGGCATCTTTCTACGGATGCCCGGACACTGTACGGCATTCTACTGGACCGCATGAGCCTATCTGCAAAGAACGGCTGGCTGGACGAGCAGGGGCGCGTGTATATCATCTACACCGTCCGGGAAGTGCAGGAATCCCTCTGCTGCGCCGAGCATAAGGCTGTCAAGCTGTTCCGGGAACTGGAGGACACCGACCTCATCGAGCGTAAACGCCGTGGTCTGGGCAGACCCAGCCTGATCTATGTCAAGGACTTTTCCTCCGGCTTGCCAAAAGCGCAAGTACAGAATTGCCCAAACAGCAATTCTGGTGCTGCCGAAAGCGCAATTCTGGAGCAGCCAAAACCGCAAGCAAATAAGACTGATAAGAATAAAACAGAGTGGAACGATCCTGACCCTATCTATTCCGGAGGCATCCGGGAGCAGCTTGAGGATTATTTTTATCAGGCATTGGAGGTAGACCTTCTGCTCCGGCTCTGCCCGGACGATGAGGACACCATCTACCAGATCGTAGACTTGCTTGTGGATACCTGTTCCACCAAACGCAAGATGTTGCGTATCGCCGGAGATGACAAGCCTGCCGAGGTGGTACGCAGTCGGCTGAAAAAGCTGAACGCCGACCACATCCGTTTCGTACTGGGTTGTCTGGCGGAAGCCACTGCCCCGGTGCGGAACATGAAGCAGTATCTGCTGGCATCGCTGTACAACGCGCCCACAACGATGAATCTCTATTATCAGAACAAAACGAACCACGACTTTGCGCATGGTTCTCCGGGGAGGTGATGTTATCGCAAAGAAAGCTACAATTATCGCAGTCACCAATCAGAAAGGCGGTGTCGGAAAAAGCACCACCTGTGAGAATCTGGGTGTTGGCCTTGCAGCCGAGGGCAAAAAAGTCCTGTTGGTGGATACCGACCCGCAGGGTTCGCTTACCATTAGCATGGGCTGGCAGCAGCCCGATGAACTGCCCACCACCCTTTCCACCCTGATGCAGAAAGCCATGAACGACCAGCCCATCCAGCCCGGCGAGGGCATTCTGCACCACGCAGAGGGCGTTGACTTGATCCCTGCCAACATCGAACTGGCAGGGCTGGAAGTTACCCTTGTGAACAGCATGAACCGGGAAAAGATGCTGAAGCAGGTGCTGGACAGTGCCAAGCGGGAGTACGATTTTATTCTGCTGGACTGTATGCCCTCGCTGGGGATGCTCACCATCAACGCACTGGCGGCGGCAGACGCTGCCCTGATTCCTGTGCAGGCGCAGTACCTGTCTGCAAAAGGCTTGGAGCAACTTCTGCAGACCGTGCAGAAGGTTCGGCGGCAGATCAACCCGAAGCTGAAAATCGAGGGTATCTTGCTGACCATGACCGACAACCGCACCAACTACGGAAAACAGATCAGCAATCTAATTCGTCAGGCATACGGGAAGCACCTGAAGGTGTTTGAACAGACCATTCCACGGTCTGTCCGAGCGGCTGAAACCAGTGCGGCAGGCAAAAGCATCTTTGCCTATGACCCCAAGGGCAAGGTGGCAGAAGCCTACAAATCTCTTGCAAAGGAGGTGCAGGCGGATGCCGATCGACAGCGGAAACTTAGCTCTGAAAGGGCTAGATGACCTGTTTTCCACCGAGGAAAACCGACAGGAGGAGCAACGGGAACAGGTACAGCAGATTCCCATTGATGCGCTGCACCCCTTCACCAACCACCCTTTCAAGGTGCTGGACGATGAAGCCATGACCCGGACGGTGGAAAGTATCGCACAGTACGGTGTGCTGGCTCCGCTGATTGCCCGCCCCCGCCCGGACGGTGACGGATACGAGATCATCTCCGGGCACCGCCGTCAGCACGCCGCACAGCTTGCCGGGCTGGATACCCTGCCGGTCATTGTGCGGCAGATGTCGGACGATGCCGCTGTGATATTGATGGTGGACAGCAATCTCCAACGTGAACACATCCTGCCCAGTGAGAGGGCTTTTGCCTACAAAATGAAGCTGGACGCAATAAAAAATCAAGGTGCTAGGTCGGATTTAACTTCATCCCAAGTTGGGATGAAGTTGCAAGCCCTTGATATTGTTGGTCAGGAAGCTGGCGATAGTCGAAATCAAGTGCACCGTTTTATCCGCCTGACCAACCTTATCCCGGAACTGCTGGACATGGTAGACGAAAAGAAAATCTCCTTCAATCCCGCTGTGGAGCTGTCCTATCTGGACGAAAGTCAACAGCGGGATTTTTTAGAAGCCATGGAGGACACCCAGAATGCGCCGTCCTTATCGCAGGCGCAACAACTGAAAAAGATGGCACAGCAGGGAGAGTTCAGCTACGAAAAAGCCTTTGATGTGATGGGACAGGAGAAAAAGAGCGAGAAAGACACCGTGACCATCAAAAATGAGACCCTGCGGAAGTATTTCCCCCGCAGCTACACACCCAAACAGATGGAGGAAAAGATCATCCAGCTTCTGGATGCGTGGCAGAAAAAACAGCAGCGCCGCAACGAGCGCTGACCCGTAACGCAAGACCCAATGGGGTCTTTTTTGTTTGCAAGAATTTGGAGACTAACTATTAAAAGTCAAGCCCCAAAATGAAAAAATCCGTCTGCCGACCGCTGCCCCTGACAAACAGCATTCAAATGCCATAATCAATGCAGCGAGGGCGACGGAGAGAATAGCAAAGCAAGCCCGGCCAACCCTCGCAGAAACAGAATAGCATTTGAATGCTTCGGTTTGTCAAGGGTTCGCTGCGCCAGCTAAGTTGTTCTTGGATTTGGCTCAGGCTCTGGAGAGAATCAGGCAGCTACAAGATATGCTTTGCCAGATTTCTGCAAGGCATAGATTAGCCGCACAAGTTTCTTCGTGGCATGGGATAAGGCAACATTGTAGTGCTTTCCTTCAGCACGTTTCTTGGCAAGATATTCAGCAAAGACGGGATTCCAGTGGCAGACGTACTTGGTTGCGTTATAGAGGGCATATCGCAAATAACGAGAACCACGCTTCTCCATGTGAGCGTAACAGTTTGTAAGTTTTCCGGACTGGTATGTAGATGGAGAGCAGCCAGCGTAAGCAAGGATTTTGTCAGGAGATTCAAAGTTGGAAAAATCACCGATTTCAGCAAGAATCATGGCTGCTGACTGGATACCGACACCGGGAATAGAAAGAATCGGTGGATTCAGTTCATCCATGATTTTCTGAATAGAAACTTCAATTTCATCAATCTCGGAGGTGAGTTCCCGAATGAGTTTAATGGTATGCTTCAGTTCCAGAAATTTAGCAGGCATAACGGAACCAATGGAAGTTCTGGCAGCATCTCGAATCTGGATAGCCTTATCTTTGCCATAACGACCCTTGGATGCTGTCGCAAGAAGGTTTGTCAGCTTGGTGAGATGAATTTCTGAAATCTGTTTTGCACCGGGATATTCACTGAGGAGCGCATAAACCGAAGCAATATGGAGAGAGGGAACGAGCTTCTCCAGTTCTGGAAACAGAATCGTGACCAGTCTGGACACTGACTGCTTCAGCTTGGCTCTTTCACGAACCTTATCGAATCGGTATCTTGTTAGTGACTTTAACTCTTCGTTATGGTATGCTGTATCCGTGTAGGACTTGAGGTCTACATCGGACAATAGCATAGTTGCAATCGTTCTTGCATCCACACGATCGGTTTTGGTTTTGCGAAGGCTGAGACTTTTTCGGTACAGGTTGGTGTGCAAAGGATTCATGACATAGACGGCCAGGTCATTGTCAAGAAGAAATCCAAGAATGTTGTAGCTGTAATGTCCGGTAGCCTCAAGTCCTACTTTTATTTTGTCTGACTTTTTGGTACAGTCTCGAATCGTCTGAAGCAGCTGCTTGAAGCCATCCATGTTATTGGGGATGGTAATGCAGTCGGCACGAATCGTTCCGTCCGAGTCGAGAATACAGCAGTCGTGCTTATCCTTGGCAACGTCAATTCCAACACAAACCATTTTGATACCTCCGGCGTATTTATTTCGATGCTGTTCAGGACCACAGACTTCTTTGCTCTTGTAACCTCGTTCTAAATAAACCGTCTGGCGGTATCTAACTGATTAACATTTCAACAAAGAAGCTGTGGTTGGAGCCTCCCAAAAACCGTCTTTGCGGTAGTAACGCCTCACCAATCCACAGCACCCTGAAACTATTGTAGCATTCCGCTGGAGAGCGGTCTATAAATACTACTATTTTATTATACGAGGTAACGCCTATGAACAACACGATTCCTTTTCACTCCGCAACTCACGCTCCGCAGATCACGGTGGACGTGAACATCCTGTCCATGCTGAAACAGGCGGCATCCTGTTTGAGCGAAATGGCAAGCGAGAATGTCTACCTTGCCGCCATCGGCCCGGACATGGAACTGACCATTATCATGGAGGAAGATGCCCCTTCCATTCTGCCCTGTTTCGATGAGGGCGACGACCTGATTTCCGTGAAGGGTGCGCCGATGTTTATCAGCTACAATCCGGCGCAGGTCCTCAATCTGGCAGGCAAGCGGTACCTGACTGGCCCGGTGATTTTCTACCGCACCGATGGGCACAGCACCATTGTGTCCCTGACGGTGGAGGATATTTACCGCTTTCAGACCTATCTGGAAAGTCACAGCACCACCCTGATGGCAGACGACCAGAAGCTGACCTGCATCTGCATCGACTGAGGTGTGCTATGCTGAACTTTTTTATCGGTTTCGCATTTTTTGAAGCGGGTGCCATTTTCGGCTTCTTTGTGGCGGCTCTGATGCAGGCGGCACGGAGCGGTGAGATTGGACTGAACGGAAAGGAGGATTCACATGGAAGAAAACACCTTGTCGGTGCTGAAAATTGCACCGGGGCAGTATCCGCAGCAGGTCGAGATCGATAACGACCTGAAAGCTTTGCAGCAGGCTGTGGGTGGCTCCATCGGCGCAAGCTACCCGTTTGAAGATCCGGTTGCCATCGTCTACGACGATGACGGCAAGCTCATGGGATTGCCCCTGAACCGTGCCCTTCGGGATGAAAACGGAGAAATGTATGATGCCGTTGCCGGGACTTTTCTGGTGGTTGGGCTGGGCGAGGAGGATTTCGCATCCCTGACCCCGGAGATGGCGCAGAAATATGAGCAGCTTTTCCATCAGCCGGAAGCCTTTCTGAAACTGGGCAACCGTCTGCTGGTGCTGCCGGTGCCTGATGAACCTCCCGCAGAAAAGCCCCGCACCAAGCCTCCGGCAGAGTATGACCGCTAAAATCACCCTGCTGCACGGGAGGTGATGGCAGTGCAGGAAGAAATCGAACAGAAGTCATTCAACATTATGATCTCCACCACGAAGCTGTCTGCCCGGACCGTCCTGCGGGCGGTAAAGGCGGCGTTTCGGCTGTACCAGTCAAAAACATCCCAAGGTAAGCAAAGTGTCCGCACCCTGTTGCGGCAAAATCGGGGCGTGTCCAGCGTGGAGATCAGCAAGACCGGCATCCGTGGTCTGGAACGCTATGCCAAAAAGTACGGCATCGACTACGCCATCCGCAAGGACAGCTCTGAGGTGCCGCCCCGGTATCTGGTCTTTTTCAAAGCCCCGGACGCAGAAGCCTTCAACTCGGCGTTCAAGGAGTATTCGGCATCCCTGCTGAATAAGGACAAACGCCCCTCTGTGCTGGCAAAACTGCATGAGCTGGTGCAGGCAGCGGCAGAACTCCCCGGCAAAGTCCGGCACAAGGAACAGGAGCGTGGACTGTGACCACGAAAAAGCTGACAAAACTGCTGGCGCTGTATCTGCCCTATATTTTGCTGGGACTGGTGGCAACCAACTTTGGTGAAGCATGGCGGCTTGCCGAGGGCAAAGAACTGGGCGATAAGATCATGTCCATGATGGGCACCTTCCCGATGGCATTTGCAAACCCTCTGCCCAGCCTGCATCCGCTTGATTTGCTGGTGGGTCTGTGCTGCGGTGCAGGGTTACGACTGGCGGTCTATCTGCGTGGCAAAAATGCCAAGAAGTACCGCCACGGCGTGGAGTATGGCTCTGCCCGGTGGGGCACTGCCAAGGACATTGAACCGTTCATGGCTCCCAAGTTTGCCGATAACATCATCCTGACCAAAACGGAACGGCTGATGATGTCCAACCGTCCACCGGACCCCAAGAACGCCCGGAACAAAAACGTGCTGGTGGTGGGCGGCTCCGGCAGCGGAAAGACCCGGTTTTGGCTGAAACCGAACCTGCTTCAGTGCCACAGCTCCTATGTCGTCACCGATCCGAAAGGGAGTATCGTGGTCGAGTGCGGGAACGCCCTCCTGAAGAACGGCTACAAGCTGAAAATCCTGAATACCATTAACTTTTCCAAGAGTATGCACTACAACCCCTTCGCCTATGTCCACAGCGAAAAGGACATTCTGAAACTGGTTACGACCCTGATGACCAACACCAAGGGTGAAGGGTCCGGCGGGGACCCATTCTGGGAAAAATCGGAGCGTCTTTTGCTCACTGCCCTGATCGCTTATCTGCATTATGAAGCCCCGGTGGAGGAGCAGAACTTTGCGACGTTATGACGATTACACCCGGTCGGAGGTGCAGGGCAAGTTGAAGGAGACTTTCAAAAAGCAGTACAAGCTGACCACATGGGTGGAGGTGCAGATACGGTATAAGACGGTCTGGGTCATCAGCCCGGCAGGAATCCCGGTTCCCACGCAGGTGCCCTACGAGTACCGCATTTTCCACACCAAATTGGTGAACAAAGGACTGGAAGTCGTTATCCGGGAAGAATTGAATGCCGACCAATGGAAACGGTACGAGATCTTTCAGGATACGCTGGGCGGCAGACCCTATCTGTTCAACGGTGGTCTGCCGCCCGGTGGTTCCGATGGCTCCGGCACACCGGGCATCGACTATACTATGCCTGCCGAAGCCCTGACGGACGAGGAATTTGCCGCCATCTACAAGGAAGCACAAAAGTATGTGGGTACGCCCTACGTCTGGGGCGGTTCCACCCCGGAAACCGGGTTCGATTGCAGCGGCTATGTCTGCTGGGTGTACAACCAGAACGGCTACAATGTGGGGCGCACCACCGCCAACGGCTTGTGGCAGAAAAGCCAGCACATCAGCGAAGCCGAAGCAAAGCCCGGAGATTTGGTCTTTTTCAAAGGCACCTACGACACCCCCGGCATGAGCCATACCGGGATCTATCTGGGCAATGGCATGATGGTCAGTGCCGGAGACCCCATCAAGTACGCAAACATTCACTCGTCCTACTGGGAGAAGCATCTCGCCGGGTTCGGACGGCTTTCAAAATGATTGGAGGGTTCAACTATGAGCGAAAAACTGGATAAGCTGCGAGCAATGCTCAAGAAAGAGCAGGAGCGCCGCATCAAGCTGAACAATCGCATTGCGGTTTTGGAGCGTCGGATTCAGGAGGAAGAAGCCGCTGAGGTCAGCAACATGGTCCGCACGGCGAATGTAACCCCGGAACAGCTTGCTGCTCTGCTGCGGCAGTCGGCTACCGCTACCCCGAACCCGGCTGCGCTGTCTGCCGTGGGTGCAACTTTCGAGAAGGAGGTCGATGCAGATGAAGATTAAGAAACTGGG
>Ga0129312_1000698_pt1 | contig 25526 bp, 18 predicted proteins | sample O827metagenome_FD_94434 | JGI IMG/M metagenome (GOLD analysis project Ga0129312, IMG submission 94434) | Orangutan group fecal microbial communities from Wisconsin, USA - O827 metagenome | ecosystem: Host-associated > Mammals > Digestive system > Large intestine > Fecal | place: USA: Wisconsin... | reverse complement strand
TGCAGTTATAAGGTGCATCAAAGCACAAAATGGAATGATTACTTCCATAAAAATGTCTCAAAGAGCTGCAGATATATGAACGTGAATACAGATTGTATAAGGTGAAGTATGAGAATGAGGCATTATAGTTTGGAGGCAAACAATTGATATGAGGTATGAACGAATAAGAGAGGAAGGCACTGCTGTTTTTTACGAGGTGTTTGAACATGGAAAAAAAGCAGCAGAGTTTTCTTATGCAATGGAATCGCGTGGAGCCGGAGTTCACAGAGATGAGTTCTGGATCCGGCGGATCCGCATGGAACAGGATTATCTGGATTACACATATCTGGATGCAGTGCTGCAATTCTTACAATATAAATGCTGGTGCAGCAACTGTATGTCAATGTATGTACAGGTGAATGCCGTGAATCTGATGGATATAGAACGCTATCAGCGCTATGGCTTTTATGTGATGGCAGAGCAGGTCTCAGACAGTGCCAAGGGAGAGACTGTCTGTAATTATGTGCTCAAATATCCATTGCCCAGAGAATGGGAAGAAATAATGAATACAAAGGAGAGGGCTTTTTACTATGAAAGAAAGAGATAAATTCGGATCCCGTCTGGGATTCATACTTGTTTCGGCCGGGTGCGCAGTCGGACTGGGAAATGTGTGGAAATTCCCCTATATTTGCGGGCAGAACGGAGGCGCAGCATTTATTCTGATCTATCTGGTATTTTTGACAATTCTTGGATTGCCAATCCTGATCAGTGAGTTTGCGGTTGGCCGCGGCAGCCGTCTGGGTGCATCTAAGGCTTATGAGAAGCTGGAGCCGGAAGGAACGAAATGGCATCATTTCAAATGGTTTTCTATTTTGGGAAACTATCTGCTGATGATGTTTTATACTATGGTTGGCGGCTGGATGCTGTTTTACATTTACCGCAGTGCCAGCGGAAAACTGGCAACGATGTCTGCGGATGAAGTTGGCGGTGCTTTTTCTGACATGCTGGCTTCACCGGGCACTATGGTTGGCTGGATGATCCTGGCAGTTTTGATCGCTTTTGGCATCTGTGCACTGGGCTTGCAGGGCGGTATGGAAAAAATCATGAAAGTCATGATGAGTATTCTGATCGTACTGATCGTTGTTCTGGCAATTCATTCCCTTGTATTGCCAAATGCCATGGAAGGTGTGAAATTCTATCTCGTTCCGAACCTGGATGCGATTAAGAGCCGCGGACTGGGCGCAGTAGTATTTGATGCCATGACACATGCATTCTTCACGTTGAGCGTTGGTATCGGAGCCATGGAAATTTTCGGAAGCTACCAGAAACGGGAGCATTCCATTCCGGGTGAGGCAAAAAATATTGTTATTCTGGATACTTTTGTAGCATTAATGGCAGGATTTATCATTATTCCGGCATGTTTTGCATATGGTGTACAACCGGATGCAGGTCCATCCCTGCTGTTTATCACCTTGCCAAACGTATTTAACAATATGGCAGGTGGAAGAATATGGGGAGCCTGTTTCTTCATATTTATGTCCTTTGCAGCCCTGTCTACCATCATTGCCGTATTTGAAAATATTATTTCTTTTTATATGGATATGGGAGGCTGGAACAGAAAAAAAGCAGTATTGTTCAACATTGTACTGATCATTGCACTGTCTCTGCCGGCGGTACTTGGATTTAACCTGTTATCCGGATTTGAGCCAATGGGCGCAGGAAGCACTGTGATGGATCTGGAGGATTTCCTTGTATCCTATAACCTGCTTCCGCTTGGAAGTATGATTTTTGTCCTGTTCTGTGTAAAGAAAAACGGATGGGGATGGGATAATTTCCGTAAGGAGGCAAATGCAGGAAAAGGTCTGAAGATTTCCAATAAACTTCAGTTTTATATGACTTACATCCTTCCGGCGATCATTGTTGTGGTATACCTGAAGGGATATTATGACACCTTTGCAAAGATGGGACCGAAAGTTTTGACAGGCTGGCTGGCTTTTGCCGCTGCACTGCTGATCATAATCTTTACCCTGTCTTCTTTAAAGAAAAAAGAGAAATAATGAAGTTTTGGAGCCATGTCATTGTTGCATGGCTCTGACTTATTGTAAGAAAAGACGACTACTGTTCGTAAAAACAGGCAGCTGAAAAAATCAGAAAGAGGGAACTGGAATGAGAGTATTAGAAAATTTAGAGCCGAAGGAGGTATTTTCCTATTTTGAAGATATTTGCAATATTCCACATGGCTCAGGTAATACACAGCAGATCAGTGATTACTGTGTGAACTTTGCAAAAGAACATGGTCTGAAATGCCGCCAGGAGAAGTGTGGCAATGTAATCATCTGGAAGGATGCCACTAAGGGATATGAGAAGGCACCGACGGTGATCTTGCAGGGACACATGGATATGGTCGCAGTCAAAGATTCAGATTGCACGCTGGATCTGGAAAAAGACGGATTGTTACCGGAAATTGATGGTGACTGGGTGCAGGCGAAAGGAACGTCTCTTGGTGGGGATGATGGTATTGCAGTTGCCTATGCACTGGCGATTCTGGCAGCAGATGATATTCCGCATCCGGCACTGGAAGCCGTTTTCACAGTTGGAGAGGAAGTTGGACTGACGGGCGCAACAGAATTGGATGCTTCTGATCTGAAAGGACAAATACTGATGAATATAGATTCTGAGGATGATGGCATCTTTTTGATTGGCTGTGCCGGCGCTGCTACTGTGACATGCTGCCTGCCATTGCATAAAGAAAGTGTGGCTGGGCAGTTATATGAGTGGCACATGGATGGCTTGCTCGGTGGACATTCCGGTATGGAAATTGCCAAAGAACGTGCAAATGCAAATAAGATTTTTGGCCGTTTCCTGGCTTACTGTATGGAAAAAACAGGTTTATCTATTGTTTCTGCAAATGGAGGTGAGAAAGACAATGCCATTGCAAAACAGTGTGATGCAGTACTGGTTGTTCCGACAGATAATATTGCTGTATTTGAAGAAGCAGTTTCTTCATTTGAAACAATATTAAAAAAGGAACAGCATTTTACTGATCCTGATCTGCACATTTATGTGGAGAAAAAAGCGTGTGGAGAATATAAAACTTTGGATAAAGAAACAGCACAGAAGTTTATGGCTCTTCTGATCCATTTGCCAAATGGCGTACAAAAGCGGATTCCAGAGTTTCCAGACAGCGTACAGACTTCATTAAATATGGGAATCCTGTCGCAGACAGAAGAAGAAATTTCCATGACATTTTCTGTGCGAAGCAGTGTAACCAGCGAAAAAGAGTGGCTGATGAGTCAGTTGGAGCATTTGACAAAGGGATTTGGCGGATATTGCAAAATTTCCGGCGTGTATCCGGCCTGGGAGTATCAGCCGGATTCAAAAATCCGTACGATGATGATTGAGACGTACGAGGAAATTACCGGGAAAAAGCCAGAGACAGCAGCGATTCATGCCGGTGTAGAGTGCGGTATTTTCTGTGAAAAACTGCCGGGACTGGATTGTGTTTCCTACGGACCTCAGATGAATGATATTCATACGACCAGGGAGAGGCTCAGTATTTCGTCTGTGAAACGGAATTGGGAGTTGACGCTGGCAGTATTGAAAAAACTGAAATATTGAAATTATTGCTGGCGGTGACAAAGCATAAACAAAGAGGAAAAGAGTGAAAGTAGTGATTGAACGGGACATATGGATGAAAAAAGTAATTATATATCGGCGGTTGTTTCATAAATATCCGGAACCGGGGTGGCTGACTTTTTTTGCAACGATTTTTATTGCGGAGCATCTGGAGAAGGCAGGTTTTGAAGTGTATGTTGGCAGAGAAATTTTAAATAAGGAAGAGTTAATGGATCCGCCAACGGAGACGGAAATAACACTTTGGGAGCAGCGTGCGGTGAAGCTGGCAAAAGTGCAGGGAATATCGGAAGAAAAAGTGGCGGTCTGGATGGCACGGATGGATCATCGTACGGGAGTTGTGGCCATTCTGGATACAAAACGGAAAGGAAAAACGAAGGCCTTTCGTTTTGACATGGATGCACTGACAGTGGCAGAATGTACAGATGCGGACAGAGTTCCGGTAAAAGAGCAGTTTCTCTCTCAAAATGAAGGTGTTTCTCATGCATGCGGGCATGACGGCCATATGGCGCTTGGACTGGCTTTTGCAGAGTATGTGGCAGAACAATATAGCAAATCTGTGAAAAATGTGGGAGAAGTGCCAAATCAGAAATCAGTGCAGAGCATGCAGGACGAAATACAATCAGAAGTGTGCGGCCGATATATGTTTATTTTCCAACCGGCAGAGGAAGGTGTTCGTGGCGCCTTTGCGTTCCGTCACCAGTGGAATTTTGGAAAAATAGATGAGTTGTATTGCTGCCATATCGGGTTTGCCCCGGAGGATACGTTTGTGGCGGGGGCAAAAGGGTTTCTTGCGACCAGTAAGTTTGATGTGACTTTTACCGGAAAAAGTGCACATGCGGGGTTAGCACCGGAGCGGGGGCGGAATGCGTTGTTGTCTGCGGCAAAGGCAACTATGGATATGCAGGCATTTCCGCGGCCGGAAACAGGAATCACACGGTTGAATGTTGGAAAATTAGAAGCCGGAGAAGCACGCAATACGATTCCGGCGCATGCAAAAATGATCGTGGAAACGAGAGGGGAAAAAGGAGAATTAAATACGTATATGAAAGAGCAGGCACTTTCCTGTATCGAGCAGGCGGCCAAAACGTATGGTGTCACATATGAAGTACGGTTTCAGGGAGAAAGCGTCAGTGCGGTCAGTGATGAAGAACTCAGTCAGAACGTATTGGCAGCGGCAAAACAAACCGGTGTTTTTTCAAATTATATATTGACGAAAAACTTTGGAGCCAGTGACGATGGAGCTGTGTTCATGGATATGGTAGAACAGCAGGGCGGAAAGGCTGTATATATGCTTTTGGGTGCAAAGATAAAAGGCCTGCATCATGAATCCGTGTTTGATTTTGATGAAGAAGTATTGGGGAAAGGTTTCTTGTTATATAAGAAACTATATGAACGCAGAATAAGCAATCTCCGTTTCAAGTGTGTAGAGCACTAAGTGGTGTGATCATATTAAGATAATTGACTTTTTCAGGGGAAAGTGATAGGATTTGAACGCAGAATAAGCATTCCCCGGCTTCAAGCGCGTAGAGCACTAAGCGGTCGGGAAAGGAGATGCTTATGTCAGTGGAAGTTAAAAACGCCCACTGACAGGTCGCAAAGCGACTGCATTCATGAGCAAGTAGCGAGAGCGGATTACGAATGTCCGCTTTACATAAATGTAGAAAGAAGGAAACAGAGTATGATAAACCCGGCAGCAGCTATGAAAGTAATGAAAGCAAAAAATCAGTTTGTGAGCAACCATCCGAAATTTGCGGCATTTTTCCGTAAAGTCTTAACCGGTGGGGTGCAGGAAGGCACCGTGATCGAGATTACCGTGACCAGACCGGGGGAGGAACCGATGACAACAAATATGCGTGTACAGCAGTCTGATATTGAGCTGTTCCAGAGTCTGAAAGATTTGAATGGCTGATCGACAGAAAATGGAAGATGATTTCTATGAGTTATCTTTTTCCGGATTATAGATGGGGAGAACTGGTTATTAGATATTATACGAGGAGGTGACGGTATGTATTCAATGGTGATACTGGATGATGAAAAAATCGTATTACAGGGAATTCAGAAGCTTTGTCAGAAGGAAGATTTTGGATTTGTCATCAAGGGAGCTTTTGTGGACTCTCTGAAAGCGTTGGATGCATTGCCGGATCTGCGCCCGCATCTGATCATTACCGATGTGCGGATGCCTCAGATGGATGGTCTGGAATTTGCAAGACGGGCCAAGGAAATCCTTCCGGAAAGTGAAATTGTAATTTTGTCCGGATACCGTGATTTTTCTTATGCGCAGACTGCCATGCAGATTGGAGTCAGTGACTATTTGCTAAAACCGATTAAAAAAACTGATTTTGGAGATATGTTGCACCGAATGTATGAACGCCTGGAGGCAAAGCTCGGACAGGCAGCCTATTATCAGGTGCTGGACGGATATGCCAGGGGGCTTGTGGGAGAAAAGGAAGTGAAACATGCCGTCTCTTCCGTGCAGCCTGCCAATGTGGCACAGCGTCCCGGTGTACTGGCGAAAGAAGGTGAGCAGTCTCCTACGAAGATTGTGCGAGATGCCCTGTATTATATCCGCAGACATTACAACGAGAATATTTCCCTGACGGATGTGGCAGCACATATCAATGTCAATAAAAGTTATCTGTGTGATGTGTTTAAAAAGGAACAGAAGGTGACCATTCTTCAGTACATGACGAATCTGCGTATTGAAAAAGCAAAAGAGTTGCTTCTGCATACGGATATGAAAATGTATGAGATTTCCGTGGAAGTAGGCTACAATGACTACACTTATTTTTCACAGATTTTCAAGCGAAATACAGGAGAAACACTTTCAGAGTTCCGTAAAAAAGCAGGAAGTTAAACACAAACGGGAAATCAATAGATAAGAAGAGAAAAACAAGCCGGGGCAAAAACAGAATTCGGAAAGCAAATAATAAAAAGTGAAAAGCACTCACAGGAGAGAAGCTCAGAAAAGGAGCAACTCTTCCTATGGGTGCTTTTTATGGTAAAGAGGACATAAGCATCTCCCTTACCCACCGCTTAGTGCTCTACGTACTTGAAGCGGGGGAATGCTTATTCTGCGTTCAAGTTGCGGTTATCTTTTTTCTCAGATGGATCATGTTCAAGAACCGGAAGCGTTAGATCACACCAGGTACGGTTATTTTGTATCTCGTAGGAAAGACCATAGGAAATCCCACAGAGAATTTGTATGCGGCGCTGTATATTTTGCACACCGTAGCTTTTCTGGTCAAAATCCAGCAGTTCCTGTCTGGAAGCATCAAAATCCAGAAGCGTTTTCATCTGTTCCAGAGAGATGCTGGTGCCGTCATTTCCAATCCGGATATGCAGTGTATGTTCCCAGATAAAAATCTCCAGATCAATGGCGAATGGATCATCCGGGGAGATCATACCGTGTTTGATGGCATTTTCCACCAGTGGCTGCAGGGTAAAACGGGGAATGTAGAGTTCTGCCACTGTATCCGGAATTGTGATCGATATGCTCAGACAGTCTTCGTAGCGGAACTGCTGTAATACCAGGTAACTCCGTACATATTCCATTTCCTGTGCCACCTGAATGTAGGGACTGTGGCTTTTGGTCAGGCTGAGCCGGAACATATCTGACAGAGCGGTGACCATTTCGCTGATTTCATCTTCGTCATTGGCGATGGCCAGCCAGTTGATAGAGTCCAGAGTATTGTATAGAAAATGTGGATTGATCTGGCTTTGCAGCAGGGCAAGTTCCGCATCCTTTTTCTCCAGATTTTTTACAAAATTTTCCCGGATCAGAGTATCCATTCGGTTGACCATTTGCTGGTAGGAATGATAGATCTGAATGATTTCGTCCGGCTGTCCTTCAAAGGAGAAATTTTCAGGATCCGCTGGTTGTATATTTGAAAAGGATACAGAAGAACGATCCGGAGCATTTACAGCCGCCGTATTTGTGGTGTCAGATGTCAAACCAGTATCATCATCAGCATCTTTATTCAAAACCGGAGTCCGTCCGGGAAAGACCATTGGTTTCATATCGCTGCGGTAGTGATCCATAGTATGTGCCAGATGGATGATAGGATCTGACAGGGAGGAGGCTGTCCGCCGGGACAGGAAAAACAGGATCGCTACCATGGCTGCGCCCAGTAAGATCGCCTGCAGGACAAAAATTGTCAGCGGTTCCGAAACTTCCCGGAATGGAGTGGCAGTATATAGATACCATCCGTTTTCTGTAACCGGCCGGATGTTCAGGACAAAACGTTTGCCATGAGAGGACAGAATCAAGCCTTTTTCCTGCGGAGAAAAATCTTCTAATAAATAAGAATAATCAGCAGAAGAATTATTTTGCAGGATGGCTCTTCCATTCTTGTTTACCAGCCAGATATTTGTCGTGTGACCGAAGTTAAATTCTCCCATTAGGTCTTGTAAAAAAGTATCATCCAGATACAGCATAAGGTAGCCAAGCAGGGTCGTGTAGTCCGACATACTGTATACGGGACGTGCCATCATAATATGTTGTTGACTGCCCGGAGTGGTATGAGAGGAAGCTGCTTCCGATACTGCCAAATCAGCAGAATCCGAGCCGGAAGTATAGGCAGATAAAGGTGTGTAATCCGGATCCACATACCACAGATATGGCTTATGGCTGTTTTGCAACTGCGCGAGCCATGTGGAATGAAAAATTGTATCATAGTCGGAAATATTGGTAAATGCTTTTTCTGTGGAGTACAACGTCTGGCTGTTACCGGTCAGGATTACACAGTTGATATAATCCCGGTTGGCGATAAAACCGTTAATGTGGTAGGCAACGTCCGTATTTTGTGGAAACTGCTCGCCGGCGGTACTGCTGGCAAGAATCTGCTGGATTTCGCTGTTGAAGATCATATCCTGGGATAAGATCTGTGTATTATCGACAATATGTGCTATGTCGCTGCGGACTTTTTCCGTAGCGGCTGCCTGGGAATTGATGACGGTCTGGCGGTAGTTCAGAGTCAGCATAACAATGGAAACGGTACAGACGATGGCAGTGACCGGAGCGGCGATCCGGAAAATGGACAGCAGCAGCCGGTGTCGGAAACTCTGATTATCTCGTTTATGTATGTTTAGTGATTTTTTTTTCATAAAGTTACCTCAAGTTATAGATGGAAAGTCATATTTTTTCAATATTATTGACGCTTACACCATAGTATTTTAACAGAAAAATGTAATAAGACAAAGAAAATCTATATTTCCCAAATATAGTCAATAAAAAACGAAATTTTCTTTATATTTTTAAACGGCGTTTCCGATACAATAAAGGAGGTTTGAAGAGCGCGAAGGAGTTAGGGTTTTTCGTGCAGAAAAAGTATTTATTATTGGGAGGAAAATTGAAACATGAAGAAAAAAGACAATCAAAGTTCAGTGGTTGCGTTTGGCGTACATGGTTGGTTCCATATTATTTACATGATGCTGATGTTTTGGTTTTATGTAGGAATGATCAATGACGGAAGTAACAATATTGCAGGAAAAATTGCAGAACATATGCTGGGTAGTGCAAAAATGGCAGGAACGATCTCCACTTGTAATTCCATAGCCGGAATCATAGGTGTGGCACTGTTTATCGTAATCGGTATCTTAAACCGCAAGATCGGTTCCAGATATATGTCCGGTATTAACTGCATCATCGCCGGCATCACATATATCGGTGTACTGAATGCCCCAAACCCTGTTGTTTATACCATCATGATGGCAGTTACCTGCGGAACCATCATGTCAGCAGGTTATCTGTGCGGTGGTGTTCTGGTTGCAAACTGGTTTCCTAAGAAAAAAGGAATCGTTATGGGATATACAACTATGGGACACAATCTTGCAACAGCAATCTATGTACCCCTGATTCTGTTCCTGGTTGGAAAATTCGGAGTAACCCGTGCATGTTACCCGATTTCTATCGGATGTATCATCCTTGGTATTGTAGGAATTTTATTTGTCCGTGATACTCCATTTGAGCGTGGCTATTATCCGGACCATGTATCCAAAGAAGTATATGATGAATTTTATGATACTTCTGATGGGACAGACAGCGATAAAGATGGCGGCTGGACAGTTGGAAAATTGTTAAAATGTGATCAGGTATGGATTGTTGCACTGGTAACCGGTGTATTCCAGATCTGCTCTGTAGGAACTATGTCACAGATGATCAACCGTACTACAAACGGATTTGGATTCTCTATTACCGTAGCTGCAAGTATTATGTCTGCATGTGCCATCGTAGGTGTTGTCGGATCTTTTCTGATCGGTGTGCTGGATCAGAAACTTGGAACAAAGAAAGCAATGATCGTATTTGGATGCTGGTATGCATGTGCATTATTATTCAATTTCACAGATACGATGGCAGGTTTCTGGATCTCTATCGTTATGATCGGTATCGGTATCGGTGGAAGTGCAAACTTCACCACTTCTCTTCCGGCATCTGTATTCGGAAGAAAAGGATTTGATAAAGTAAACTCGGTACTGTTCCCAATTCAGGGTATCATTACAGCACTGACATTTGCCATCAACGGCGCAGTTATGAATATGACAGGTGGAAACATCCGTTACGCATATGCCATTGATGCATGTCTGGCTCTGATCAATGTGATTGTGATCATCGTATTTGTAAAAGATCACAAATACAATGCAGACTGGATTGCAGAACAGGAAGCAAAAGGCAGCGAAGAAGCAGAGACTTTTGCAAAAACAATCTGATTTTATCTATAAAAAAGTTAAGCAAACAAGTGAAACAGGACCCCAGGCAATGTATGTTGTCTGGGGGTTTTGCCATTGAAACTTTCACTGCGAATCGGAACTTGACGAAGCAGGGGTTTCATGTGAAAATAAAGCACAGAAAGATACAATCACCAGTATGAGATATCATCTGTCGAGTGGAACATGGCGGGATTTGTCTGATGGTATTGTGAGCGCAGATAAAGTAAAGAAGAAAAAAGGAAACAGGATGAAAAAATACAGAGTAAAAAAGAAAAATGATATCATGAGAAGTCTGCTTACAGCTCTGCTGCTGGTAATTTTGCTTGGAACAGTTCTGCTGTGCAGCGGATGCAAAACTGCAGTGCAGCCAAAAACGTCAGAAGCTACGAATGTTCAGACAGATTCCGGGGAAAAGGTATCCCTGTCGGTCTGGGCTTTTTTTGATGAAAATACACCGGGAACCTATTATGTAGATCTGTGGGAAGAACTGGCGAAGGAATATGGTTATGACATTGAATTGAAGACGTATTCCACAGAACAGATCAAAGACAAGCTGAAGATTGCGCTGGTATGCGATGAATTGCCGGATGTTTTTGCCGTATGGGGAGGAAATTATCCAAATTTTCTGTTTGATGCGAATGCCTGTCTGCCGGTGGAAAAATATCTGGAAGCATCGGAGACAAAGTTTGCCGATAATTATGTGTTGCCTTATCAAGATGGACACAATTATATCATCCCATGTCTGGTGGAGGCATATGCCGTTACCTACTGCAACAAGAATCTCATGCAGGAGATGGGACTTACGGTGCCACATACATGGGAAGAATTGGTGACACTGGTACAGCAGGTCAATACCTATAATGAAGCACATGGGACAGAATATGCAGCTATAGAGCTGGGAGACAAGGATAGTTGGCTGGGAGAATTGCTATATACGGTGATCGTAAACCGTATTGATCCTTATGCACAGGAAAAACTGGCTTCCGGGGAAATAGATTTTTCAGCTCCGGTGTTTACACAGGCAGCGGAAAAAATAATACAGCTAAAAGAGATGAATGCCTTTCCTGAAAAATTTCTGGAAATCGGAGAAGTAGAAGCGGTGCAGAATTTTGCAGATGGGAAAGCGGTGCTTTTTCCACATCAGTCAACCATCGTTTATCATTTACTGGATGAGATGGGGGCAGATGCTCTCAGTATGGAACAGTTTCCAAGCTGCAATGCGGCCTATGATGATTCTTATACACAATATATGGTAGATATTAACCATACCCTGACCCCGGGACTTTGTATCAGTTCGGACACGAACTATCCGGATGAGGCAGCACAGCTATGCCTGGAATTTGCAAAACGGGTAAATGAGCGCAATGTGACACAGTATGATTATGTGGATTTTGTAAAAGACAGCGGTCTACAGGCACCGGAAGAAAAAGCACTGGCTGTACGGCAGTTTCATGAGCAGCTGGATCAGGCAGTTCACTATACACCTTTGTGGTATGCTGTGTTGGAGAAGGAGGATGGTGATAACTGGCGGAATCTGACCAGAAAGCTGTTGGGCGGAGCAGTGAACCAGGAAGAATTTGTGCAGGATGCGGCACCGTATCTGAACGCAGAATAAGCATTCCCTCACTTCAGGTGTGAAGAGCACTAAGCGGTGGTAAGGTGGGAGGCTTATGTCAGTGGGAGTTAAAGGCCCCCACTGACAGGTCGCAAAGCGACTGCGTTCATGATAATGCGAAAAAAAGACCCCAACCAAAGGTTGAGGTCTTTTAATGCGGAAGATGGGACTTGAACCCACACGATTGCAATAATCACAAGATCCTTAGTCTTGCTCGTCTGCCAGTTCCGACACTTCCGCATTTGTCATTATGTAGTTGTTTCAAACGACTTGATTATAATAACAAAATAAGTATAAAATGTCAAGCTATATTTTTGAAAATAATCTAATAAAATATACCACTGATCATACGTAATACTGCTGAAGCTGAAACGAGGCAATTTTGTAATCCGAATTAGGTTAGTAAGTGGCCCCAGGTGATTTAACTTCCGATGTAGTTCACTCTAAGAAAGTAAAGACATCATCCCAGTATTCCTCGCCCAGTAGATACATTGCTTCTCCGTGACCTGCACCTTGGACCGTGATTTTTTCTTTGTTATTACCAGGTTTTGCCTGATATAAAATATCCATCATTTCATATGGAATGAAATCGTCTGCGGTACCATGAATGAACAACATCGGCTTTTTGCAGTTTTTTACCTGATTTAGAGCAGATGCTTCTTTGAAAGAGTAACCGGCTTTTGCTATGGCAAACAGGTTGGCAGTGTACATCAGCGGAAATTCCGGCATACCAAAACGAAGTTTCAATTCACTGGAAAAAATATCCCACACGCTGGTATAACCGCAGTCTTCTATAAAGGCAACTACCTGATCCGGGGTATCTTCACCAGCTGTCATCATGGTTGTGGCAGCACCCATGGAAATACCGTGAATAACGATTCTGGCATCGGAATCCTGAGCGATGATCCAGTCAATCCAGGAAAGGATATCCTTTCGGTCGAGCCAGCCCATGCCAAGGTAATTACCATCGGTATCACCACAGGCACGCAGATCCGGAGTCAATACCTGATAATTGTGAGCATAGTAGTGCTGAGCCAGGCTGGTTGCACCGAGATGATCACCGCGGTAGCCATGCAGGGCAATTACCCAATCATGGGATTCGCCATTTGGATAATAAACACCATTGCAGTGAATATCATCTTCAGTTGTGATTTCAACCGTCTGTCCCGGATTTTCAGCAAGGAAAGCTTCGTTTGCTTCCTGCTGAGCAATTTTGCCTTCTGCGATTGTACGTTCTGTATCATCGGCTGTTTCCGGAATTTCCAGGGCAACGGTTCTGTTTCCACCGTCACCGGAACGACCAATAGAATAATTCACAAGATAATTTCCGGCAAAGAGGGAAATCAGAACAAACAGTGCAGCAAGAATTGCTATGATGCTGAGTACAACTTTTTTGATGCTGAGTTTTTTCTTTTTTGTTATTTTCATGTATATAAAAACCTTTCTTTCATATTTGTTTGGGTATCAAACCATTATAATATACATGATTGATGAAATATCTTCAAGAAAAAATATAATATGCAATGTAACAGGGAACAAAAAATACGTTCAAAGAGATTCTACAATATATTATCCATGATGATTTAACAGACCGGAGCGAAGCGGAGACATGAACCTTGGGTTCATGTCTCCGTCCACAAAAAAAAACCCCAACCAAAGGTTGAGGTCTTTTGATGCGGAAGATGGGACTTGAACCCACACGACTGCAATAGTCACAAGATCCTTAGTCTTGCTCGTCTGCCAGTTCCGACACTTCCGCATGTGTCATCTTTATTTGTTTCCGACAAGAAAGAATGATACCAAAAGGCGGGCATAATGTCAACAGTTTTGTAAAAAAAATATAAAAAACATACATTTCAAAAAACACGAAAAAAGTGTTGACAATTAAAACTCGTTGTTGTATTATATGCTTTGTCAGCTGCGGGGCAGCAAAGCAATTTGATATGCAGGAATGGCGGAATTGGCAGACGCGCACGGTTCAGGTCCGTGTGACTATTGCAGTCATGAGGGTTCAAGTCCCTTTTCCTGCATTTTAATCAACGATGCAGCAGAACAATTTAATACGCAGGAATGGCGGAATTGGCAGACGCGCACGGTTCAGGTCCGTGTGACTATTGCAGTCATGAGGGTTCAAGTCCCTTTTCCTGCATCATTGAAATCAGCAGAGTATATCTGCTGATTTTTGCGTTATAATTATTATGGTGATATAAAATTTTGTATTTTGGCATGTCTTTTTTCAGTAAGCTATCGAATAAATTCTCCTGCAAGTACAATTATTCTTTCAATCCATGAAATGAACAAAGTGTAACATAATGATACAAATTTACAGTATTTGGGAAAAATATTTCTATATTTCTGCTTATCAAAGTAGTAAACTTGTTTTTATAAGATTTATATTGTTAATGAATGAAAACAGTTCAAGTTGGGGGCAGACAATGAAAACTACAAACATAAAAAGTGAATCTGGTAAAATATCTTTATGGGAAAAACTTAGCTACAGCGGCGGGGATGTGGCAAGCTGCATTACGTTTGGTGCAGTCAGTTCTTACCTTTCCTATTATTATACAGATATCGCAGGAATTTCCATTGCAGCAGTGGGCGTGATCTTTGGCGTGACAAGATTGTTGGAAGCACTGGTGAATTTCCTGACGGGCGTTGCTATTGATGGCAGTCATTTCAAAGGTGGTAAGGCAAAGCCGTTTATTTATGCAACTACAATCCCGCTGACAATTATGGTTATTCTGGTTTTTATGGTACCGGATCTGAGCGCACACGGGAAGGTGACGTTTGCGTTTATTACTTATTTATTATTCTGTATCTTGTATGCGGTCAACAACACTGGTTACGGCACTTTACTGTCGTTGCTGACCAGTGACGTGAAAGAACGGCGTGTGCTGAATAGTTTTAAAGTATTTGGAAGCGGAACAGGAAGTTTGCTGGTAAGTTTCCTGACGCTGCCATTGGTAGCACTGTGCGGCGTGCAGGGACGTTTCAGTTTTGCACCGGTGGCGGTAATCTATGGTGTGATCAATCTGGTGTTACTTGGAAATTGTAGTATTTCCTGTCGGGAACGTGTGCAGACAGACGGGGAAGCACGTATGAGTTTTAAGGAATCTCTGCACTGTGCGGCAAAAAGCCGGTCATGGATTTTGCTCTGTGTGATCGGAGCCTGTGTTATGGTTGTTATGATACTGCAGAACCAGAGCATTATGTATTACGCGAAATATATTTTGATGGATGAGAGCAGGGCAACATTAATTCTCACGATTTATACAATGACACAGCTTTTGGCGGCATTGTTTATGGATAAGATGCTGGATTGGCTTGGAAACAGAAACTGTATGCTGTTTGGATTTGGTGTTTTTCTGGTGTTGACAGTGGTTATGTTTGCATTTAGGAAAAATCTGATCTTATTCTGCATTTTTATGTTATTGGCAGGGCTTGGAAAAAGTATGGCAACCAGTCCATGTTATGCCATTTGTGCGGATACGGTAGATGAAGTAGAAGCGTTGACTGGAAAACGTCCGCAGGGGGTGATGACATCCTTTATGATGTGCACGATGAAAGCTGGGACTGCCATTGCCGGAGTGGTATTTTCAGTGGTGCTCCATGCAGGACATTATGCGGCAGAGACGGCGCAGCAAAGTCCGGAGGCAATTTGTGCCATTTACATGAATCTGTTTTGGCTACCGATGCTGATCGTGGCAGGATGCATGGTGCTGGCATTTTTCTTTAAGCGCCAGTCGATCCAAAAGTAAGTCTGCTGATTAAAAAAAAGAAGAAATTGCGGGGAAAATAAGAGACAAAGACGGACTTCTCTTTTTAAACACTCTGTGCTATAATGTGACGACAAGTGACAAGACAGACAAAATAACGAAATTAAGTGTATTTGTCTATCCTATGAAAAACCATATCCTTATAGCGATATGAGAATAAAGGAGAGTAGTTTTATGAAAAAAATACTAAATCATATTTTTATTGATGGTTTGAGTGGAATGGCATTAGGTCTTTTTTCTACACTGATCATCGGAACGATTATCGGACAGATCGGAAATTTAGTAGGAAATGAGATTGGAACTTATCTGATTGCAATTTCGAATGTGGCAAAAACAGTGACTGGCGCAGGTATTGGCGTTGGTGTGGCAGCAAAATTTAAACAGGGGCCGCTTGTGACGGTATCTGCAGCGGTAGCTGGTATGATCGGAGCATTTCCGACCCTTGGAATGGAAAGCTTTGCGCTTGGAAAAGCAGGAGAGCCTCTGGGAGCTTTTGTGGCAGCTCTGATCGGCATTGAGTGCGGCAGGCTGGTTGCAGGAAGAACAAAAATTGATATTATTTTGACGCCACTGGTATCCATTTGTACCGGTGCGGCAGCAGGATTTATCGTGGGACCGCCAATTTCCAATTTTATGAAATGGCTTGGAAATCTGGTAAATATTAACGTAGAGGCATCTCCGATTCTTGGAGGTATCGCAGTATCCGTTCTTATGGGAATGATTCTGACTCTGCCAATCAGTTCTGCGGCACTTGGTGTTTCCATGGGACTGACAGGGCTTGCAGCAGGTGCAGCGACGATTGGATGCTGTTGTCAGATGGTAGGTTTTGCGGTAGCAAGTTATCGGGAAAACAAATTTGGCGGTTTTATTGCGCAGGGAATCGGAACATCCATGCTTCAGGTGCCAAATATTTTGCGCAGACCACTGATCTGGCTTCCACCGATCATTTCCAGTGCGATTTTGGGACCGGTCGCATCAGCAGTACTTCATATGGTAAGTACACCGATCGGATCAGGAATGGGTTCCGCAGGATTTGTAGGTCAGATTGCTGCTTATGGTGCGATGCTTGAGACAGGAATGTCATCTAAAGTGGCACTGATTCAGATTCTTCTCATGCATTTTATTCTGCCGGCAGTTGTGACACTGATTTTCTCAGAAGGAATGAGAAAAGCCGGATGGATCAAAGAAGGCGACATGAAACTGGAAGTATAGCTTAATGGAGGTAAAGTATTATGGAAAACTTCGTATATGAAACACCGACAAAAGTGTATTTTGGAAAAGGTGAAGAACAAAACGTAGGAAAAATCATTGCCGGATTTGCACCGAAGAAAGTGCTGGTTCATTTTGGTGGCCAGTCTGCCAGAAAAAGTGGATTGTTAGACCGCGTGGAAAAAGCACTGGAAGCAGAAGGGATTGATTATGTGGAACTTGGCGGTGTGACAGCCAATCCGGAGTTGAAGCTGGTGCGGGAAGGTATCGCACTCTGCCAGCGGGAAGGCGTTGATTTTGTATTAGCCGTTGGTGGTGGCTCTGTACTGGATTCTTCCAAAGATATTGCAAATGGTGTGGCAAATCCGGATATTGACGTGTGGGATTTTTCGCTGGGAAAATGTGTACCACAGAAAACATTACGTAAAGGAGCAATCCTGACACTGGCAGCAGCAGGTTCTGAAATGTCCAATTCCTGTGTTATTACAAATACGGAAACAAATGAAAAACGAGGCTATGGATGTAGCTGCAACCGCATGGATTTTGCCATTGAAAATCCGGAATTGACCTACACGGTAAGTCCGTATCAGACAGCATGTGGCATTGTTGATATTGGAATGCATACGATTGAACGCTATTTTTGCCCTGGAGAGGACACTTATCTGACCGACGCGATAGCAGAAGCTGTAATCAAAAATGTAATGAAGGCCGGAAAAGACTGTCTGGCAGATCCGGAAAATTATGAAGCGCGTGCAAATATGATGTGGGCATCTTCATTGGCTCATAATGGCCTGACAGGATGTGGACGAAAGACTCAGCTTGTTGTTCACCAATTAGAGCATGAGGTTTCCGGAATGTATACACAGGTGGCACATGGAGCTGGTCTGGCAGCGCTCTGGTGCAGCTGGGCACGTTATGTATACAAAGCAAACATCAGCCGTTGGTTACAGTATGCGCAGAAGGTATGGAATGTGGATGTGGATTTTGAACATCCAGAGAAAACCGTTGAGACAGCTATCAATATGCAGGAAGCGTTTTATACATCTATTGGAATGCCAACCAATCTGAAAATGCTTGGTGTGAAGGAATCTGATCTGGAAACACTGGCATTGAATTGCTCCAGAGGAAAGACTCGTACTCTGATCGGTTACAAAGAACTGGAATACGATGATATACTGGAAGTGTTCCGTATGGCATACGATGCGTAATTCTTGTTTAGGGTGATTTGGAACAAGCAGAAACGAACTCCAACAAGAACCTGAAAAATTTTCTGTGACCACTGCATCGCTTATTTCCGACCGCTCCCGCGAACTCGCCCGCAAAACCTGCGTGCTCAGACACACTCCCGCGGTCGGGCTAGACGCAGCAGTCACAACGAAAATTTTACAATGGTTCTTTCGTTGGAGTTCGTTTCTGCTTTGTTCCATTTACACCGTGCACTGCGTGACACGCATGCATACACTTCTTTGAACTAATAAACACTATGTTGCATGCGCAGATTTACGCTAAGAAAAATGAGAAAAACGAAGAAATTTGGCTATTTACGCCACCCTTGACCATATACAAAAGAACTGCTATACGTCGATTACCGACGGCGAGAAACTCAAAAACAGTTTCATTTTTCCGTCGCTGACAACAGTGTAGCAGTTCTTTTTAAACCACACTAAACAAGAATTGTATAAAAATAAAAAAATCCTGTAGTAAACGACACCTTTTTTCCGTTATTATATATAGAAAGATAAAACAAAACATTTTTACTACGGATGTCTGTAAAAAACGGGGGAGGAAACATTATGCTTTTGTTTTTAACCATGCTGGACAGTGACGAGGACCGGTCCAAATTTGTTCAGCTTTATCATAAATATCGATATTTCTTGTGGTATTTGGCACGTGAAAGGCTACAGGATGACCATCTGGCAGAAGATGCAGTACAGGAGACATTTCTGGCACTGACGCGTCACATGGACAAAGTTGGCAGTGTAGAGTCTGCCGCAACGCGGAATTTTCTGGCAACCATTGTAAAAAATAAAGCAACGGATCTATGGAGAAAGCGTCAGGGAATTATGGAAGAGGAAGAAGCTTCCCCAAAACAGGAAGCAGAAGTTTCAGGGGAAGATGTGCTGGATCAGTATCTGGTGAAGGAAAGTTATGAACGTATTTTGCAGGCCATTCAGAAACTGGATGAGATTTATCGTGTGGTATTTGAGTTCAAATATTTGCATGAGCTTTCAGATCGGGAGATTGCTGATCTGCTTGGTGTAACACCAAAAGTGGTAAATGTGCGTATTTTCCGGGCGCGGAAAAAATTGCAGAATCTTCTGAGAGAGGAGTGATGGCACAGTGAACAGACAAAATCAGGGAAAATCAGAGAAAAACGAGTATATTTATAAAAAAAGAAAAAAAGTGCGGGGCGCAGATGAAGTATTAAAACGGGCGCTGGCAGACTGCATGCAGGAAGAAGTGAACCAGGTGCAGAAAAAGCTGGAACGAGAAGGGCAGCATGCATTTTCAAAGCCGTTTATTGAAAAAATGCAGTTTGTTTTAAAGCAGGGAAAACAGGCAGAAGAGCAGCAGAAAAAGAAAACACGTGGACGGCGATGGACCCGTGTGGCAGCCGCATGTATCGTATGTGTGGTTGTGGCAGGCGGAAGCTGGGTTGGACTGCGTGGAAGTTTTAAAATGTCGCAGGATGAAACGTCTGCTTTGACAGACAAAAAAGAAACTGTAAGTCAGGCGGAAAGTGCTGAAATGGGAAAGGCAGAAAAAGAAAACAGTCAGGATTCGGCGGGCACAGAGGAAGACGCATCAGTATCTACGGGGATGCTTGCACAGAATGTGGATATAAAAGTGCTGGAAGTGACACCAACATCCCTGAAAGTAAGATTGACAAATAACGGCGATGAAGATATTAGTTTTGGAGATGATTACGAAGGCATAGAAGTTTATGATGAGGCGACAGATACATGGATAGAGTGTCAAAAGCAGTATGAAATCGCATGTAAGGATATTTTACATTTTGTGAAGCCAGGGGATAAACAGAATTGGTTTGACTGGTACGTAGACTGGGCAAATGTATATGGTTCTCTTGGGGCAGGGCATTATCGCCTGCAGAAAAATATTTCCATTGGAAATATCGATGGTGGCGACCAGTATGTGCAGATGATTCAGATTGAATTTGATGTCAGATAATAGCTATAGCCAATGCAGATAGAATTTGATGTCAGATAACAGCAGTGATTGCAGGAGGAGAAGAATTATGAAAGGAAAGAAAAAAACGGGAAAATGTTCTGTTTGGGGAAAATGGATACTTTGTATGCTGTTAGTTGGATGTATGCTGTCCACAATCGGATGTGGAAAAAGTGCGCAGTCAAGTGCGGACAGCAGCGGAACAAATCACAGTGAAAGTGGTTTTGGAACTTTTCAGGCAGATAGTCAGAAAACAGCCAGTGAGGGAACAACGGCTGAGGATGGTGCCACAGAAGCAACAGTAAATACAGACGATGCCGTGGAACAAAGTGCACAGGACTTTGAAGAACAGGGAGCAGATACGAATGGAACAGAATTTGAACAGGTGGAAGGGGCTAACACAGAGCAGAAACTGATCAAAACAGTCAATATGTCAGCGGAGACTACCGAGTTTGATACATTGGTAGCGGATGTGCGGGCAAAGACGGAGAGTGCCGGCGGTTATGTGGAAAATTCAGATATAGGTGGAAATTATGGCGCAGCTATGACACGTTATGCATATCTTGTTCTTCGTATACCGGCAGATAAACTGGATGATTTTGTGGGCGAAGTGAAAAATGCGTCTAATGTGCGATCCTTTGGCGAAAGTACGGAGGATGTTACGCTGCAGTATACAGATCTGGATACTCATATCAAAGCACTGCGGGAAGAATTAGATGCACTGTTTTCCATGATGGAGCAGGCCACATCGATGAAAGATATTTTGGCTATCCAGTCTCAGATTACAGAGGTTCGTTATGAAATTGAAAATTATGAATCACAGCTTCGTGTCTACGATAATCAGGTGACTTACAGTACCGTATATCTGGATTTGTACGAGGTAAACCGGGAAAGTTCCACGGCTGGAACAACTTTTGGTGAGCGTGTGAAAATAAAATTTAACGATAATCTGTATCAGATGGGACAGGGATTTCAGAACTTTATGGTTGGATTATTGGGCGGACTGCCAATATTGCTCCCGATCGTTGTCATTTGTGTGGTGGTTGTCGTAGTGCTTCGCAAAATCTGGAAAAAGAAAAAAAGTGGCGGACAGGAAAAAACAGAAGAGTAAGAAACGACAGCTGTAGTTGGCTGTAACGGGAATCCACCTTGCGGGATTCCCGTTTTTGTGGTAAAATAGAAAAACTTTAGTGAACATTTGTTCACTGACTTGAAAGGATGAAAAAATGGCAGATAAAGTAACATATGACGCGGGAAGTATTTCCGTACTGGAAGGCCTGGAAGCGGTTCGTAAGCGTCCGGGTATGTACATCGGAAGTGTGTCCCGCAAGGGTTTGAACCACCTGATCTATGAGATCGTAGATAATGCGGTGGACGAGCATCTGGCAGGAGCCTGCAGTGAAATCAGGGTAACACTGGAAGCAGATGGTTCCTGTACCGTTGAGGATAATGGACGAGGTATCCCGGTTGGAATGCATGAAAAAGGAGTTCCGGCGGCACGACTTGTTTTTTCAACGCTGCATGCCGGAGGAAAGTTTGATGATTCTGTATACAAGACAAGCGGAGGTTTGCACGGTGTTGGATCTTCCGTAGTAAACGCATTGTCCACCTATCTGGATGTACAGATCAGCCGGGATGGTGCAATTCACCATGACCGTTATGAGCGTGGAGTGGCTGTGGAGCCACTGGTAGATGGTTTGCTTCCAGTGATCGGAAAGACCAAAAAGACCGGTACAAGGATTAATTTTCTCCCGGATCCGGAAATTTTTGAAAAGACAAGATTCAAAGAGGATGAAGTAAAAAGCCGCTTGCATGAGACAGCATATCTGAATCCGAATCTGACAATTGTATATGAGGATCTGCGCGGTGAGGAGCCGGAGCATATCGTTTATCATGAAGAAGAAGGAATCATCGGATTTGTCCGTGATCTGAATAAAAAAGCAGAAGTATTGCATGACGTGGTTTATTTCAGGGGGGAGAGCGAAGGCATCACCGTGGAAGCTGCATTTCAGTATACAAATGAGTTTCATGAAAATATTCTGGGCTTCTGTAACAATATTTACAATGCGGAGGGCGGTACTCATATCACCGGTTTTAAGACGATATTTACAACGGTGATGAATCAATATGCCCGCCAGCTTGGAATCTTGAAGGAAAAGGACACAAATTTTACCGGCGCAGATGTGCGTAACGGTATGACTGCAGTTATTTCCATCAAGCACCCGGATCCGCGTTTTGAGGGACAGACCAAGACAAAACTGGATAATCAGGATGCCTCCCGTATTACAGCAAAGGTAACCGGCGACGAGATTCAGCTGTTTTTTGACAAAAATCTGGAGACACTGAAAATAGTATTATCCTGCGCGGAGAAAGCGGCAAAAATCCGTAAGACAGAAGAAAAGGCAAAGACAAACTTGCTGACAAAGCAGAAATTTTCTTTTGATTCCAACGGAAAACTGGCAAACTGTGAGAGCAGGGATGCTTCCAAATGTGAGATTTTCATCGTCGAGGGAGATTCTGCTGGTGGTTCCGCAAAGACCGCCCGCGATCGTAATTTCCAGGCGATTCTTCCAATCCGTGGAAAAATTCTGAATGTAGAAAAAGCAAGCATCGATAAAGTGCTGGCAAATGCGGAGATCAAGACAATGATCAATGCTTTCGGATGCGGATTTTCCGAGGGATACGGCAACGATTTCGATATTTCCAAATTGCGTTATGATAAGATTGTTATTATGGCAGATGCCGATGTGGATGGTGCGCATATTTCCACACTGCTTCTGACATTATTCTATCGTTTTATGCCGGAACTGATTTTTGAGGGGCATGTATACATTGCAATGCCGCCACTTTATAAAGTGATTCCGTCAAAGGGAAAAGAAGAGTATCTCTATGATGATGCAGCTCTGGAGCGTTATCGCAAGACGCACACTGGAGGTTTCACATTGCAGCGTTACAAAGGTCTGGGTGAGATGGATGCAGAACAGCTCTGGGAGACCACACTGGACCCGGAGACACGTATGCTGAAAAAAGTAGAAATCGAGGACGGACGAATGGCATCGGATGTGACAGAAATGCTAATGGGTACGGATGTACCGCCACGAAAAGCATTTATTTATGAGCATGCTAACGATGCAGAATTAGATATCTAATGAATGAAAATGAACGCAGAATAAGCATTCCCCCGCTTCAAGTGCGTAGAGCACTAAGCGGTGGGTAGGGGGATGCTTATGTCAGTGGGAGTTAAAAAGCTCCCACTGACAGGTCGCAAAGCGACTGCGTTCATGAGCAAGTAGCGAAAGCGGATTGCGAATGTCCGCTTTACATAAGTAGGATAATTAGTCTGAAAATGAACGATGTAGAACCGGATATCTAATAAAGTAATGTAAGCGGATGATGTAATGATCCGATAAACGAATAGAGTAGAAAAATCCAGATCAGAAACAAAAAAGAATATTTGTCTGATCCGGATCAGGATTCGCAGGTGAACCCTGAATAGTGATTGTAGGAGAGAAACATGGCAGAAAACAGAGAGCAGATCATCCGGACCGAGTATTCGGAGATCATGCAGAAATCATATATCGACTATGCAATGAGTGTTATTATTGCTCGTGCCCTGCCGGATGTGCGGGACGGATTAAAGCCGGTACAGCGCAGAACGCTGTATGATATGCACGAGCTGGGCATCCGCTATGACCGCCCGTATCGTAAGTGTGCGCGTATTGTCGGCGACACGATGGGTAAATATCATCCGCATGGTGACAGTTCTATATATGGAGCCCTGGTCGTGATGGCGCAGGACTTCAAATACGGTATGCCGTTAGTGGATGGACACGGAAACTTTGGCTCCATCGAAGGTGACGGCGCCGCAGCAATGCGTTATACCGAGGCACGTCTGCAGAAAATCACACAGCAGGCGTATCTGGCAGATTTAGATAAAGATGTGGTAGATTTTATCCCGAACTTTGACGCGACAGAGAAAGAGCCCTCGGTACTTCCGGTAAAAGTCCCTAATATTCTGATCAATGGTGCAGAAGGAATTGCGGTAGGTACGGCAACCAGCATTCCACCGCACAATCTGGGCGAAGTCATTGATGGTGTGATTGCATACATGAAAAATCCAGATATTACCACAGAAGAAATGATGGAGTACATTCCGGGACCGGATTTTCCAACAGGTGGAATCGTTATTAATAAAGATGAACTGGTTTCCATTTACGAATCCGGAAATGGCAAGATCAAACTGCGTGGAAAAGTAGAGATTGAGCCGATGAAGGGCGGAAAAGAACGTATCGTTATCACGGAAATTCCATACACCATGATCGGAGCAAATATCGGTAAATTCCTGAATGATGTATACAGTCTGGTTGAAACGAAAAAAACATCTGATATCGTGGATATATCCAACCAGTCTTCTAAGGCAGGTATCCGTATTGTTATTGAACTGAAAAAAGGAGCTGATGCACAGAATCTGTGTAATCTATTATATAAGAAGACACGACTGGAAGATACTTTTGGTGTAAATATGCTGGCAGTTGCCAATGGAAAACCAGAGACTATGGGATTAGTATCTGTAATTCGACACAACGTACAATTCCAGTATGAACTTGCAACCCGCAAGTATACAACCCTGCTGAAAAAGGAACAGGACAAGTGTGAGATTCAGGAAGGTTTGATCAAGGCCTGTGACGTCATTGATCTGATTATCGAAATCCTGCGTGGAAGTAAAAATATCAAACAGGCGAAAAAATGTCTGATCACTGGAGAGACAGAAGGAATTAAATTCAAATCCAAACTTTCCGAAAAAACAGCATCCATGCTTCATTTTTCAGAGCGCCAGGCAACAGCCATTCTGGAAATGCGTCTGTATAAACTGATCGGACTGGAAATCGAAGCATTGATGGCAGAGCATGAGGAAACGCTGAAAAATATTGCACTGTATCAGGAAATTCTTGGCAGTCGTTCTGCGATGGCAAAAGTCATTATCAAAGAGCTTAAGTCATTGAAAAAAGAATTTGCACATCCGCGCCTGACTGTAATAGAAAACGGAAAAGCAGCTGTATACAAAGAAAAAGAAGTAGAAGCTGTTCCTGTTGTATTACTGATGGATCGTTTCGGTTATGTGAAAACTGTGGATAATTCCGTTTACGAGCGCAACAAAGAAGCTGCAGACAGTGAAAATAAGCAGATTGTTCCTTGTATGAGTGACGGGAAAATCTGTCTGTTTACCGATGACGGACAGATGCATCTGGTTAAAGTAACTGATATTCCATATGGTAAATTCCGTGATAAGGGTATTCCGGTGGACAATATCAGTAATTATGACAGTAGCACAGAAAATATTGTATACATCACTGCACTGGAAAATATAATGGACAAGAAGCTGCTTTTTGTGACAGAACAGTCTATGTGCAAAATGGTGG
>Ga0129312_1000697_pt1 | contig 25539 bp, 20 predicted proteins | sample O827metagenome_FD_94434 | JGI IMG/M metagenome (GOLD analysis project Ga0129312, IMG submission 94434) | Orangutan group fecal microbial communities from Wisconsin, USA - O827 metagenome | ecosystem: Host-associated > Mammals > Digestive system > Large intestine > Fecal | place: USA: Wisconsin... | reverse complement strand
CCAACACCCCGACGGGGTGTGGGTATGGGTAAGGAAAGAGGGAGCCACGAGGGAGAAAACCTAAGGGACAGGGAGAGGGGCTGTCAAGTCCCTTGTCCTGATCCCTTTGGTTGTCTCCCTCGTGAATAGCAGCAACGTTATTAAATGGAATAGCGAACCCGAGAAGTGCTATCCGACAAAAAGAACTATCGGTAGCTTGCTATCATAGTCAGAACCGAATGATATAGCAGAAGCACATTAAATAAAAGACTTTTTCTACAAACAAAGACCGCCGGAAAGGCGGTCTTGCTGTTTTATGTTACTCGTCGTTCTGAGGCTTATCCTTGCTGTAGTCATGCAGCATTCTTGTTCTCTTATGCGATTCCTTTTCAACGTACATCTTCGAGTCGGCTTTATTTATATAATAGTCTATATGGAGCTTTGAGCCTTTCGGCACGATGCATCCGCCGAAGCTGCCGTGTACATTGTACGGCTTTTCGCTTGTGAGATTGTATTCCGAAAGATATTCGTTGACCTTGTCGATATACGCCTTCATCTCGTATTCGCCCTTGCCCTTGCCGAATACGACATATTCATCGCCGCCGAAGCGTGCGCATATATCGTTCTCGTCTGCGGCGGACTTAAGTGCGTTTGCCATAGTGAGAATAGCGTTGTCGCCCTCGTTGTGTCCGAAGTTGTCGTTTATCAGCTTCAGATTGTCAAGATCCACCGAAATGACCATACAGTCATCCTTAACTCCGTCCTCGGCATAATCGTTGTAAATTCTGAAAAAGCCTCTGCGGTTGTACAGCGAGGTGAGAGGATCGGTGATATAGAGCATATCGATCTTCTTTGCATAGGCATAAAGCTCGTTCTGCCTGCGTACCGATTCTAAAAGCTGTGACATTGCCATAGTGAGATAGTTCAGCAGATAGTTCATACTGCTCCATGGATAGAAATTGAACGCAAGGTATCCCAGCGTATTATCCCTTATGTGAATAGGCGTGTACAAAATGACCTTGCTTTTGTCGGACATTTCGTAGAAGTCGGGGAGCATTTCCGAGGTGGGAAATTCGGTTTCGCTCTGCGGCTTTTTATCTGCGTATCTTGCTATGCACTTCATAGTATCGCAGTAGCCGTGTCTGTGTACGGGACAGTTGTCTTCGATATCGTCGATTGAATCGTTTACAAGCGAACTTTCCATAAAGTCCTTGCAGATACATATCCACGAATTCTCGCACCATATTCTTGAAAGCGTCGCCGAAATACTACTGATTGCATCGTCAAATGTAGAGCAGTTTGCAAGCTCCTGCACAATAGCCGCCGTTCTTAACGAAAAACGCCCTGTGTCATATAGTTCTTCGAACAGATCGTGCCTTTGCTTCGGCAGGAGATCAACGGCATCCTGCATATTCGTACAGCGGCAGGATATACCGTAAATTATGTTGGGCGGAATTATGCCGAGCTTTGCAGGCTTCTTGCCTCTGAGAAGAAGATTAGCCACGATATTGGCGGCCTCCTCGCCGGCTTTGTCGGCAAGTATCTTAGCGGTAGTGATATAGCCGTTAGCCTCGTCTGTACCGTCCATTCCGGTGACGGCAATTTCGCCCGGCATATCAAAGCCCAGCTCTGCCAGCTTTATCATAACAGCCGACGCCATTGCATCATTTGCACACACAATAGCTCCACAGTCAAGGTTGCCGTCCTCGTTCATCTTTTCCACCTGCTGAATTGCAGGGGTGCTCCACAGATTGCCGTAATATATTCTTGACGGCTCTATCGGTATGTTATGGCTTTTGAGTGCGTCAATGAAGCCCGCAAGACGTTCGTCACTGGTAAAGTGGTTCTTGAATCCTCCCAGAAAATTCAGTTTTCTTATGCCGTGTCTTTCTATAAGATGGCTTGTTATCAGCTCTATCTGGTGACGATAGTCGGGCATTATGCAGTAGCAGTTGGGGTAATCGTATTGCTTTCCGATTGTCAGCACGGGTATGTTCTTTTCTACCGCACGTTCGATAGTATGCCGTATCACTTCTTCGCTGCTACTCAGATAAAACGGTACAACGACGAGCATATCAATAATATCATAGTTAGGCAGATTGAAGATGTTGGTCTGACCTATATTATGCGGCGCTCCCTCATAGTAGCAGGTACAGCAGTTGAAGATATGTACATTTATAAGATTGTCACCGAGTGTGTTGCAAAAGCCTTGTAAAAGCATTTTACCGCCTTCAAGATCACCGATACAGAAGGCAACATTTTTTCTGCCGCTTTTATTTTCCACAGATACGTCCTCCTATAAATAAATAATTCTGAAAGGTTTCTCAAATCAAAACGTGTCGCACAATGTTTTTTCGTGGATATAATATAAGTTCAGTATACCACATTTGTATGCAAAAATCAAGAAGATTTGATAAAAAATGAACATATCCGATACGGTTTTTCACGGTTTTCGGCCTCGCTTGTCCGGACTTTACTTTCATAGCACAACGAATTTCGGCGGTACGCCTAAAATCACACAAATTTATTGCATTTTCCGCTGATATGTGATACAATAAAGTCTATCAAATTGTATAAACTTCATCGAGGAGTGTTGAAATTGGAAAACAGCAACAAAAATAACAATAATTATAAAAGCAACAAGCCGTCAAAGGATAACAGACCGTCCTTCCCGAAAAGAGCGGTAATCACAGGCGGTATGCCTTACGGTAATAAACAGCTTCATTTCGGTCATGTCGGCGGTGTGTTCGTATTTGCGGATACCTACGCAAGATTCCTGCGTGACCGCATCGGTAAGGATAACGTAATTTTCGTATCGGGTACAGACTGCTACGGCTCGCCTATCGCAGAAAGCTACAGGAAGCTGAAGGAAAGCGGAGAGTTTGACGGTACTATTGAGGATTTTGTAAGGAAGAATCACGAGAGCCAGGAAAAAACGCTCAGAGATTATGATATAAGCCTCGACCTGTTCGGTGCGTCCGCACTGGATGAGCCTGCAAAGATACACAACGTGGTATCCGACAAATTTATCAGAAGGCTGTACGAAAACGGCCAGCTTGAAAAAATCACCACCTCGCAGTTCTATGACGAAAAGGCAGGCGTATTCTTAAACGGCAGACAGGTAATAGGCAAATGCCCCGTTCTCGGCTGTCAGTCGGAAAAGGGCTATGCGGACGAGTGCGATCTCGGACATCAGTATATGCCCTCAAGCCTTATCGACCCCAAAAGCACGCTGACAGGCGAAACACCGGTAATGCGTGACGTTGTGAACTGGTACTTCCGTCTTACCGAGTACACAAAGCTGCTCGGTGAATATGTTGACAGAATAAAGAAGATGCCGAATGTCCGTTCTCTTGTTTCAAAGACTATAGGCGAGTTCCTTGAACCGCCCGTTGTTCATATCAAGAAAGAGCTTCGTGAGGATTATGAGAAAATAAAGGATCTGCTTGCGCATCATACGCTGACGGACGACCCGAAAAAGCCTTCGTTCACGATATGCTTTGACACGCTTGACGAGCGTGATGCGGCAACCGAAATAATGGCACATCACGGTCTGCGTTTCAGAACAGGCAAGACGCTTGTTCCGTTCAGACTTACAGGTAATATCGAGTGGGGCGTAAAGGCTCCCGACCTTGAGGATGAAAAGGGACTTACCGTATGGGTATGGCCCGAATCGCTCTGGGCACCTATCTCATTCACCTGCGCTTATCTCAAGAGCAAGGGCATTGATATGGAGCATTACAAGGATTACTGGTGCTCAAAGGATTCGCAGGTATATCAGTTTATCGGCTCGGATAACATCTACTTCTACGGTGTCGCAGAAATGGCAATGTTCATGGCACTGAAAAAGGGCGAGATAACTTCCGACCCCGAGGACGGCGAAATGCAGCTTCCTATCCTCGTTGCAAACAACCACATTCTGTTCCTTGACAAGAAAGCAAGCAGCAGCGGCTCTATAAAGCCACCTATGGCGGCGGATCTGCTGAACTATTATACAGCCGAACAGCTCCGTATGCACTGGCTCGGGCTCGGACTTGGCACAAGGAGCGTCAGCTTCCAGCCCAAGCCTTATAATCCCGATGCAAAGCCTGAGGACAACGACCCTGTTGTAAAGGAAGGCTTCCTGCTTTCGAACGTGTTCAACAGAGCAATACGTTCCTGCTTCTATTACGCTCAGAAGTATTTTGACGGCAAGATGCCTGTAGGCACACCCGATGCGGACGTTATCGCAGAGTGCGAAAAGGCTATTCTTGAATATGAGCGTTATATGTATAAGTTTGAGTTCCATCAGGTGACCTATGTGCTTGACTCGCTTGTAAGAAAGTCGAGCAAGGTATGGTCAAAGCTCAGCCGTGAGGCTGATGCGGCAGATGATAACGAACTTCGTAAAAAGACGCTTATCAACGTGTTCCATTATATAAGAACAGCCGCACTTCTTCTGCACCCCCTCGCTCCCGAGGGTACGGAGATGCTCAGAGAGTATCTCGGATTCGGCGAGAACTTCTGGAGTTGGGATCATGTATTTGAAGGAATGGACTACTTCTGCAAGGGCGAGAGCGAGCATCAGCTTAAGTTCCTTGAGCCGAGAGTTGACTTCTTCAAAAAGCACCCCTCACAGCTTGCAGGCAGTGAAGAAAATTAAATTATTGCATCAGCACCGCCGCCGTGAAAACACAGCGGCGGTACTTTGTAAAGGATTTTTTATGAATATAAAAGACAGCAACATTGACAATGGCAAGGTGTTTGACTGGGGCAGAACGTCATATGATTATGCTAAGTACCGTGATATATATCCCGATGAGTTTTACCGCAGAATAACTGACAGAGGACTTTGTGTGTCGGGACAGAGCGTGCTTGATATAGGAACGGGAACGGGTGTAATTCCCCGTAATATGCTACGCTTCGGTGCAAAATGGACAGGTACGGATATATCACCCGAACAGATAGAACAGGCGAAACTGCTGTCACAGGGTACGGATATAAAGTATTATGTCTCTGCCTCAGAAGATTTGTCGTTTCCTGACAATTCGTTCGATGTTATAACCGCTTGCCAGTGTTTCTGGTACTTTGATCACGAAAAACTTATTCCTGAGTTCAGACGTATGCTTAAAAGCGGCGGAAGCCTTGTTGTTCTCTATATGGCGTGGCTACCGTTTGAAGATAAGATTGCAGGTATGAGCGAGGAACTTGTACTGAAATATAATCCCGACTGGAGCGGCAAGGGCGAAACAATACACCCGATACATATACCGCAGTGCTATGACGCTTATTTTGACAATGTCTACAGCGAAGAATATCCTCTCGATATGCATTTCACACGAGAGAGCTGGAATGGCAGAATGAAAGCCTGCCGGGGCATAGGAGCATCATTGCCTGAAGAAGAGATAAATTTGTGGGAAAAAGAGCATATAAAACTCCTTAAAACAAATGCACCGCCCGAATTTGATATACGTCATTACGGTGCAATCGTACAGTTAAGACTTAAAGATAAAGGATAACATTATGGAAAAATTAGCGATAGCGATGAGCGGCGGAGTAGACAGTTCGGTGGCTCTGGTGCTGTTAAAGGATAAATATGATGTCAGCGGTTATACGCTGAAACTGCACGACAGCAGAGGAACGGACGACAGCGGACTTTGCGGTTCGGCAAGCGACATCGAGGATGCAAAGGCGATAGCGGCAAAATTCGGCGTACCTCATTATCTGCTTGATATGAGGGATTTGTTTTCCAATACGGTACAGAAAAGTTTCGTACAGAGCTATCTTTCGGGAAGAACGCCTAACCCCTGCGTTGAGTGCAACGAAACCATAAAGTTCGGCGCACTGCTTGATGCGGTGAAAAAGCAGGGGATAAATCACATCGCCACAGGTCATTATGTACGCAGTTGTTATGACGAAAAAAGCGGCAGATGGCTGTTAAAGAAAGCGATAAACGCAGACGGCACAAGCAACGCAAAGGATCAGTCATATGTGCTGTACCGCTTGAGCCAGCAACAGCTTGCCGCAAGCGTTTTCCCTCTCGGTGAAATGACAAAGGGCGAGATAAGGCATATTGCGGCGGACAGCGGACTTATCAACAGCGACAAGCCCGACAGCCAGGATATATGCTTTGTGCCGGACGGCGATTATGCCGGCTTTATCGAGCGTTATACGGGCAACGCTTACCCCGACGGCGATTTTCTCGATGAAAACGGCAACGTTATAGGCAGGCACAAGGGCGTTATATTTTACACGATAGGACAGAGGAGAGGAATAGGCACAGGATTTGGTAAGCCGATGTATGTTATCGGAAAAAATGCCGATAATAATACCGTAACCCTCGGCGAAAGCGAGCTTCTTTTTACCGATACGCTGTATGCAGACAGTCTTAACTGGATAGCGTTTGAATATCCCGAAAGCGAGTTTAAATGCAAGGCAAAGACACGTTACAGACAGACCGAACAGCCGTGTACCGTGTATCCGCAGGGCAGAAATACGGTCAGGGTCGTGTTTGATGAAAAGATAAGAGCGGTAACTCCGGGACAGCACGTTGTGTTCTATGACGGTGATATTGTACTCGGCGGCGGTGTAATAATGTAGAATTGTGAAAGTTTGACAAATTTCGTCTTCACTTTTCATCTAATTTACACAAAACTATTCTTTTAATTTCACGAACAAGCATTATTATATAACCACAGTCAGCGAGGAAGCGGAAAAGCAAACAAGCTGACAGATTAAATTGCTATCTTCGATTTTCATATATATTTCCCCAAAGCAAAGGACTCCGGTGTAACAGCCGGAGTTCTTTGTTTTTTATGCTTTGATAATGAACAGGCGGCACGACATTTGCCGTACCGCCTCATATCTATTGCTTTTTGATTGTCATACAGCGGACGATGTGTGTTTATCCGTGCTTTGCTCAGATATTGCCCGTAACCGTAATTACTGCCGTACCGGGAGTAATTGAAACCGTACCGTCTGTGTTTGTCGCAAATGTTGCCGCAGGTACTTCTATAGCGCCTGCTGTAGTTTCAAACACGCCTGTAGCCTCATTGTAAGTGTAGCCGGTATTGCTGAGAACGGTGCCGTTGTAGGTTACTCCGATATTTTTCAGTATCGGATTGAATACGTCACGCAGAACAATATCGTCTGCCTGTGTGACAGCGGTGTTGCCCTTGTTTGTAACGGTAAAGGTGTAGGTTATCTGACCGTTCTCGCTTACTATTGTCGGGCTGAGCGACTTTTCAATATCAAGCGCAGGAGCGGCTGCGGCATTTACTGTTTCTGTGGCGGCGATAGGTTCTGTAATGCCGTCACCCATTATCGAGATGTTGTTGGTTATACTGCCTTCAATATTGAGCGGAGCATAAGCCGTTGCTATGGCACTGTATACTATCTGCGCCTCAGAGTTTGCGGGAACGTTTATTCCCGTTATTGTCATGGGCGGACCTGCCGTTACGGCAGGAGCTGTCTGCAATGCGCCGTTGATATAATAGCGTATATCTCCGCCATATGCCAGAGGATACACTGTTCCTGCACCGTAGGTGTAACCGCCGAGATTATCGGTTAACGTAAGATTTGTAAACGCTGTGTTTCCCGTATTCACTATATTTACGATATAGGTCAGAGTGTCGCCCTGCTTGTAGGTCGTTGCAAGGGAATGCTTTGTTGCGGCAAGAGTCTGCTGTATCTCGCCTGTTGTTACGTTTGAATTTACTACCGTGCCGTTGTACGAAAGGGTAGCAACGTTTGTGAATGTTGCCATTGTTTTTCCTCCTTGAAAGTATTTTTTATTCGGGTACCCTTTACATTTTATGACACAGTGTGACTTTGTGCTACCGAAATTTACTTTGCGTTATGCCGCTTTCTACTCAAGGTTGAAGGGAATCTCTTTTTCGGTAAGGTAATTCTTTACGGCATTGAATGCTTTGAGCGTTGAGTTTTCGTCTTCTATTTTTACCGTCGAGCCTTCCTTAAGGTTGTCTATATCCTTTTTCAGCTCTTCAAATGTGATTTCGTGGTTATCGACAAAATATTTTTCCTCTGAGATAGTAATGTTCAGAGTAAAGCTTTCCGGATTTCCTGGGTTGCCTCCTTCTGCCGATATATCCGTAATTGAGCTTGCCGGCTTTTCCGTCAGAGCTTCGGAAGTGCTTGTCGGGGACGCATCGGTTACAGGCGGTTTGGCATTTACAGAGCTGTCTGCACAGCCGAATAGCATAAGTGCTGATAAGATCAGAACTGCTGTTTTTGTAATTCTTTTCATAGAAAATTCCTCCTTATTGCTTGATTTTAGCACCTATGCTATACAAAATCAAGCCCTGACAGTAATTTTGTGAAAATTTAGCGGAAAAATATGTCGTAACAGAGAAATACTTTTTGCTGTCGTTAAAACAGGGATATAATCGCTTGAAATCGCATTATACCGTAAACGACAGCACCTCCTTTCTTTTGCGTAATAGCATTACCCGTTGCGACAAAAAACGCTGTCGGACAACTGTAAAATAATTACATAGTAGGTGACTGATGTCTGAAAGCGAAAGGAAGTTTGAAATGTCAAGGGCAGTAACAAAGGATAAGATAAATATCCGTGAACATTCGGTAATAAGATGTACGGCTGTAATGATAGCGGCGGCGGTAATTTCAATGAGTACGGTGCTCGGAAAGCCATCGCCGTTTGCGGCATCGTTTGCGGCGGCTATGAGCGGAATCGACTGTATCAGCGCATTTGTGGGAAGCGTGGCAGGTTATATTCTCGGCGGTAATTATACCGACGGTGTTACCGTTACATCGGCTCTGTTGTCCGTTGTTGCCATCCGTATGATAGTTTCACGCAGAAAATCAGCCGTGTCTGAGATAGTATCGGCTGTCACGGCGGCAGGCTCTGTCTTTGCGGCGAATTTTCTCACATCGTCTACCGTAAGCGAGGTGATGAATTGCATCATTCTTTCGGTCATGGCAGGCGGAGGTGCGGTTGTCGCTTTACGCTTGTCACGGCTTGCCGAAAAGCGTGAGATAGCAAAGATAACCGTCCGCAGTGATCCTCTCAGCTTTATCTGCGTTCTGGGCGGCTGTGCTATAGTGTCCGGTATACTTTCGCACTACAGCATCGGCATCTTCAATATAGGAATAATTTTCGCATCCTGCCTTTCTCTTTGCAGTGCTATGAAGTACGGCAGGGGAGCAGGTGCTGTGTGCGGTGCGGTGTCTGCGCTCGGGTGTGCGGTTGCCACAGCCGACTACGCTTTTCTTGCGGCTGTTGTTGCTCCTGCGGCGGCTGTCGGAGGTATGTTCAGCGGCGGAAGAAAGCTGAGCGCCGCAGGAGGATTTGTGCTGACCGCAACGCTTGGCACTGCGCTGTTCGGAATGGATAATTCAAAGCTCGCCGTTGTTGCCTGCATATTCATGTCGTCGGCGGTCTTTATGCTGTTACCGGCAAAGCTTACAGCCGAGCAGGGCGATATTGCCAGAGTTAAAGCGGGCGAAAACAGCGTCAGAAAACTGTTTTCAAAACGGCTGAAATTTGCCGGAGGAGCGATTGCCGAAGTCAGAAGAACGGTCGGCATCACTGCCGAAAAGCTAGATAATAACATAGGAAGCGATATAAGCTGGGTGTACAATACAGCCTGTGACGAAATATGCCGTAAGTGCAGGTATAATATGCAATGCTGGGGCAAGGAGTACGGCGACAGCATTAAACAGTTTGCGAAGATCACAAATATGGTAAAGTCCGGCGAAAGTGTAGGTCAGGATGCTTTTTCTGAGCCTTTAAACGCACGATGCCCTAAAAAGCAGGAACTGATCGACAAAATCCGCGGGCTGTGTGATGTTTATGTGGCGAGCAGTACGGAAAAACGAAGAATTGCACGTATGCGTAATATCCTGACGGCTCAGCTGTCGGCAACTGAGCAGATTCTCTCGCAGTTATCCGATGAGATTGAAAACAGCGGAGAGATTGAGCCTCAGTACAACAAAACCGCCTGCAATGTGTTGTCGAAGCTCGGCTGTGAAGACGCAGACGCAGTGAATGTGGAACTTGGCGAGCAGGGAAGAATGTTTGTCGAGGCATATTCCGATACCGGTTTTTTTGCATCAAAGCAGGATATATGCGAGGCTATGACGCTTGCTTTCCGCCGCCGCTTTGATTTGCCGACATTGAGCCGTGTCGGAGGGGCCTGTAAGCTGAGTCTTTTTTCGGGAACGACCTACACGCTTGACGTTGAAATATGTCAGATAAGCAAGACGGAGGGTACTGCCTGCGGCGATTATTACGAGAGCTTCATAGATAAGAACGGTACGGCATATGTTGTATTATCGGACGGTATGGGAAGCGGCGGCAGGGCGAGAGTGGACTCATCGTTTGCCTGCGCTATGCTTATACGTCTTTTGCAGGCAGGCGTCGGAGTAGAGGCGGCAATCAGCGTGATCAATACATCGCTTGTGTGCAAATCCTCCGATGAGAGCTTTGCTACGCTTGAAATATGTGCTGTCGACCTTTACAGCGGAAAGATAGACTTATATAAGGCAGGCAGTGCCAACACTTATATCAAGTGCGGAAACCGCTTTGTCACCATAGGCTGTAAGGGTTTGCCGATAGGCGTAAAGGACGAGCCTGTCTACGACAGGAGAACGTTTACGATAGGAAGCAGGGATATGATAGTTATGACAAGCGACGGTGCAGAGTTGAACGAGAAATGGCTTTACAGGGAGATGGATAAACAGCCCGACCTTAAGGAATTCTCTAAAGAAGTCGCCAATACCGCCAGATTCTATGCCGGTGACGAAAAGAGCGACGATATATCGGTGATTGCGATGCGGCTCAGCAGATAACGTTCCGATAATTCGGTGCGATGTGTAGCGAAATCCGCAACACTGTCGGAATATCAGAAAAAACAGTATTGACCTTGTTCTTTCAGAGTGATAAAATATATAGCGGTGTGTCTGTGCGTTTGTAACGAAGATACGCCGCTTATTTTGTGCATATAACGAGGTCATTATGAAAGCCGATATTTTGACAAAAACATGGATAGCCGCAATTTTAGCAATATTCTGCTCTGCTTTGTGGGGCAGTGCTTTTCCCTGCGTAAAAATCGGTTACGGGCTTTTTGGCGTTGACACTTCACAGCCAATGTCATTGATACTTTTTGCAGGGATTCGTTTTTTCGCAGCAGGAATTATGGTTATTATAACAGGAAGCATAATGCACAAAAAGCCGCTTGTTCCGAAAATCAAGGAACTGCCGAAGGTGGCGGCACTGAGCCTTACGCAGACAGTTATACAGTATCTGTTCTTCTATATCGGACTTGCCAATACAAGCGGAGTGAAATCTTCCGTTATCGAGGGTATGAGCGTGTTTGTGTGCATACTTATCTCATCGCTTGTTTTTCGCCTTGAAAAGCTGACAAAATTCAAGATTATCGGCTGTGTGCTTGGCACTGCGGGAATAGTTGTTATAAATCTTGACCGCTCTCTGCTCAGCGGATTCAGCCTTACCGGAGATGGCTTTATTCTTCTTTCCACCATTGCCTATGCGATTTCCTCCGTGCTTATAAAACGCTTTTCCAAAGACACCGACACTATGATGCTCAGCGGCTGGCAATTCCTGCTCGGCGGTGCGGTCATGACCGTTATCGGCTTACTTGCAGGCGGCAGTATAACTCTGCCGGAATCGCCCCTGCCCGCCATACTGATGCTTTTTTATCTTGCGTTTATTTCCGCTTGTGCCTACTCGATCTGGAGCCTGCTGTTAAAGTACAACCCCGTATCGAAAATCGCCGTTTTCGGCTTTATGAACCCGGTTTGCGGTGTACTTCTTTCTGCACTTCTGCTCGGAGAGGCACAGCAGGCATTCCGCCTTGAGTCGCTGATTGCGCTTGTACTGGTCAGCGCAGGAATATTTATAGTCAACAAAATGGGAGAGAAAAATTGACGGATTGTTAAAACTGTTAAGGATATAACTATAAGTAATTGCAAAAACGAAAACAATCGAAAAAAATCCAAAAATATTTCAAAAAATGCTTGACATCGGCTTTTCAGTGTGATATAATAATCTACGTTGTCACGGCAGTGATAACTTAAAGAATATTGGGGTGTCGCCAAGTGGTAAGGCATCGGACTCTGACTCCGCCATTTCGAGGGTTCAAATCCTTCCACCCCAGCCATTAAAACCGCATCAGAACGATGCGGTTTTGTTTTATGCCGATATTAAAACCTTGAAAGGCTATAAAGCCATTGTCGGCATACTCGGCAAAACAAAACACCGGGCCTTTTCACAGTGCCAAAGGTCCGGTGATTTTATTATTTTTATGCTTATTTGCCGAGTGCAATCTTACCCATAGCGTCAGCCTGCATAATAGCGTCATACAGCTCAACGGGCTGTACGTCGCCTGCAAGGTTGTGGATAGTTTCGCCGGGGATACAAGCGTTCTCGGAAATAGTCTTTACCTGCTCAGGAGTTGTAACGCCGATTTCTTCAAGCGTTACGGGAAGACCGACCTCAAGGCAGAAGTCCTGAACTTCCTTGAATTCCTCTTTAGGCGCACCCTCAAGCACAAGCTGTACAAGTGTGCCGAGTGCAACACAACAACCGTGATCTGCGTGCTTTATGCCGAGAGAAGTAACGCCGTTGTAGAATGAATGAGCGGCGGCACAGTTTACGTTATCAGCGCCGACACCTGAAAGGTAAACGTTAGCTTCAACGATATTTTCAAGTGCGGGAGTAACGGCGTGTACCTTACAAGCCTCGATAGCCTGCTTGCCGTATTCACGAAGCGTGTCATAGCAAAGACGAGCAAGTGCCTGACCTGCTCTTGTGATGCCCGTACCCTCAAGGCTTGCAGATTCGGTGCGGATAGAAGCACGACCCTCGAAATATGTGCCGAGCGCATCGCCCATACCTGCGATAAGGAACTTGACGGGCGCATTTGCGATAACGGTCGTGTCGACCATTACAGCGTCGGGATTTGTCGGGTAGAACAGATATTTATCGAAGCTGTGGTCATCGTTGTAAATTACGGAAAGTCCCGTGCAGGGAGCGTCCGTAGCCGCAACTGTAGGCACGATTACAATGTGCTTTCCGCTGTAGTATGCGGTAGCCTTTGCTGTATCAACGGCACTGCCGCCGCCTACGGCTACGACCGTATCAATGTTGTCCTGCTCTACGATAGCCTTCATCTTATTTATTTCGCCGTTGCTGGATATTCCGCCGAATACCTCGTAACGTCTGTAGTCGTCAAGACCTTCAAAGCTCTTTTCTATCTTATCGTGGCAGGCCTTGTAACCGCTGTTTGAGCATACAAACAGCCAGCGCTTGCCCATATAACCCATTTCTTCGTGGAATTTAAGCAGTGCATCTCTGCCCTGTACATATTTGAGCGGCTCACGCATCGCTCTCAGTCTTCCCATCATAATTGAAACACCTCCGTAGAATGATACAAAATACAGATATTATTATCTGCTTTTACGACTAATTTATATCACTTTTTTATGGGTGTGTCAATATTTACGGGTATTCCGATTTTTGATATGGGTATGCTAAATTTTCATTGCAATAAAGAAACAAATATCGTTTTAAATTGAAATTGCGGGGGATAAGTATTGTTTTTATCGGCAAACAGGAGTATAATATAATAAAAATGAAACGGGGTGATTATTATAACTGCTATGACTATTGAACGTGCTGTAGATAACGCAATTGCTTCCACAGAAATGGAGGGTTTTACGATAACCGAAAAACACAGGGAACTTATCATGAAACTGATGAAAAAAGAAATAACATTGGATAAAGCTATAAAAGAGCTTAATAAGAAGAATGGTTGAATATGGCATATGATCTGAACATCACAAATGCCGATTGTTACACCGGCACTACAACTTTGATTAACAAATTAGGGATTACTGACGAAAATGAGTTGAGCAGTACAGAGGCATTGATAACATCGTACAAAGCGGCAAGTATTATTAAAGAAAATCGGATTACTGATTTCAACTTTGAAAGTTATAAAGAATTGCATAGAATTTTATTTGATGATTTGTATGAATGGGCAGGGCAAACAAGAACGATAGCTTTATCAAAAACTTCAACCGTTTTCACTGCTCCGGAAAAGATTGACGAACTTGGTTGCTTGATTTTTTCTCGGCTGAAAAGTATGAATTATTTTGTGGGCTTATCCAAAGATAAGTTTATAGCCGAAATAGCTGATTTATATCATTTGTTGAATATACTTCATCCGTTCAGAGAGGACAATGGCAGAACGGAGAGAGTTTTCTTTGTATTGCTTATCAGAAATGCCGGTTATGATATTGATTATTCATCGCTTAACTCCGATCTCTTGATGATTGGCAGTATTCAGGCGGCAGGCGGAGTTATGGATACCCTTATCAGATTTTTTGAAGAGAATATTAAAATCCACTGACTTTTAAGGTCGGTGGATTTTTTGCATAGCAACAAGTTATTTCGCAGATTAAACTGCAAAGCCTTGCACGGCTTGCGGAAAGCCGCCATACGTTTCAGAAGACAAAAGCGACAAAAAACATAAAACAAAAACCTCGCAGATTTCTCTGCGAGGTTTTGTGGTGACCCGTACGGGAATCGAACCCATGATTCCGCCGTGAAAGGGCGATGTCTTAACCGCTTGACCAACGGGCCGTAGAAATGGTAGCGGCAGTCGGATTTGAACCAACGACACCCTGGGTATGAACCAAGTGCTCTAGCCAACTGAGCTATACCGCCATATCTTTCTGTTTTGTCGCTCTGTATCAGCGACTTTTATATTATATCACAGCGTTTTGCGTTTGTCAACACTTTTTTTAAATTTTTTTCGATTTTTTTCGTTCTTCAAAAGCGCCGTGATATTTTATATAAAGTCCTTAAATCAGACCTCTGCGTACTGCTTTCTGCCTGTTTCGAAAATGTTGCCGCCGACAGCGTCAATCGCAACTATAAGAGGGAATTTGTCGAAAGTCAGCTTTTTCACACTTTCACAGCCCAGATCCTCAAAGGCTATTACCTCACACCCGGTTATGCACTGACAGGCGAGTGCGCCTGCACCGCCTATGGCGCAGAAGTATACCGCACCGTTGCGTTTTATGGCATCTACTACGGCAGGCTTGCGTTCTCCCTTTCCTATCATTGCGGATAACCCCATATCAAGCAGCAGGGGAGCGTAGGGGTCCATTCTGCCCGATGTCGTAGGGCCGCATGAGCCGATAGCCATGCCTTCTTTAGTGCCGGTAGGACCTGCGTAGTAAATAGCCGCACCGTCTATTTCGAAGGGCAGTTCTCCGCCTTCGTCGATAAGCTGTTTTATGCGCTTGTGGGCGGCGTCACGGGATGTGTATACAGTACCGCTCAGTTCTATCTTGTCGCCGGCTCTGAGCGTTTTTGCCTTTTCTTTAAGTTCGCTTGTGTTAAGTTCCAAGTTTGTACTCCTGTTCGCATTGAATTTATTATGCCGGAAAGCATACACTTTCCGGCATACGATATTTACTTTTGATTAAAGGTCGAAGAATCCCACATTATCCGAGCTCATCTCGTCGTCGTCATCGTCACTGTCTTTAAGACCTTCCATCATCTTGAGATCCCACGAAGGATCATACTGGGCTGTGTTGGTGGTCATATTGTCATTAATTCCGCCGAGCATAGACGAATAATCGGACATATCGATCTTTTCTTCCTTAGCGGAAGCTGCGGGAGCGGTAGGATCGTCAAACGAAGAAGTCATTCCGTCATCGTCCGTCTGCTTTTGTGCAGGGGGAGGAGTGATCGTCATACCGTTCATCTGTGCTTCGAGATCCTTCCAGGGATCGTTCACCTTTTCTTCCTTGCCGGCAACACCCATTGTTCGACTTTCGTTCAGCTTTTCCTTCGGCTTATCACCGCTGCGGTCGGCAGTCCGTTCAGTCTTAGCTGCGGGCGCAGGTTCATCGGCAAGAAGGTCGCTGAAATCATCTGCTGCGGGAGCAGGCTCTGCCTTAGCTTCGGGAGCAGGAGCAGGCTCATCTGCAAGAAGATCGCTGAAATCATCGGCTGCAGGAGCAGGTTCTGCCTTAGCTTCGGGAGCGGGAGCAGGTTCTTCTGCAAGAAGATCGCTGAAATCATCGGCTGCAGGAGCAGGTTCTGCCTTAGCTACGGGAGCAGGGGCAGGCTCTTCTGCGAGAAGGTCGGTGAAATCATCGGCTGCAGGAGCAGGTTCTGCCTTAGCTGCGGGAGCAGGAGCAGGTTCTTCTGCGAGAAGGTCGGTGAAATCGTCAGCAACAGGAGCGGTATCGGCTTTGGGAGCAGATGCCACAACAGGCTCCTCTGCAAGCAGGTCAGCCATATCGTCTGCCGCAGGAGTTTCCTCAACGAGCAGATCGCCCGTATCTACGTTATCCGCAGAAATATCATCGTCACCCGATACTATCTCAAATGAACTGAGCAGACCGTTGTTGTCTGTCAGCATATCGTCGTCATCATCGTCATCGTCCGTCTGAGCCGGCATATCCAGCTTAAGCTCGAAGTTATACGGCTCGATTTCCATAGGAGCGTAGGCGTCAAGCTCGCTCTCATCAAGTCCGCCGATATTTTCAAGTTCGCTCTTTGCGTTGATAAGCTCCTCATCATCGGACAGCTTTTCTTCGGGAACGTCAGCCGTGTTATCGGCGGTTGCTTCTGCCTGTGAGGCTTCTTCAACAGCCTTAGCGAGTACATCGTTTACAGCCTTTGTATCTTCAACAGCCTTTGCTACCGCATCGTTTACGGCATTCGCACCGGCAAGTGCCTTTTCAACGGCTTCATTTACTGAGGCGGTTATGCTAGCCAGAACAGCCTGAATATCTATTGCGGGAGCCGCCGTGCCTGATGTAACGCCGTTTGCGAATGTGTCTGCCTTTTCAAGCACAGACTGCTTGTAATCGTATGTTTTCTTTACCGTATCGGCAAAATATGCCTTTGCGGCTGTGATAATCTCGTTCGCTTTGCTCTGAGCGTCATCGATTACAGCGTTTGCGTCGGCATTTGCTTTTGCGGAAATCTCTGCAAGCTGAGCGGGGTCAATTGTTCCGCCGCTGTGCTTTGCTTTATCTATTTTTGCAGCTGCCTGCTTTTTGAATTCTGTGAATTCTTCTGTCAGGGCAGAGTATTTGTCCTGCATAACGTGCAGTTCTTTTTCGGTCTGAGCCAGCTTGCGTCTTTCGTCAAGAACCTGCTTTCTGCTTTCAAGGATCTGTGCGTCAAGCTCAGCCTTTTTCTTTTCAAGCTCGGCTGTCAGCTCATTGCTCTGACCTTCGTTCGTCTGCTGTTTTTCTTCGAGCGCTCTTTTCAGCTCGTCATTTTCTTCCTTAAGGGCTTTACGCTCTTTATTGTGCTGTACTATGTATGCCATTACTTCGGCTTTGTCGAAGCCGAGCGGCGAGGTTTTGAATTCGCCGTTTGTAGATGGCGCTTTTTTCTGTTCTGCCATTATTGTACCCCCTGAAAAATCTGGTTATTGTTATTATACCAAAAATTATTCAATAATTCAATAGTGAATTGTAAAGTTTTATCAATTACCCAAAAAAGAGAGCCGCTATTGGTGATTTTAACGAAAATTCGCTATCGGCTATTGTATTTTATTGAACGGTAGTGTATAATAGTATAACAACCTTAAAATAATTTCGGTTTTTTAAAGATATTAACGAAAGGACTGATATTGATGATCGACAAAACTATGCCGTTTTCGCTCAAGGATGAAAGAGAAAACGAGATGAAGGAAATACTGACAACGGTTTACGGTGCGCTCAAGGAGAAGGGCTATAATCCTATAAATCAGCTTGTCGGCTATATTCTGTCCGAAGATCCTACCTATATAACTACATATAACAACGCCCGCAGCCTGATCCGTCATATTGATCGTGACGAGCTTTTACAGGCAATGGTCAAGACTTATCTCGGCAGCTGACGAAAGCCGCCATTTATTTCAATGAATTACAACCGCTCCTTTACGGATACTATATCTGTAAGGGAGTGATTTTTTTGCACAGAAAAATGTCTGCCGCAGTATTTATGATATTGACGGCAATGTTCATGTGCGGATGCACGTCCGATAAGAATACTGTCGGACAAAGCACAGAATATAACGGCAGGGGAGGCAGAACGCCTGCCGAAACGGCTTTTCTGACAGACGGAAGTGAAAAGGTCTGCTACGGTCAGGGATATGAAACCGATAGTGACAACCGTCCTGTAGGAGCAATACAGGCGCAGGAAAAATACGGGTCATACGGCGGAAGATTCATATTCGGCAAAGACGACAAGACGATCCGCCTGACGTTTGACGAGGGTTATGAAAACGGCTGTACCGGAAAAATACTGGATATTCTCAAGGAAAAGAAGGTTACGGCAACGTTCTATGTGACGCTTGACTATGTAAAAAGCAGTCCGGAGCTTGTGAGCCGTATGATAAACGAGGGCCACGAGGTCGGAAATCACAGCTGTACGCACCCGTCACTGCCGGATATAAGCGATGATATGGTGTTTGAAGAAATACACGGACTTGAAGCTTATATTTCCGATAATTTCGGCGGATACAAAACCGTTACGATGCGTCCCCCTCGAGGAGAATTTTCGGTCAGAACATTACGCATTGCCAAAAATATGGGTTATGATACTGTGCTGTGGTCCTTTGCGTACAACGACTGGAATACCGACAATCAGCCCGACAGGGACACGGCGTACAAACGAATAACCTCCGCAACGCACAACGGGGCTGTATATCTTCTCCATGCGGTATCCGAAACAAATACGGCGATACTGCCCGATGTCATCGACTACTGGCTTGATAACGGATATACGGTAAAAAGCATTTCGGGATAAAAAAAGAGCATCGGCACATAATAATGCAAGCCGATGCTTTTGTATCACCGCAATTAACACAAAAAAGAAAACGCTCCCGCAGGAGCGTTACGTTAAATCGTTATTCTCAGGAAACAGCGTTTAACTTCTTAGCAAGCTGAGATTTCTTTCTAGCTGCAGCGTTCTTGTGGATAATACCCTTTGCTGCTGCCTTATCAACTGCTTTAACTGCAACCTTAACGTTGTCAGCGTTAGTATCAGCGTCAACCTTCTTCAGAATAGTCTTAAGAGCGGTCTTGTCAGCCTTATTACGAGCCTGCTTTGTAGCAGATACTAAAACTCTCTTCTTGGCAGATTTAATGTTAGGCACTTACGGCACCTCCTTTATACAGATCTACATATAATCATAGTTATATTTCACAATACGATTTATTATAGCACGTCCAAAACGAAAATGCAATACTTTTTTACGATTTTTTTGAAAAAATTCTTCGGGAGGAAATTTTATGCAGCTTACGGGAAGAACAGATATGGCGGCGGAGTTTGTAAAGGGCAAAAACGGAATAAGATGTGAAAGCTATGAGCTTTACGGAGAAAAGATAACCGAAATAATCGTTTCCGAAACGGACACCGCTCTTTTTAACCGCCCCTGCGGAAGATATTTTACCGTTGACAGTACGGACGTTCCTTATGCGGACGGTCAGATCCATGCGCTGTGTACGGTGCTTAATAAGCTCCTTCCGGAAGGAAAATGTCTTGTCACGGGGCTTGGAAACCCGTCTGTAGCGTCTGACAGTCTTGGCTGGAGAACGGCAGGCAGGGTACTTGCGACCTCGCATTTTATAGAAAGTATGCACAATGCGGACGGAATAGGTAATGTGTCGGTAATAAGGACGGATGTTTCGGCAAATTCCGGCATAGACAGCGTCTTTCACGCAATATTCTGTGCAGAGAAGATAAAAGCGGACTATATAGTAGCGATAGACAGCCTTGCGTGCAGTGAGCCGGAGCGCCTTTGCAGGAGCATACAGGTCACGGATACCGGCATAACGCCGGGAAGTACCGCAGGCAACAGGAACCGTCTTGACAGAGCGGCGGCAGGCATACCGGTAATCGCTGTAGGCGTTCCTACCACTATGGAGTATGAAAGCGATAACGACAGATTTTTTGTGACAAGATATGATATAGATGCCGAGATAAGCAGGTACGCACATATAATATCCTGTGCGCTCAACCGCAGTCTGTGTCCGTCGCTGTCATACAGCGACATATCAATGCTGATGAATTATTCCTGAATATTTGCGGGAAATGAATCATAAGCTGTAACAAGAAAAATCCAACCGTGAAAACACTCGGCGAAAGGAAAGGCTTATGAGAGGCAATAAAAACAAAGGTATTGTAAAGGTTCTTGGCATAGGACTTACGGCGGCGGTATTATCGTTTACCCTGACGGGCGTGGCTGAAAACGCCGTTACGGGAGCGGTGAGCGGCAAAAGCGTTTCGGACGGACTGAGACAGCTTACCGCACTGAGCGTTATGCTTGCTGTTCCTGTAAACGAATTTGACGGCAGGGACGATGATACGGTTTCATCCGAGCCTTGCACAGAGAAACCGGACAATGAAACAAAGACTGAAAAGCAGGAGCAGAAAGCGCCTGCGACCGATAATCCGTCAAGCAGTACGCAGGATATTTCCGGTGAAACGCTGGTGCCGGTCGACGCTCCTGCCGATGTAAAAACACGGCTGATTTCCGTCAATATAAGAAAGGACAAGGACGATCTTACACAGTATACGGCAAAGGACGGTACGGTAAAGGAAAAGCACTACGGGAAAATCAGCGGCAACAATGTAATAGACCTTGAAAACGGTCAGATAAGAAACTGCACCAAACTGCCGTCGGAGGTTATAGGCGCCGAAGCTGAGAAAAAGCCTTCTGTCACGCTGTCGGACAGCAACGAACCTCAGGTGCTTATAATACATACGCATACGACCGAAAGCTACGAGCGTGACAGCGACGGATATTACGATACCGCTTATGACGGCAGATCGCTTTGCCCTGCAAACAGCGTTGTGGGAGTAGGAGCGGTGCTTGCGCAGACGCTTGCCGATAACGGAATAAGCACGCTGCACGACGGAACGGTCTTTGACGATCCCGTTTACAACTACTCTTATTCAAGAAGCAGGGAACGAACAGAGGAGTTGCTGAAAGAGTATCCGTCAATAAAAATAGTGCTGGACATTCACCGTGACGGAATAGCGGACGGAGATGTGAGAATAGCTCCCGTTGCAGAAATCAACGGCAGAAAAGCGGCGCAGATAATGATAATATGCGGATGTGACGACGGCACGGATATATTGCCGGATTATATGGATAACCTCCGCTTTGCGTCATATTTGCAAAATGCGATAGAAAAAGATAACAAAGGCATAACACGGCCTATGCTTTTCGATTATCGGTTTTATAATCAGGATCTGGCTGAGGCTTCACTGGTTATAGAATTCGGAGCGTTGGCAAACGATATTGAACAGGTGCGATACTCAGCCGAGCTTGCAGGCAGGAGCATTGCAAATTTGCTGAAAAATGCAGATTAATAAAAGCGTATCGGAAAGATTATGATAAGAATCGGAACACAAGCGTTATAAACAGAAAACCGCACGGGTATTACATCCGTGCGGTTTTTGTGAAGTTTGGCGTAAGAAAAAGAGGCAACCCCCCGCCCAAATAGCGAAGGACCACCTCTTTTTGTACAGATGAAACACCTGTATTACTGATATTATAAGCTGTTTGACCTTAAATGTCAAGCGGTACGTCCCGAAACATTACACACCTGAGGTATCGGTAAAATGCCGACACCCTAAAAAAGATAGCGTAACTTGTTATGCGAACTTTCGGAAATAGTGCAAGCGTGTAAAGAGTGCTTGCAGGCAGAAGCATTGCAAATTTGCTGAAAAATGCAGATTAATAAAAGCATATTGCCGTTAAAAAGCGTATCGGAAAGATTATGATAAGGAGCCGAACACAAGCGTTATAGACAGAAAACCGCACGGACATTACATCCGTGCGGTTACTTTTATGGAGCTTGTGACGGGACTCGAACCTGCGACCTGCTCATTACGAATGAGCTGCACTACCAACTGTGCTACACAAGCATATTTATTCCAATATACTGATATAATTACACATTTTCCGTTTTCCGAAATAGGACGCTTCACAAGTCAAAACATTGTACAACGCACAATTAACACTTGAAAAGAGCGAGGCAATGTGGTAAAATATATATGGTTATATTTCGGAATACAGTTCCAAAATGACTATATTATTATATCGTATTTTTGATTTGTTGTCAATAGCTTTTTTGACGGAAACGAGGAAAATTTGATAAAAAAAACATCTGTGGCAAGGTGTATCGGTGTAGTTATCGGCGTACTGCTTATTATTTTTGCGGTGTTTCTCGTAGTTACATCAATGCTGTTTTCATTCGGCGGCTCTGCTGCACCGGATATTTTCGGATATAATGTTTACATAGTGCGTGACAACGATTTCTATCAGCTTAAGGCAGGCACAGCCGCTATAGCGCAGAAGGTGTGGCCCGACGAGGTAAACAACGGAGAGCTTATAATATATAATCGGTATGAAAACGGCGGAGCACAGCTTGCGAAGGTAAATTCCTCCACGCTTAAGGAAGGCGTTATGAGCTTTGATGTTGAAACTCAAGGCGGAGAGAATATCACAATATCACAAAGCCAGCTTGTTGCAAGAGTTAACTATTGCAGTGATTTCTGGGGCGCTGTTATCGGATTTGCAATGTCGCCGTTTGGCGTTATGGCTATCGCTATACTGCCGTGTATCGCAATAGTGGCATTTGAGATAGTGAAGTTCATTATGTCAAAGCGTCCGGTACCGCAGGTGGAAACGGTCAAGTTGCAGGAAGAAGCTCCGGTGTATGTTCCCCCCGAAAGCGAGGAACATAAGCTGTCAAAAGCAAGCAAGAATGACGCAAAAAAGGTCGTTATGCCGTCTTTATCCGATAACGGAAAAGTGCCGCATAATCGTGTCCCCGACAGTTCTCACGGTAAAACGGATGATTTCACGGAGCATTTGCGCAGTAAAAAGAATATAGCGGCAAGTGCCGATAATATAAAAGACCGAGCGGATTTTTCCGCCGGAGCAAGAAAAAGAATGAAATCGGACAGAGCAGAGCAGCAAAAGGAAAAGAAAGCCGAAGCAGAAAATATAAAAAATGAAAAAGCCTTGCCCGAAATGACGGAAAAAACAGGTACGGCTGAAGTAACGCACGGCGGCTCCGAGCCTGATATATCGCTTGTGTTCAGAGATGACGAGGACAAGAGATATGATATAGACGACATTCTTGCCGATATAGAAAAACGGCATCATTGACGGGCATAAAGCAGAAAGAAAAGTAAGAACGAAAGAGAGAACACTTGCAATGCATAATAAATCAACCACTGTGAATTCAGAGCTTCGTGACAAGCTGTTCATAGTTTTGGCAATAACCGGCTGTGTATCGAATATAGCGGGATTTACCGCAAATGCGGCGATATTCGGATTTACCCCGCAGACCTTATTCTGTGCGGCTTGCGCACTTATAATTATAGTATCCTCACTGGTCGGTTTTCTGACCGGAAGAACCTATGTCGCTACGTTTATAATACTTCTTGTGCTTGGGTTTGTCGAGTTCCCGATGTTGTATATCTCATACGGCGCAAGTACGGCGGTGTATATGCTTGTTGCTGAAATCGGAATTATCACTTTTATGAAGCCGGTTCACAGAGTTATAATGGGGGCGGCGGTGTTTGTAGCAGATATAGCCGCATTTATCGTCAGAAGCAGATTTCCTCAGCTGAATATAGCTAATGACAATATGGAGCTTGATACGCTGTTTTCATTCGTAATAGCGTTTATAGCCATAATGGTTGCGGTCGCAATAGTGATAGTGCAATTTGAGCGTCAGGCAAAACAGCTCAGCGAAATGGGCGAGGAGCTTACGCTTGCTGTGAATACCGATCCGCTGACCGAGATAAGAAACCGCCGTTATCTTATAGAATATCTTGAAAATCAGCTTTCGCAGGACGATAAGAAGAAACACTGTGCGGTGCTTATCGACCTCGATCTGTTCAAGGCGGTAAACGATACATACGGACACGTTTTCGGTGATAATGTGCTTAAGCATTTTGCGTATGCGGTTAAAACAAATATCGGAGAAAATGACCTTATAGCACGATTCGGCGGAGAAGAATTCATGATTCTCTTTGATACGGATAATATCGAAACTGTTATGACGGTTATGAAGCGGATAAGAAAAAGCTATTCGGAGTTTTCCGAGAAAGAAAAAGGAAAAGAATTTACTTTCAGTGCAGGCGTGGCTGTGTACGGAAGCAGCAACTCGATAACCGAGATATTCACAACTGCCGACAAGCGACTTTATAAGGCTAAGGCGGCAGGAAGAAATATGATAATGATAGATTGAGAACTTTGGTACCCTACCGTTTTGTGACGGTAGGGTATTTTATATTTCGTGAACTGCGTGAAGCTGAATATATGCCTGAGGGAATAACAGGAAAATATTAACATAGTATTTTCAAAAAAGATTGATTCAAACTGTCGAAAAATCTCTATCGTTGATAAAAATGGGGTCGCAGGGGCGTAGCCCCCGACAGGGTCTAGGGGCGGTAGCCCCAGTAATATAGCCCCTTTCCCAGGGAAAGGGGTTTGGGGATAGGGATTGAGAACAAGCACTTTTTTTGAAAAACAGACTTTTTCTACAAGCTGGATTATATATTAATTTAAAGATTTGATAAGACTATATTGCCATTCTGACTTGACAAAGCATCAAGAAAATTGTATTATAAATTCAGCACATTAAATTGTTACTATATAAAATTAAATGGGAGATATTATGACAGTACCTTTAATAGTAGAAATAATTTTCAGGTTCATACCATCTGCTTTGCTTGTATTCGGATTTATCGAAATCAATCTTACGGCTAAGTATAACAAGTATATTCAGTTTATCGCAATAAATACGGTGTATTTGTTTGCGGGTCTGTTTGGGCAGTATATGAGAGAACAGTACAAACTGGAATTTTTCGATTTTGTGCTTGCGGTAGCGCTGGTTCTTATTTACAGTATATTTTTTCATACCGATGCGGTCGGATACCGTATTTTCATAGGAACGCTGGTCTACCTTTCGCTGATTATATTTGATACCATCACAACTGCTGTAATATTTGTCATATTCCCGGAATTTTCATTTGACATCGGACACTTAACATATCCCACACTGCTTTTTGCGGATATAGATCTGATTATATATGGTATTCTGATGTATTTTGAACATTGCATTATCAAAAGAATACGAGACAGAAAATCTATCAACAAGCGTGCAGTGATTTTTATGCTTTTCCCGGAAAGCCAGGTGTTGATTTTATGTGTGATAATGAAGCTGATTATGGCTAACACCGATAACGCAACTCCGGAAATTATGTATTTCACACTGATTTGCGTTGTGATCTGCGTAATAAGCGACATTCTCTGCTATCGTGGCCTTATCCAGAATTCACAGCTGTACGAAACGAAAATGAGAAACGAACAGCTTGAATATGAGCGTAGCACGCAGTACCGCTATTACGAAAAAATCAACGAGCTTCAGCACGAGATAATGAAGTACCGCCACGATTTCAACAACGTTCTCACAACGGCAATGAACCTGTACACCTATCCCGATACAGCCGAAAAGGGAAAGGAAATGCTT
>Ga0129312_1000696_pt1 | contig 25547 bp, 23 predicted proteins | sample O827metagenome_FD_94434 | JGI IMG/M metagenome (GOLD analysis project Ga0129312, IMG submission 94434) | Orangutan group fecal microbial communities from Wisconsin, USA - O827 metagenome | ecosystem: Host-associated > Mammals > Digestive system > Large intestine > Fecal | place: USA: Wisconsin... | reverse complement strand
TCATGAGCAATATACAAAAGCAGCATAAAATATCGCCAGCCATAGCATGGCTGACGATACAAAAATTTATTATTTTTTATTGTCCTCTTGACGGGGAGCATACCAAGGACGGGTGAACCCTCCGGTGGCTGTTTTATATAACGGGTATATTGGGGGATTGCGAGGCAATCACATGAATGGATCAGGAGTTATTATTTCTTCTTCTTTGTATCCTTCTCCGGTGCTTTGCCGTAGTAGCATTTCAGATAAATCTCTTTCAGCTCAGATACAAGCGGATATCTTGGGTTAGCTGCTGTACACTGGTCGTTGAAGGCCTGCTCGGACATTTCATCCAGAGTATCCAGGAAGTATTTCTCATCTACGCCGTAGTCGCGGATAGTAGGTTTGATCTCGATAGTCTTTTTAAGTTCTTCAAGTTTGTCAATAAGTTTCTCGAATACTTCGTGGTCATCTTTGCCTGTAAGACCTACAGAACGTCCGATCTCTGCATAACGTGCAAGTGTCTTCGGATACTGATACTGTGGGAATGTACCCATCTTTGTAGGAACTTCAGCAGCATTGTAACGCATAACGTCTGTCAGGATAACTGCGTTGGCAAGACCGTGTGGCAGATGGTGGAAAGCACCAAGCTTATGAGCCATGGAGTGATTTACACCAAGGAAAGCATTTGCAAATGCAAGACCAGCCATGCAGGAAGCATTAGCCATATGATCTCTTGCCTCAACATCGTTTCCATTCTTGTATGCACGCGGCAGGTACTCAAATACCAGCTTGATGGCTTTCAGTGCAAGACCGTCTGTGTAATCAGAAGCCATCATGGAGACATAAGCCTCGATAGCATGTGTCATAACATCGATACCGGAAGCACAGGTAAGTCCTTTCGGTGCACTCATCATGTTGTTTGTATCTACGATCGCCATATCAGGAAGGAGCTCATAATCAGCCAGAGGCCATTTAACGCCTGTGTCCTGATCTGTGATGATGGCAAACGGTGTAACCTCAGAACCTGTACCGGAAGATGTAGGGATTGCTACGAAGTATGCTTTTTTGCCCATCTTCGGGAAAGTATAAACTCTCTTACGGATATCCAAGAAGTCCATAGACATATCAGAGAAGTCTGCATCCGGATTCTCATAGAGCATCCACATGATCTTGCCGGCATCCATTGCGGAACCACCACCAAGAGCGATAATGCAGTCAGGCTCAAATGCAGTCATGGCTTTTGCACCAGCTCTTGCAGAAGCAAGGGACGGGTCAGGAGCTACATCTGAGAAGCATGTATGTACGATACCCATCTCATCCAGTTTATCCTCGATCGGTTTTGTGTAACCATTCTTGTAAAGGAAGGAGTCTGTTACGATGAAGCAGCGTTTCTTATGCATAACAGTGCCAAGCTCGTCAAGAGCAACCGGCATACAGCCTTTTTTGAAGTAAATCTTTTCCGGTGTTCTCATCCAGAGCATATTCTCTCTCCTTTCAGCAACAGTTTTAGTATTGAGAAGGTGTTTGACACCAACGTTTTCGGATACGGAGTTTCCACCCCAGGAACCGCAGCCAAGTGTAAGAGACGGAGCAAGTTTGAAGTTGTAAAGGTCACCGATACCACCCTGAGAGGAAGGTGTATTGATGAGGATACGGCAGGTCTTCATAGCTGCCTCGAATCTGTCCATTTTTTCTGTCTCGCCTACATTGATGTAGAGAGAAGATGTATGTCCATATCCGCCATCTGCTACAAGACGCTCTGCTTTGGCAATGGCATCATCGAAATCTTTGGCCTTGTACATTGCAAGTACAGGGGAAAGCTTCTCATGTGCAAATTCCTCGCTGATATCAACGGACTCAACCTCACCAATAAGGATCTTGGTTTCAGCAGGAACTGTAACACCGGCCATCTCAGCAATGGTAGCAGCCTTCTGGCCTACGATCTTGGCGTTCAGTGCACCGTTGATGAGGATGGTCTTTCTCACTTTGTCAAGCTCATCTTTCTTAAGGAAGTAGCATCCTCTGTAAAGGAACTCTTCTTTTACTTCTTTGTAAATGCTCTCAAGAACAGTTACAGACTGCTCGGAAGCACAGATCATACCATTGTCAAATGTCTTGGAATGGATTATGGAGTTAACTGCCAGGCGGATGTCTGCACTGTCATCGATGATCACAGGAGTGTTTCCGGGGCCTACGCCTAATGCCGGTTTACCGGAGGAGTAAGCAGCCTTAACCATTCCGGGACCGCCTGTGGCAAGGATCAGGTCAGCATTCTGCATAACCATGTTGGTCAGCTCAAGGCTTGGAATATCGATCCATCCGATGATGCCTTCCGGTGCTCCTGCAGCGACAGCAGCTTCAAGAACAACCTTTGCAGCCTCGATGGTGCTCTTCTTTGCACGAGGATGCGGGCTGATGATGATGGCGTTACGTGTCTTAAGGCAGATCAGAGATTTGAAGATTGCTGTGGAAGTAGGGTTGGTAGTCGGGATAACTGCTGCGATCAGTCCAACCGGCTCAAGGATCTTCTTGATTCCAAATGCCTTATCCTCTTCTACAACACCACAGGTACGTGTGTTTTTGTATTTATTGTAGGTATACTCGGCTGCGTAATGGTTCTTGATAACCTTGTCTTCCATGATACCCATGCCTGTTTCCTCAACAGCCATCTTGGAAAGCGGGATACGCATCTTGTCAGCAGCAGTAGCGGCAGCCTTGAAGATCTTGTCTACCTGTTCCTGAGTGTAGGTCGCAAAAATCTTCTGTGCCTCTCTCATAGCAGCCATTTTAGCGGTGAGGGCTTCGGGAGTGTCAATAATGGTAGGGATAGTCTCTTTCTTTGCCATGTGGAATCCTCCTGTTTTTCATATGATTTGTATGGTCTGCAGCCGTCCTTTTTTCAGCATGCAGAGGATAGCAGAGCATTTTGTAAGTCCCCGCGCCTGGTGATCCAATCTGATTGAATTTTCTCTATTTGATAGAGATAGTGTACCAAAATTCAGAAAAGATTGCAAACAGCGGGATTTGCACGTATGTGCAAATTGACGAAAGCTAATTATGTGATAATTCTCATAATTTTTGGCTTTGCTCTGTGCTGAATGTCCCAAAAACACATTTTAAAATTTTTGAAAATCAGCGTTGTGCACAAAAAACATGTTAAAAAATTGTCATCATTGACAAAAAACATGCATACATATGAGGGGTGGACAAAATGAAAACGTCTGACACGGTTAAAAGATTAACGTTAAAATTTTGTCAATCGATCATGAAATCATTATAAGTTAAGGGATAGAGTTCGTCAATGGTTAATTTGATAAATAATTAACGAAAAAACGAAGGAAAATTGATAAATAATTCACAAAAATAAGAGGGGATAAAGAAAAACAGGTGAGAAACAGTGGAAAAAAGCAGGAATGATATGGGAATTCTGCATAAAAAGACTAATAAAATAACAGATCACCGGGAAAAGAACCATGAAAAGTTCATTTTCGGTAATCTGTTATCTGTTAATTTATTTACACAATTTGAAGGCTGATAAGCAGCTTACACTTCAACTGTACAGAACATTAAGTGGTGAAACAGGGGCTTATATCAGTAGAAGTTAAAAGACTTCACTGACAGATCGCGCAACAATTGTGTTCATAAGTACATAGCTCAGTGAAATTTAAATATCCGCTTTACCGCTTTGATCAGCTTTTACGGAATGCAGCACGCTTTCTGTCTCTGGAATCCAGGATACGTTTACGGATACGGAGAGACTTGGGGGTGACCTCAAGAAGCTCGTCCTGATCAATAAACTCAATAGCCTGCTCAAGGCTTAATACCTTAGGCGGAACAAGCTTCAGGGCATCATCAGCAGAAGATGAACGTGTATTTGTGAGGTGTTTTGTCTTGCAGACGTTAAGCTCGATATCCTCAGCCTTACCGTTCTGTCCGATGACCATACCGCTGTAAACTTTTTCACCAGGTCCAACAAAGAGTGTACCACGTTCCTGAGCAGAGAAAAGACCATAAGTAACTGTCTCGCCTGCCTCGAAAGCGATCAGGGAACCCTGTTTACGGTATGGGAAATCACCCTTGTAAGGTGCATATCCGTCAAACATGGTATTCAGGATACCGGTACCCTTGGTGGAAGTAAGGAATTCGTTACGGAATCCGATCAGTCCACGGGACGGGATGGAGAATTCAAGACGGACCGTTCCGTCGCTTGCTGTACTCATTCCCTGAAGCTCGCCCTTACGCTCGCTGAGCTTCTGGATGATAGTACCGGAAAATTCTTCCGGAACATCAACGTAAGCGATCTCGATCGGCTCAAGCTTGCGTCCGCGTTCATCTGTGTGGTAAAGAACCTCCGGCTTGCTGACTGCAAACTCGTATCCTTCACGGCGCATATTCTCAATAAGAACGGAGAGATGCAGCTCACCACGTCCGGAAACCTTGAAGCACTCGGTTGTCTCTGTATCCTCAACACGAAGGCTGACATCTGTGTTCAGCTCACGGTAGAGACGGTCACGGAGGTGACGGGAAGTGATGAATTTACCTTCCTGTCCTGCAAGAGGGCTGTCGTTTACAAGGAAGTTCATGGAAATAGTTGGCTCGGAAATCTTCTGGAAAGGAATTGCTTCCGGGTTATCTCCTGCACAAAGGGTATCTCCGATGTGGATCTCGGCAATACCGGAGATGGCAACAATGGCACCGATGGTGGCGCTTTTTACCTCAACTTTATTAAGACCGTCAAACTCGTAAAGCTTGCTGATCTTAACTTTCTGACGTTTGTCAGGATCATGATGGTTGAGAAGCATAAGCTCCTGGTTCACGGAAATGGTTCCGCGCTCAACTTTACCTACACCGATACGTCCCACATATTCGTTGTAGTCGATAGTGCTGATAAGAACCTGTGTATCTGCGTCCGGATCTCCCTCCGGAGCAGGAATGGATTCAAGAATTGTCTCAAAAAGCGGAGCCATATTCTCAGGTTTGTCATTCAGGTCACGAACTGCATAACCTGCTTTTGCGGAAGCATAAAGGAACGGGCAGTCAAGCTGCTCATCGGATGCATCCAGATCCATAAGAAGTTCCAGAACTTCGTCCACAACTTCCTCCGGACGTGCTTCCGGACGGTCGATCTTGTTGATGCAGACAATAACATGCAGATCCAGTTCGAGAGCTTTACGAAGTACGAATTTTGTCTGAGGCATGGCACCCTCGAAGGCGTCCACAAGAAGAATTACGCCGTCTACCATCTTCAGCACTCGCTCTACCTCGCCGCCGAAGTCCGCATGGCCCGGAGTATCGATGATATTGATTTTAACATCCTTGTAATGAACTGCGGTGTTTTTGGAGAGAATCGTAATGCCGCGCTCACGCTCAATATCGTTGGAGTCCATGACACGTTCCTGGACCTCCTGGTTTTCACGGAAAACACCGCTCTGTTTCAAAAGCTCGTCAACAAGTGTTGTTTTACCGTGATCGACATGGGCGATAATGGCCACGTTACGAACATCTTCACGCTTGGTCTTCATATAATCTAAATCCTTTCTTTCATTATATAAAAGTAATGTACAGTTATAAAAAATATCCAACTGTATAGTTTATCACAAATTTTCAGGATTACAAGATGTAAAAAATTTTTTTGAAAGATGTAAAAAAATTTTTTGAAAATGAAATTTTTCGGAATATTTACTCGTATATTTACATAGGTTATATAGACCAGCTACAGAAAGAGGAAGGAGAATCACATTATTATGGCAGATAAGATCATTGAAAACAATCAGGTATCAGTTATGGGGAAGATCGCATCAGGCTTTACATTCAGTCACCAGGTATTTGGAGAGGGCTTCTATATGATGGAGCTTCAGGTAAAACGTCTCAGTGACTCGGAGGACCGGATACCGGTTATGGTTTCCGAACGGCTCATTGACGTGACCCGGAATTATGAGGGGGAATATATTTCCATTCATGGGCAGTTCCGCTCCTATAACCGTCATGAGGAAAAGAAGAACAGGCTTGTACTGTCGGTCTTTGCCAGAGAAATAAGCTTTGTGGACGAGGATATGGAGGCTGCTCCTGTAAATCAGATATTCCTGGATGGCTATATATGCAAGCCGCCGGTATACCGGAAAACACCTCTGGGAAGGGAGATCGCAGATGTTCTCATGGCAGTGAACCGGCCTTACGGAAAATCAGACTACATACCATGTATTTGCTGGGGCCGGAATGCCCGTTATGCATCAGCCTTTGAAGTAGGCGGACATGTACTGATCTGGGGCAGGATCCAGAGCAGGGAATACACCAAGAGAATTGGGGAAAATGAGACGGAAAAGAGGACGGCTTATGAAGTTTCGGTAAGCAAATTGGAATATGTTGAGTAACACTTGCAATTCCTCCCAAACTGCGGTAAGATAAGGAATAAAAATGGAGAATGTCGGTTTTTATTAACATAAAGAGGAAGAATCATGGAAAAAGAAATAACAGAGGTTTATTGCGGGAACGGAAAAGGCAAGACGACTCTGGCTATTGGACAGAGCCTTCGTTTCGCTGCAAAGGGGAAGAGTGTGATCATCATACAGTTCCTTAAAGGCAGGGAGCGCAGAGAGCTTGATTTTCTGGAGGAGTTGGATAATCTTGACTTCAAGATATTCCGCTTTGAGAAGATGGACGCCTGCTATAATGACCTGAGCGAGCAGGAGAAGGAAGAAGAGAGAACCAATATCCTTAACGGCCTTAATTTTGCACGGAAGGTAGTTGCTACCAGAGAGTGTGATTTCCTGCTGCTGGATGAGATCCTTGGGCTTATGGACAGAGGTATTGCTACCGTCGATATGATCATCGATGTTCTGAAACAGAAGGATGAAAGCATGCACATTATTATGACTGGACGGTGGCTGCCAGAGGCACTGAGGCCATACGTGGACTGTGTGACCACACTGACGACTGAGAAGACAGACAACGGGGAAGCCGTACAGGAATAAGTAATATTACACAGAAGAAAGAAGGAGGAAGACAAATGGCAATTTTTAAAGGAGCCGGAGTTGCGATCGTAACCCCGATGCATGAGGATGGCAAGGTAAACTACGAGAAACTGGAGGAGATCCTGGAGGATCAGATCGCCAACAGCACAGATGCCATTGTTATCTGTGGTACTACAGGAGAATCTTCTACATTAACTCACGGAGAACATCTCCAGACGATTAAATTTACGATCGACAAGGTAAACAAGAGAGTTCCGGTTATTGCAGGTACAGGTTCCAATTGTACAGAGACAGCTATCATGATGTCCAAGGAAGCTGCTTCCTACGGCGCAGATGCTCTTCTTATTGTAACACCTTACTATAACAAGGCTACACAGAAGGGACTTATCGCTCATTATACAGCGATCGCCAATGCAGTTCCGGATACACCGATCATCATGTATAATGTACCAAGCCGTACAGGATGTAACATCCAGCCTGCAACAGCAGCGTTTCTTGCCAAGAATGTGAAGAACATCGTGGGTATCAAGGAAGCAACAGGAGATCTTTCCCAGATCGCCAAAATGATGTCTCTGGCTGACGGACAGCTTGAGCTTTACTCCGGAAATGATGATCAGGTACTTCCGATCCTTTCTCTGGGCGGACTTGGCGTAATCTCCGTACTTTCCAACGTTGCACCGAAGTACACACATGACATGGTGTACAAATTTTTCGAGGGTGACACAAAGGGAGCTGCAGAGTATCAGCTTAAAGCACTTCCTCTGATCAACGCACTTTTCAGCGAGGTTAACCCGATCCCTGTTAAGACAGCTATGAACCTTATGGGAATGAACGTTGGACCTCTTCGTATGCCGCTCAGCGAGATGGAAGAGAACACAAAGAAGGCACTTGCTGAGGAGATCGAGAAATTCGGCCTTAAGCTTGCATAAGGAGAGAACGACAGATGGTTAGAATTATCATGCATGGATGCAATGGCCATATGGGCCAGGTGATCAGCGGACTTGTAGCACAGGATCCCAACGCTGAGATCGTGGCAGGCATCGACATTGCAGACCAGGGAAAAAATACTTATCCTGTATACACAAACATGAAGGAGTGCCAGGTGGAGGCTGATGCGATCATCGATTTTTCTTCTGCAAAAGCAGTAGATGCACTTCTTGACTACAGTGTGGAGCGTCAGATCCCGGTAGTTGTCTGTACAACAGGACTTTCTGATGAGCAGCTTGCAAAGGTTCAGGAGACAGCCAGGAAGGTTGCAGTTCTCAGATCTGCAAACATGTCTCTTGGTGTTAACACCCTTCTGAAGCTGATCCAGGATGCTGCCAGAGTTCTTGCACCTGCAGGCTTTGACATGGAGATCGTGGAGAAACACCATAAACTGAAACTGGATGCTCCAAGCGGAACAGCCATTGCGCTTGCAGACAGCCTGAATGAGGCAATGGACAACCAGTATCATTATGTATATGACCGTAGCCAGAAGCGTGAGAAACGTGATGACAAAGAGATCGGAATTTCTGCTGTACGTGGCGGAACCATCGTAGGTGAGCATGAGATCATTTTTGCGGGAGCTGATGAGGTTATTGAATTTAAACATACCGCTTATTCCAAGGCTATTTTTGGTAAGGGTGCCATTGAAGCAGCCAAGTTCCTTGCAGGCAAGCCGGCAGGAAAATATGATATGAGTGATGTGATCGGCTGATCCTTTTCAGAACGGACAGCAGACATTCTCAGAGATAAAATATAAGATCCGGATCTTGTGTCCTGAATATATCTGGAGTTTTCCAGATGTGTTTCGGATATGGGATCCGGTTTTTTTATGTCACAGGAAATTACTCCGTAATGTTCCAATGAGATAAAAAGCCCTCCCGGCAGGATTGAGCTGTGTCTGAGCGGAATTGTGCTGCTGAAGTGACCTGCCGCAGGCGGAGGACCCTGTTTGCAGGACCCTTTCCTGTTGAAAATATTTTTGGAATAAAATTTCCGGAAACAGCAGATATTATAGGTATCAAAAATAAATAAGATTCCAGGATAAAGGAGAGAATTCACATGAAAAAATGGAAAAAGATCCTTATGGCAATGATGATGGTAATGTCTGTGACAATGCTTTGTGCATGTGGGGAGAGAACAGATAATGCGGCAGACGAGTCACCAATAGAGGATGACGCAGATATGGATGATGCGGACGGGGCAGATGATGGTGCTGACGGAGATGAGATAGGCATTGTGCCGGATGACAATGATACCGTGCCGGATGACAATGGAAATGCAGGAAATAATGCAGGAAATAATTCAGGAAACAGTAATGCAGGGGACAATAATAATGCAAATAACGCCAATACCACAGACACTGCAGATAATCCCGATAACAACAGCGGAACAGGTAACACTGCAGACACGCAGCCGGATACAGATAATGACGGAACTGTATCCGGAGAGCTTGGGAACTCGGTAAAAGATCTGGGTGACGGTGTAGGTAATGCTGTAGATGATATCGGAAACGCAGTTGGCAATGCAGTGGAAGGAAGATAGTTACTGAATGCTTTGCAGCATGCGATGGAAGGTAGGCGATTATTACAGATGTTTTACCACAGCATTGCATAAAACTGTTTCAGATGCTATTATCAGTGCATGGAAAGAAGAACGGAGGATACAGAATATGAAATTCAGACCATGCATTGATATACATAACGGGAAAGTGAAACAGATCGTAGGTGGAACTCTGAAGGATCAGGGTGACCAGGCAGCAGAAAATTTTGTTTCCGGACAGGACGGGTCATTTTACGCAGAGCTTTATAAGGAGGCAGGTCTCAAAGGAGGACATGTGATACTTCTGAACGGAAAAGATTCCCCCTACTATGAAGATACCAGGGAGCAGGCTTTTCTTGCACTGGAAGCTTATCCTGGAGGATTGCAGATCGGAGGAGGTATCTGTCCGGAAAATGCGTTGGAATATCTTGAACGTGGAGCGAGTCATGTGATCGTTACTTCTTATGTATTCAAAAACGGACTGGTTTCCTGGGATAATCTGGAGAAGATCAGCAAAACCGTGGGGAAAGAACATCTGGTCCTGGATCTGAGCTGCAGGAAAAAAGACGGCAGATATTATGTTGTCACAGATCGCTGGCAGAAGTTCACAGAGGAGGAGGTAACCCTGGAACTGATGAAAAAACTGGGAAGCTTCTGTAATGAATTCCTGGTCCATGCAGTGGATGTGGAAGGAAAGGCGCACGGTGTGGAGACAGAGCTTGCCGTTTTGCTGGGAGAATATACAGAACATCCGGTGACCTATGCAGGGGGCGTTGGCTCTATGGAGGATATTGAAGAGCTGCGCAGGGCAGGACGCGGCAGACTGGACGTAACAGTTGGAAGTGCCCTGGATATTTTCGGAGGAAAGATTCCTTTTGCAGAGCTTGTAAAACTGAAATAATGTCTCATGGGTTTGCCGGTTATGATGGAAGGTGAATGTTTATTTGTTTTTTTCAGATAAATAAGCTGGATAAATCTGGTATTAACTTGCATTATGTAAATCTATTGTAGAAAAGTTCGGAAAAATATATTAAATTTTTAAAAAGTTATGTTAAAATCTGGATTAATGTGTTATAATAGCCACATAAAACAGCAAAGGGGATGGAAGCATGAAATTTATTATCAGCGGTAAAAATATAGCAGTAACAGAAGGTCTCAAAACAGCTGTAGAGGACAAACTTGGAAAACTGGAAAGATACTTCACTCCAGAAACAGAAGTTGTAGTAACATTAAGTGTGGAGAAGGATCGCCAGAAGATCGAGGTCACAATCCCTGTAAAAGGAAATATCATCCGTTCCGAGCAGGTAAGTAATGATATGTATGTATCCATTGATCTTGTAGAGGAAGTAATCGAGCGTCAGCTCCGCAAATACAAAAATAAGATCGTAGACAAACAGCAGGAAGCCGGCAATTTCCAGCAGGCTTATCTTGATAAAGAATATGAGGAGGATGAGGAAGTTAAGATCATCCGTACCAAGAAATTCGGAATCAAGCCAATGTATCCGGAAGATGCATGCGTGCAGATGGAGCTTCTCGGACATAACTTCTTTGTATTCTATAATGCAGAGACAGATCAGGTTAACGTAGTCTATAAGAGAAAAGGCAATACCTACGGACTGATCGAGCCGGAGTTCTGAATTTCTGATTTATATTGAGACCTGATCATACAACTGAATAATGAATGCCCTCCCCGGTTTTTGCAGTGATATGCGAGACCGGGGAGGTTTTTATTTTGCCGGAAGATCCTGATTCGGGTAACGGTACTGCCGGGATCCAACAGAAAAGCCGGGTTTCCGGACACTAAATGTTAAATATTTATTCATTGTTTTTACACCAGGAAAGTGGTAAAATAAATCTATTGTGATTTGGATATTTTTTATATAAAATGATTGGAGCATTAAACATGAATGTTTTTTCTAAAGTATTCGGAACCCGCAGTCAGCGAGAAGTAAAGCGTATCATGCCGCTGGTAGAGAAGACAGAAAGCTATCAGCCGGAGATGCAGAAGCTGACAGACGAGCAGTTGAGAGATAAAACCAGAGAATTCAAGAAACGTCTGGCAGAAGGCGAGACACTGGACGATATCCTTCCGGAGGCATTTGCCACAGTACGTGAGGCAGCCAAGCGTGTCCTTGGAATGGAGCATTACCGTGTACAGATCATCGGTGGTATCATCCTTCATCAGGGACGTATCGCTGAGATGAAAACAGGTGAAGGTAAAACACTTGTATCTACACTTCCGGCCTACCTGAATGCCCTGGAAGGCAAGGGTGTACACATTGTAACAGTCAACGACTACCTGGCTAAACGAGATGCCGAGTGGATGGGTAAGGTTCATGAGTTCCTTGGCCTGACAGTTGGTGTTGTACTTAACGATATGAAGCAGGATGAGCGCCGTGCAGCATACGGATGTGACATTACCTATGTGACCAACAATGAACTTGGATTCGATTACCTCCGTGACAACATGGTCATCTACAAGGAGCAGCTTGTACAGAGAGACCTTCATTACTGTATCATCGACGAGATCGACTCCGTTCTTATTGATGAGGCCCGTACACCACTTATCATTTCCGGACAGAGCGGCAAATCCACCAAGCTTTATGAGGTATGCGATATCCTTGCACAGCAGCTTGAGCGTGGTGAAGCCAGCCATGAGATGACCAAGATGGCTGCCATCATGGGTGAGGAAGTTATCGAGACAGGTGACTTTGTTGTAAATGAAAAAGACAAGATTGTCAACCTTACCGAACAGGGCGTCAAGAAGGTTGAGAAATTCTTTAATATCGAGAACCTTGCTGATCCGGAGAATCTGGAGATCCAGCATAATATCATCCTTGCACTCCGTGCACATAATCTGATGCATAAGGATCAGGACTATGTCGTAAAAGACGATGAGATCCTTATTGTAGACGAGTTTACCGGACGTATCATGCCGGGCCGCCGTTATTCTGATGGTCTTCATCAGGCGATCGAGGCCAAGGAGCATGTTAAGGTCAAGAGAGAGAGCAAGACTCTTGCAACTATCACATTCCAGAACTTCTTTAACAAATATGACAAGAAGGGTGGTATGACCGGTACAGCCCTTACAGAGGAAAAAGAGTTCCGTGATATCTACGGAATGGATGTTGTTGAGATTCCTACCAACAGACCGGTACAGCGTAAAGATCTTGATGATGCTGTTTACATGACAAAGAAAGAGAAGTTTAATGCAGTTGTACAGGCTGTCAAGGAAGCACATGAGAATCACCAGCCGGTTCTGGTTGGTACCATTACTATCGAAACTTCCGAGCTTCTCAGCAAGATGCTGAAGAGAGAGGGAATTCCGCATAATGTACTGAATGCCAAGTTCCATGAGCTTGAGGCTGAGATCGTAGCTCAGGCAGGACAGGCAGATGCAGTTACCATCGCCACCAACATGGCAGGCCGTGGTACTGATATCAAGCTTGATGATGTGGCACGTAATGCAGGCGGCCTTAAGATCATCGGTACAGAGCGCCATGAGTCAAGACGTATTGACAATCAGCTCCGTGGACGTTCCGGACGACAGGGAGATCCGGGTGAATCCCGTTTCTACATCTCTCTTGAGGATGATCTGATGCGTTTGTTCGGTTCCGAGAGACTGATGAAGGTGTTCACATCCCTTGGAGTTGCAGAGAATGAGCAGATCGAGCACAAGATGCTTTCCAATGCCATTGAGAAGGCACAGGAGAAGATCGAGTTCAACAACTTTGGTATCCGTAAGAATCTTCTTGATTACGACCAGGTTAACAATGAGCAGCGTGAGATCATCTATGAGGAGCGCCGTCAGGTACTGGACGGAGAGAATATGCGTGATTCCATCTACAAGATGATCACAGATATTGTGGACAGCATGACAGATATGTGCTTCTCTGATGACGTAGATGCAGAGGAGTGGGATCTGGATGAATTTAATACATCTATCATTCCGATCATCCCGATCCAGCCACTGACCAAAGAGAAGGTCAAAGGCCATAAGAGAGATGAGATGAAACATATCCTCAAGGAAGAGGCTGTGAAGCTTTATGAAGCCAAAGAGGCTGAATTCCCGGAGCCGGAGCAGTTACGTGAGCTTGAGCGTGTGGTTCTTCTGAAATGTATTGACAGTAAATGGATGGATCATATCGATGATATGGAGATACTCCGTCAGGGTATCGGTCTTACTGCATACGGTCAGAGAGATCCGGTTGTTGAGTACAAGATGAACGCATTTGAGATGTTCAATAACATGATCACATCTATTCAGGAAGATACTGTCCGTATGCTGTACCATGTTCATGTTGAGCAGAAGATCGAGCGTGAGCAGGTAGCCAAGGTTACAGGTACCAACAAGGATGACAGCGCAGGTCCGAAGAAACCTGTTCAGAGAAAAGAAGACAAGGTGTATCCTAATGATCCGTGTCCATGCGGAAGTGGCAAGAAATACAAACAGTGCTGCGGACGTAAGGCTGCCAAGGTCTGAGAATAAAACAGTTATATTACAGGGCGGTTTCACCGGAGACGGGTGGAACCGCTCTCTGTTTTACCTGTGCAGTGAAACAGGAAATATCCACTTAACAGCAAAGCGGGGCGTGCGGATTGCAAATATCCCCTTGACACACACTCTGAGATGGATCAGCAGTATCCGCTCGATAAACAAAAAAGGCAGGTGTTTTCCATGAAAAAAATTCAGACTGTAATATTTCAGACCCATGTATACAAAGATAAGGCAGAGAATCTTGAGCAGATGGCAGAACTTCTCAGAAGCCCGGAAGCGGCCGGTGCAGACCTGGCAGTTTTTCCGGAGATGTTCATCTGCCCTTATGAGAACAGCGCATTTCCGGTATATGCAGAGCCGGAGGGGGGAGAAGCCTGGCAGAAATGTGCACAGATGGCAGCAGAACAGGGAATTTATCTTGTGGCCGGAAGTATGCCGGAAAGAGATGGAAAAGGTCGGATATACAACACATCCTATATTTTTGACCGAAGGGGAAATCAGATCGGGAAACACAGAAAGATGCATCTTTTTGATATTGATATCAGAGGCGGACAGTATTTCAAGGAATCCGATACCCTGACTCCGGGAGATCAGGTGACGGTGTTTGACACGGAATTCGGAAAGCTGGGACTTTGCATCTGTTATGACTTCCGGTTCCCGGAGCTGGCACGTCTGATGGTGGATAAAGGCGCAGAGGTCATCATTGTACCGGCTGCCTTTAACATGACTACAGGCCCGCTCCACTGGGAGCTGATGTTCCGTCAGAGAGCTGTTGACAACCAGGTATATACCATCGGAGCAGCACCGGCAAGAGATATGGAGGCCAGGTATCGATCCTGGGGACATTCCCTTGTTGCAGACCCCTGGGGAAAGGTTCTCATGGAAATGGATGAGAAGCCCGGAATCCGCAGAGTGGAGATAGATTTAAGCCAGGTGAAGCGTGTGAGGGAGGAGCTTCCCCTTCTTGCACACAGGAGAAAAGATCTCTATGAGCTGAGAAAACCCGGGACATACCGCGCGAATTTATGCGATTAGCATAAATTCTGTGCATTGCGAAGCGTGTTACTGAGAACGGAGTGAACAGTAACATATACAGGGAAATTCTATGTGCGGGAATGGTTTTACGTTGTAATTTCCATGTTCATATGGTATTGTATAAGACAGGCAGGAGTTCCTGCATCAATATATAGAAAGAAGGTGAAGCTGTGGTTGAGTTAGATCAGTTCAAGAGTATTCTTGCAACATACACAGAGCCATTAGTGGAAGTGAGGGATTCACTTTGACCTGGCTAATAAAGAGCAGAAGGTCGAAGAATTAGAGCGCGAGATGGAAGCGCCTGATTTCTGGGATAATGCGGAAGTTTCCCAGATGAAAATGAAGGAATTAAAGAGTCTTAAGGATGATATTGAGACTTATCATAATCTGGAAACTCAGATGGAAGATATGGAGACCATGATCGAGATGGGATATGAGGAGAATGATCCGTCCCTGATCCCGGAGATCCAGGAGATGCTGGATGAGTTCCAGAGAGATTTTGATAATATCCGTGTGAAGACACTGCTGTCAGAAGAGTATGACGGTGAGAATGCCATCATCAAGCTGAATGCAGGTGCAGGTGGAACAGAGGCATGTGACTGGTGTGGAATGTTGTACCGTATGTACAGCAGATGGGCTGAGAAGAAGGGATTTGAACTGGAAGTCCTGGATTACCTTGACGGTGACGAGGCAGGTGTGAAGTCTGTAACTTTCCAGGTGAACGGCGAGAATGCATACGGTTATCTGAAGTCTGAGAAGGGTGTGCACCGTCTTGTACGTATCTCACCTTTTAATGCGGCAGGCAAACGTCAGACTTCTTTTGTATCCTGTGATGTCATGCCTGACATAAAGAAGGATCTGGATGTGGAGATCAACGATGATGACATCCGTATTGATACCTACCGAAGCAGTGGTGCCGGTGGACAGCACATCAACAAGACATCCTCTGCGATCCGTATCACACATTTCCCGACAGGAATCGTGGTGCAGTGTCAGAATGAGCGTTCCCAGCACATGAACAAGGATAAAGCCATGCAGATGCTGAAGGCGAAGCTGTATCTTCTGAAGCAGCAGGAGGCAGAGGCGAAGCTTTCCGGTATCCGTGGAGAGGTGACTGACATCGGATGGGGTAATCAGATCCGCTCTTATGTCATGCAGCCGTACACAATGGTGAAGGATCACCGTACCAACGAAGAAACCGGTAATGTGGATGCAGTTCTGGATGGAAGTATTGATATCTTTATCAATGCATACCTGAAGTGGATCGCATTGGCCAAGAAGAAAGAATGACATTGCAGCAGAGAGGTTGCCATGGATAAACAGACAGAGAAGAAGAAATATTTTGTAGTCAGGGAGCGGGCTGTGCCGGAGGTGCTTCTCAAGGTCGTGGAGGCCAAGAAGCTTCTGGACTCAGGTCGTGCTGCAACTGTCCAGGAGGCAGCAGAGCAGACCGGGATCAGCCGTAGCTCCTTCTACAAATATAAGGACGATATTTTTCCGTTTCATGAGGAAACCAGGGGAAAAACCATCACCTTTATCATACAGATGGATGATGAGCCGGGACTTTTATCAGTGGTGCTGCAGACAATCGCCCATTTTCACGGTAATATCCTGACTATTCACCAGAGTATTCCCATTAACGGGATTGCTACGCTGACACTGAGTGTGGATATTCTTCCGGGAGAGGGAGATGCAGAAGCCATGGTGGAGGATATTGAGCAGAGAGAGGGCATTCACTATTTGAAAATTTTAGGCAGGGAGTAAGCAGATGATAAATATAGCGGTATTAGGTTACGGAACAGTCGGAAGTGGAGTTGTTGAGGTTATCAACACCAACCATAAGAGCATCAACAAGCGTTCCGGTGATGAGATCAATATTAAATACGTGCTGGACCTCAGAGATTTTCCGGGAGATCCGGTAGAGAAGGTTCTTGTTCATGATTATGAAGTGATCGTCAACGATCCTGAAGTGGACATTGTAGTTGAGGTAATGGGCGGCATCGAGCCGGCTCACACCTTTGTAAAGAGAGCTCTTGAAGCTGGCAAGAGTGTGTGTACATCCAATAAGGCACTGGTTGCCAAGCATGGCTCAGAGCTTATGGAGATCGCCAGGGAGAAGAGCATCAACTTCCTTTTTGAGGCAAGCTGCGGTGGCGGTATCCCCATCATCCGTGCGCTGAACTCTTCACTGACAGCAGATGAGATCGATGAGATCACAGGAATATTAAACGGAACTACCAACTATATGCTTTACAAGATGGCCACAGAGGGATGTGACTTTGATTCAGTATTGAAAGAGGCACAGCAGATGGGCTATGCTGAGGCTGACCCTACCGCTGATGTGGAAGGCTATGATGCATGCCGCAAGATCGCCATTCTGTCTTCTCTTGCATATGGCAGGTTCCTGAATTATGAGGAAATCTACACAGAGGGTATCACTAAGATCACACCGGCGGATATGGAATATGCCAGAGAACTTGGAATGTCCATCAAGCTTCTGGCTACCAGCCGCAGGATCGGAGAGGATTCTTTCTACGCTATGGTAGCGCCGTTCCTGGTGCCGCAGAGCAGCCCTCTTTACAGTGTAAATGATGTATTTAATGCAGTTTTTGTACATGGAAATGTACTTGGAGATGCCATGTTCTACGGAAGTGGGGCAGGTAAGCTTCCTACAGCCAGCGCAGTTGTTTCTGATGTTGTGGATGAAGCCAAGCACCTCCACAGGAACATTATGACAAACTGGACAAGCCGCAGCCTTGAGCTTATGGATCTTGATGATGTGAAGGGCCGCTTCTTTGTACGTGTGTCTGACACTTCCATGGATACGATAGAGAAGGCTTTCGGAGATGTCCAGACCATTGAGCCGGATAATCTTCCGGAGGAATTCGGTTTTATCACACCTGTTATGAGCCAGGGTGAATATAAAGAAAAAATCGCCAAACTTGACGGGAAAGTACTGGCAATGATCCGTGTAAAGGATTGATGCCTGCAGAGAAAGAACATGTTAATTGTTAAGAAATTCGGTGGTACATCGGTAGCCAATAAAGAGCGTATCTTTAATGTTGCCAGAAGATGTATCGAAGATTACAAAAAAGGAAATGACGTTGTGGTGGTTCTGTCTGCAATGGGTAAATATACAGACGAACTGATTACCATGGCAAAAGATATTAATGAGAAGCCTCCAAAGAGAGAGATGGATATGCTTTTTACCATTGGAGAGCAGATGTCCGTATCACTGATGGCAATGGCAATGGACAGCATGGGGATTCCGGCTGTATCACTGAATGCATTTCAGGTTGCCATGCACACAACCAGTGCCCACGGAGCTGCACGCCTCAAGAAGATCGATGCAGCCCGTATCCGCAGAGAACTGGATAACCGCAGGATCGTTATTGTTACAGGATTCCAGGGAGTGGACAAGTACAATGACTATACCACACTTGGACGCGGCGGTTCTGATACCACGGCCGTTGCGCTTGCAGCAGCACTTCATGCAGATGCGTGTGAAATCTATACAGATGTAGATGGCGTTTATACAGCAGATCCCCGTAAGGTTCCAAAGGCTCGTAAGCTTAAGGAGATCACTTACGATGAGATGCTTGACCTTGCGACACTTGGCGCAGGGGTACTCCACAACCGGTCTGTGGAGATGGCGAAGAAGTATGGCGTAACTCTTGTAGTGCGCTCCAGTCTTAACAACAGTGAAGGAACTGTGGTAAAGGAGGAAGTTACAGTGGAGAGAATGCTCATCAGCGGTGTTGCTCTGGATACAGATGCAGTGCGTATTGCGGTGATCGGACTTAAAGATAAGCCGGGAGTGGCATTTAAGCTTTTTGATACCCTGGCAAAGAAAAATATTAACGTAGATATGATCCTTCAGTCTATTGGCCGTTCCGGTACAAAGGATATTTCCTTTACAGTAGACAAGAATGATCTGGATGATGCCATGGCTACACTTGAGGAGAACCAGGCAAGGGTAAACTATGAGGAGCTTCATGCAGAGAAAAATATTGCCAAGCTTTCCATTGTCGGTGCCGGAATGATGAGTAACCCGGGTGTTGCGGCAAAGATGTTTGAGAGCCTTTACAATGAAGGCGTAAACATCAACATGATCGCCACATCTGAGATCAGGGTTACAGTTCTCATCAATGAAAAAGATGGTGTACGTGCCATGAATGCAGTGCATGATGCTTTTAACCTGGCAGATTAAAGAATAACGAACATTAAAATGTATCCTGTAAACATACTCCCGGAGTCTCTGATTCCGGGAGTATCTGTAAAGAAAGGAAACAGGGAGTCTATGAGTGAATATATTTTAAGCTGCTGTTCCACAGCGGATCTTACAGAAGAGCATTTCCGTCAGAAAGATATCCACTATATCTGTTTTCACTATGAACTGGATGGAAAAGAATATCCTGATGATCTGGGAAGATCCATGCCTTTTGACAGGTTTTATCAGGCCATGGCAGATGGGGCAATGACCAGAACATCCCAGATAAATGCGGAGGAATTCATGGATTATTTTGAACCCTTCCTGAAAGATGGAAAGGATGTTCTGCATATCTGCCTTTCTTCCGGTATAACCGGAGTATTTAATTCCGCACAGGTTGCGAAGAATGAGCTGGAAGAGAAGTATCCGGACAGGAAGATCCTGATTGTGGACTCACTGGGTGCATCTTCGGGATACGGGCTTCTTATGGACCGTCTGTCAGAGCTTAAGGCAGGGGGCATGGATCTGGAAGATCTGTATCAGTGGGCGACTGACCACAGGCTCAATGTACATCACTGGTTTTTTTCCACAGATCTTACTTTTTATATCAGGGGTGGAAGGATATCCAAAACAGCCGGATTCATTGGCGGTATGCTGAATATCTGCCCTCTTCTGAATATGGATGACCAGGGCAGGCTGATCCCCAGATCCAAGATCAGAACCAAGAAAAAGGTGATCCGCACTATTGTGGACCGTATGGAAGAATGTGCAGATAATGGACTGGACTATTCGGGAAAATGTTATATTTCCCAGTCTGCATGTATGGAAGATGCCAGGGCTGTGGCGAAGCTTGTGGAGGAAAGATTTCCGAAGCTTAACGGAAAGGTGGAGATCAACAACATTGGTACCACCATCGGAAGCCATACAGGTCCAGGCACAGTTGCGCTGTTTTTCTGGGGGAAAACCAGAGAGGCGTAACTGTAACATTCCATAATTTATGGAATGTTATGAGTAAGGAGATAAATTCATTATGAAAAAAAACAGGAGTCAATGTAAACGCTATGCAAAAGAAGTACTGAGGGGGAATTTTACCATTCCCATAGTGGGAACGCTGGCTGTGGCAGGTATGAGTTTTATTGGAAGCACGCTGGCCACAGCTCTGTTTCCGGGAGATTCTCTGTATGCGATCCTGGCAGGAGAAGTTTTTAATTTTGTTCTGTCGCTGATCATCTGTGTATTCTCGGCAGGACTGTACAGAATTTACCTGAATATTTCCAGACATGAAGAGTATTCTTTTGGAGATCTGCTTTATTTCTTCAGGAATCAGCCTGACCGGGTGATAGTGGCGTCCTTTGTACTGGCACTGATCAATCTGGTTACATCCATTCCGTCCAGTTATTTTGCCATGACCACAGATATGGGAACCACAGTAGATGAACAGATGAACTGGATGATGGGATATTTCGTGCTGATGATCGTCTGCTACGTGTTGAATATTGTGGTGGCATCACCATTTGCGTTTACCTATTATGTACTGTCAGACAGACCGGAAGCCGGTGGATTTGAAGCACTGAAGATCAGTGCACGGCTGATGAAGAAGCACTGGCTGAAATATTTCGCAATGTTGCTGAGTTTTGTGCCGTGGATCATTTTTTCTGTATTTACCATGTACCTGGTACTTTTGTGGCTGGTACCGTATATAGAGATGAGCCTGGTGGTCTTTTACCGGGATATTGCAGGCGACTTTGATGAGCCTGTTCTGTCGGAAAATCCACAGATTACAGATCAGACAGAAGCATAATAAAATACCGGACTACATGAACTGTCCCGGAAAGTCAGAGTGAAAATCTGCTTTTGGGGAGGTTCTGTGGTCCGGTATTATTTTGTGAAGGAAGTTCATCCGGGAAGAAGGTTGTCCGGAAGACGTTTCACAGTCTCAGATGTGAGAGCTCCGATCACAAGTCCGGTCACAACACCGGATACCAGAAGCGCCGGAGCATAGACCATAAGACTGGTGTTGCTGACAACCATCATGGCGATGATAAGCTGCCCGATATTGTGGGATACCCCGCCTGCAACACTGATCCCAAGAATACTGAAATCCGTATGCTTTTTCAGAAGCGTCATAACAGAAAGGCTTAATGCTGCCCCTGCCAGACTGTACAGGATACTGAAAAGGTTGCCAAAGAGAAATCCGATAACCAGGATACGCACTGCGGAAACAAGTGCAGCCTCTTTCAGGGAGTAACGTTCCAGTATAAAAAGGACTGCCAGGTTGGCAAGCCCCAGTTTGATCCCCGGAATCCCTGCAAATACAGGAATCAGGGATTCCACATAGCCGAAGATAATAGCTACTGCGGAAAAAAGTCCAAGATATGCTGTTTTCTGTTTCATAATCTTATGTCACTGCGTCGATCTGAGGAGTGTTATCATCAGATCCTGCAATGTTTTCTCCTTCTATCACAACTTTGTTTGGAAGGCAGATGATAGACCCGCCATGGTTGTCCACTGCTTTCTGGTGGATACAGTACTGATCCGGACATGTAGCTTCAATCATCCGGACCTTGCCGTTTTTGATCTCACATACATTGGTGTCCCCTATGTGTATCACCTGATCCTGAGAAAGAGAATAGGTACCGAATTCTTTACCATCCACAGTGATCCGGATGGAATTATGGCTCTGTGTTCCGGAAATCCGGAAGCCCAGCCAGATGGCACCTGCAACAGCCAGGATACAGGCTATAAATACCACTTCTTTTTTCTTCAAGAGTGTCCCTCATTTCAATGAATTTTCCCAGAAAGCATAACATAAACCGGAAAAAAAGGCAAATTAAAGTTAATATATACTAACAAAATATATAGACAATTGGAAAAACCGATGCTATAATACCTTCTTGTAAGTTAGCAATATCTAATTATAAATAGAAGATTAGATAAAGCTAATTTCCGAACATGGAGGAAAAAGATGAAAAACAGCAATTTTTATATGCGGGTGATCAGTGTTCTGGTGATTCTGCTGGCAGTGCTTTTTTATAATGACTCTGTAAAACAGACAGCCAATGAGACAGAGATCGCAGGACTTACCCAGAGGATCGACACTCTGGAGAAACAGCAGACAGAACTTCTCACCGCACTTGAGACAAGCTATGTAAAGAGAAGCACAGCCCAGGCGGCAGCTCCTGCGTCATCAGAGGATGAGACAGAGGGCAGTACAGAAACAGCAGACGGGGACAGCGTTGACACAGCAGATAATACAGATACAGACAGCAGTGAGGAAGATGGAGCTTTTAAGGACGGAACTTACACAGGTGAGGGAAGCGGATATGGTGGAACTATTCAGGTTGAAGTAACTCTGGCTGACCAGGAGATCACAAACATCAGTGTTGTAAGTGCGCCAGGAGAGGACAGTGCTTATCTTTCACAGGCAGAGGGTGTGATCGATTCTGTGATCAGTGCCCAGAGTACAGATGTAGATACGGTTTCCGGAGCAACATTCAGCTCAACGGGAATTTTAAATGCCATTGATGACGCTTTGGGAAAGGCGGAAAATTCATGAAAAAAAGACAGCGACAGGTAAGGCTTGTACGTGCAGGGATCCAGTTTGGTTTTTTTATTGCGGCACCGTCCCTGTTTTCCACAGCCTTTGCAGGAATTAAATCCATTTTTCTTTCTATTGCACAGGGACAGGCAGTGGAGTGGAATTCTTTTCTGACTGTTACAGCAGTTCTTTTGATCATTACCTGCTTTTTCGGCAGGCATTTCTGTGGATACGCCTGTGCTTTTGGTGCGCTGGGAGATGCAGTGTACGAAGGCTTTGCCTTTATCCGGACAAAAGTTTTCCATAAGAAGAAAAAGCCTGCACTTTCAGAAAAAACGGTACATCGCCTTCAGAAAGTGAAATATGTGGTACTGGCACTGATCCTGCTTTCCTGCCTTACAGGAGTTTACGGAAAGCTTACAGGAACCAGCCCCTGGGATGTGTTTTCCATGCTGACAGCCAGAAGGCTTCCGGATGGAAGATATACGGTGGGCATTGTTCTTCTTGTACTGATCATCATCGGGATGTGCACACAGGAGCGTTTTTTCTGCCAGTTTCTGTGCCCTATGGGTGCGGTTTTTGCGCTGATGCCCATTGTTCCGGGAGCGCTTCTTAAGAGACAGAGGGAAAAATGTCCGCCTAAATGTGGGCTTTGTAAGAAAAAATGCCCTGCTCATCTGGATATTGACGGTGATACGGCCATGTCAGGGGAATGTCTCTGCTGCCATGCCTGCATAGCCACCTGTCCAAGAAAGAATATACATATCGGAAGTGCAGAAGCAGATACAGGAGAAGAATTATGATACACAGCCACACAGGGAGAGCCCTTTTTCTGACAGGAGCCATGATCGCAGGAAGCACTTTTCTGTTTCCGGGATCGTGTATGGCAGGTACAGAAGAGGTTCAGACATATAATGCAACAGATTTTGCCATGGATACAGTGGTTACGGAGACTCTTTATACAACAGGAGATGATATAACCCCGGATCTGACAGAAATCCTGAAGGAAAAGGAGACAGACCTTCTGTCCTGGACCAATAAGGCTTCCCAGATCTACAAGGCAAATGAGAACAGCGGGAAAGATACGGAGATCTCGGAAGAGCTGGAAGGCTATCTTTCCAGGATACTGAAAATATCGGAGGATTCAGACGGGGCTCTGGACCCCACCATTGGAAAGCTGATACGTCTCTGGGATATCGGAGGAGAGGATCAGCGGATTCCGGAAAAAACAGAGATCCGGACAGTCCTTGATGAGGCTGGCTGGGAAAAAATCACTTTAAATGGAAATATGCTTCATATAGATGAGGGATGTTCCCTTGATCTGGGAGCAGCAGGAAAAGGTATCGGATGTGATGCCATACTGGATCATCTGAAAGATCAGCCTGAAGTTTCTGCGGCACTTATGAATCTGGGTGGAAGCAGTGTCATGACATATGGAAGCAAGCCGGACGGTTCAGGCTGGAATGTGGCTGTGACAGACCCCAGAGCGGAGTCGGAGGATTCCTATTTAGGTGTTGTGACTCTGAATGGAACAGAATTTCTTTCCACATCAGGAGATTATGAAAAATACTTTATAGAAGATGGGATTCGTTATCATCATATTATGGATCCTTCCACAGGATACCCGGCGCAGAGTGGTGTGACTGGTGTTACTGTTGTATGTGACAGCGGACTTGAAGCAGATGCACTTTCCACAGCGTGCTTTGTTCTTGGTGCGGAAAAAGGCGCGAAGCTGCTGGAAAAATATGGTGCAGACGGACTTTTTGTGGATGAGGATCATCATGTGTATGTTACTTCCGGCATGAAGGAGAGGTTCAGCCTTCTCCAGGATGCCTATGAAGTTGAGGATATTCAATAAGCTAATGTACTTTCGGGGTCGGCGCTGCAGACTCTGAGAGTTCATAATAAATATTCTAGGAGGAACAAGAGTAATGCATAAGTGGAATTTACTGAAAAAAGCGGCTCCATGCGTATTAAGTATGGCAGTGGCAGCAACAAGCTTCCCGGCAGCAGCATTTGCGGCAGAGGATTTTGATGTGGTTGCAGTTTCTGATGAAAGTACCGTATCAGACGAAGCAGCAGAGGGAACTGCAGAAGATGCCTCAGAGGAGAGCACAGATACTATGGAGGCAGGAGATCTGGATCCTGAGGCAGAAGACATTGACACAGGTGATGTCAGTGAGGACGTAGCACAGGAGGAGACCGCTCCTGCAGAAGAGACTGAGAATGTAGTTTCACAGCAGTCAGCAGATGATTTCACAGAAGATGTTGAGGAGTTTTCTGAGGAACCGGTAGAAGCTGTTGATACTTTCTCAGATGAGGCAGAAGAGCTTCAGGGAGAATATCAGTATGTATACGCAGGACTTACCTGGGCGCAGTACTGGGCAGCAGAAGGAGTTTCCGAGGCAGGAAATACAACACATTCTGATGAACTGGACAGTCACAGTGAGTATGACAAGGGAGCTTTTGATACAGTAACAAGAGCAACTGCAAACCACGGACTTCACAGAGGAAGTTTCCAGTGCAATGCATCCATCATCACAAAATCAGGAAACAGCTATGCGATTTCCTACTGGAAGGATGCCAACACAATTGTTCTGACAAACGGAGATGAGGCAGGCTGGAACAGAGGAACCATCACAGTAAACGGAAATCAGGAAAAGATGGACCACTATGAGGTATATGGACTTAAATATGTACCTGTAGCAGTCAAAACAGCAGATTATGGAGAGTTCTGCAAGCAGTTCAGCGTAGTAAAGGACGGAGAAACACTTTCCGGAGGATACG
>Ga0129312_1000695_pt1 | contig 25548 bp, 16 predicted proteins | sample O827metagenome_FD_94434 | JGI IMG/M metagenome (GOLD analysis project Ga0129312, IMG submission 94434) | Orangutan group fecal microbial communities from Wisconsin, USA - O827 metagenome | ecosystem: Host-associated > Mammals > Digestive system > Large intestine > Fecal | place: USA: Wisconsin... | reverse complement strand
TTTATTTGTGCGGTTGGCGAACCTGCACTCATTATAGCAAAGGAGGTTTTTTACTTGAAGCTAAAGCTGCCTGGGGACACACCTGCATAGCAGGTGGTTTATTTTTACTGTGAATACAAAAAAAGTCCTATAAACTACCAGTTCATAGGACTTTTCCATAATATTTTTTGTTGTTTTAAGAATTAGCAAACGCCCTGAGCTAACATAGCATCTACTACCTTCTCAAATCCGGCAATATTAGCACCTGCTACATAGTCGGTCTTGCCGCCAACTGTCATGTTATATCTCTTAGCAGCGTCGCTGATGTTTGCATAGATGGTCTCCATGATGCCTTTCAGCTTGCCATCTACTTCTTCGAAGGTCCAGCTTAAACGCTCTGAGTTCTGAGACATCTCTAATGCAGAAGTAGCTACACCACCTGCATTTGCAGCCTTACCACCTACGAAGAGAACTCCGTTCTCCTGCAGATACTTGGTAGCATCCAGAGTGGTAGGCATATTAGCACCCTCTGTAACAGAAGTTACGCCGTTAGCTACGAGCATCTTAGCATCCTCGAGATCCAGCTCATTCTGTGTAGCGCAGGGAAGTGCAAGATCTACCTTATACTGCCATACACCGTGCTCACCGTTCTTCTTCTCATGATACTCTGCTGAAGACTTAGCAGCTGCGTACTCTGTCAGGCGGGCTCTCTTGACCTCTTTTACCTCTTTCAATAATGCAACATCAATTTCTTCGGGATCATAGATCCATCCGGTAGAATCAGAACATGTAACGACCTTAACACCTAACTGCTGTGCCTTCTCGATCGCATAGATTGCTACGTTACCTGATCCGGAAACTGCTGCAGTCTTGCCTTCTAAGCTCATGCCGTGATCTTTCCATAATGCATTTGTTAAATATAATAAACCATATCCGGTAGCCTGTGTACGAGCCAGTGATCCGCCCCAGGTCAGTCCCTTACCGGTTAATACGCCTTCGAACATTCCCTGGATTCTCTTGTACTGTCCGAACATGAAACCGATCTCACGTGCGCCTGTTCCAATATCACCGGCAGGAACATCGATATCAGCTCCGATATATTTTCCAAGCTCTGTCATGAAGCTCTGGCAGAATGCCATGATCTCTCTGTCTGACTTGCCCTTAGGATCGAAATCAGAACCACCCTTGCCACCGCCGATCGGAAGTGTTGTCAGAGAGTTCTTGAAGATCTGCTCAAATCCTAAGAATTTGATAATACCAAGGTTTACAGAAGGATGAAGTCTCAGACCTCCCTTGTAGGGTCCGATCGCATTGTTGAACTGTACACGGAAACCTCTGTTTACCTGAACCTGTCCGTTATCATCTACCCACGGTACACGGAACATGATCTGACGATCAGGCTCTGTGATACGCTCTAAGATCGCGTTCTTCTTGTACAGATCCTCATTTGCATCGATTACAGGTCTTAATGAATCAAGTACCTCTGTAACTGCCTGTAAGAACTCAGGCTGGTCTGCATTTTTTGCTTTTACTTTCTCAAGTACCTCATCAACGTAACTCATGATTATCCAATCTCCTTTTTGATTATAAATTTTATTATAATTATTTTCGGTCTTCTTATTATGAAGCCCACCCTTTGCTTTATCATATTACATAGACAAAGTTTTCGCAACACCAATCTGCAAATTATGCAAAAAACCTAATAAAATTAGGCGTATTTCCGTTTTCGGAATACGCCTATGCAGGATTTGTTTATAAAAATTTCATTTTTGGCTCATATTTGGCTCTGATCCATTCAATTAAGCCGATTTTCTCTTCGCCATGAAGAAGAATGCACATCCGATCAGCACGAGTGCTGCACATACCATGAACTTCGGATCAAATCCATCTCCGGTCTTCGGTGTATCATCTACCTGATGTACATTGGAAGTCGTCGATGCATACGCGCCGGAATTGCTGCCGGACTGCGAACTGCCGCCTGATGAACCGGAGTTTCCGGAACTTCCGGTAGAACCGCCATTGTTTGATGAACTGTTACTGCCGGACTGACCTCCGTTACCACCGGAGCCGTTGCCACGGCCTGAACTGCCGTCTCCATCCCCGATAATCAGATCATCGCTGTTGCCACCGCTGCTGTCTCCGCGGTTGGCATTGCCGGTCTGGATCTCCGTCGTATCATCATCCGGATCTCCCGAACCGTCGCCATCCAGCGGGTAAAATACATATCCATTATCAGCCGCATAGCTCTCTGCCGTAGAATTGGTGTATCCGTAGATCACCTCAGGCGACCATGACTGGCTGCCGATACTGGTGACGCTCTTCGGTATCGTGATCGAAGTGATGCCGCTGCCGGAGAACGCGCCGCTCTCGATGCCGGTCGCACCGGTCGGCACGGTCAGACTCGTGATACGGGTACATCCCGCAAACGCATTACCACCGATGACCTTGAGCGCAGAATTCAATGCGATCGAACTCTTTGCAGGCGGGCATACGAGTAATTTGGTATAAGAAGCATTGTACAGACATCCTCCATCGGAAGCATAAGTACCGTTGCCGCCTGCGACATTGATCGTCGTCAGGGCACTGCAGCCGGAAAATGCGTCTGTAGATATGCTGTTTGTGCTTGCCGGAATAGAGACACCGGACAAACCGGAACATCCGCGGAACGCACCGCTGCCGATCGTCGTCACACCTGCAGGTACTGCCATGGAACGGAGGCTCCTGCAGTTGGCAAATGCTTCACTGCCGATACTGTTGATCGATGAGGAGATCGCTACACTGGTGAGCGCACTGCAACCGGAAAATGTACTGCTGGGAATCGAATTGACCGCCGCCTGCATGCTGACAGATGACAATCTGCTGCAGCCGGAGAATACACCCGTTCCAAGCGTAGCTACACTGCCGGGTATCGTCACACTGACGAGACCGGTGCAGTTAGAAAACGCATTGTTTCCGATACTGGTCACCGATGAAGGAATGGATACTGCAGAAATATTCGTTTTTCCGGAAAATGCACTGGCTGCGATCGCCGTCGCGGTATCGGGTATCGTGATACTGCCGCCTGCTCCGTTATATCCGGTCACAGTCGTGCCATTCATGGTAAATCCCGCTGTACTCGTATTCGCTGTCGATGCCTGCACTTCTACTCCCTGAAGCAGCATCGCGCAGACAACTGCCACAGTCAGGATCGCACTCTGTACTCCTTTTAACCATTTCCTCATGATTCATCTCTCCTATCTATCTCTATAGCAGCCCTTCGGGCAGCATCCAAAAATCAATCGACTTTTTTCGCTATGATAAACATCCTTCCCTCTTCAGTATAGCTACTACATGTAGATAAAGTCAACAGTTGATCTCCATATTTAGCATCTAATGTCCCTTTTTTGAGCGCATCGAGCTGCATGACATTGACGCTGAACGCCTCAAACTCGGATTTATTTTTCGCATTCAGGAAATTATAATACCGGAAGGTATATTCATCCTGATAGCTGACCTCCGACAAAAATGCATCGATGACCTCATAAGTCCCATGCTCATAGATCGTGTCAAACCGGACCGTTTTATGCTGCTCAAGATAACCTTTCTCCAGATAGTTCTTGAGCGAGCCGAACATCGAACCGTTCTTCATATTATGTCCATAGATGATGATATTGGTATCGCGGTTCACAAAATCGTTGCGATAATCCATGAACAAAGAACCGTTTTTATCCTTTTTCTTCGCAAAGCTGTGTGTCAGATAGAACTGACTGTCTTCTTCTGTATCAGACTGGAGCACCGGATAATTGATAACTGTGCCCTCGATCTCCAGCCAGCCGACCAGATCCGGATTCTCTGCATAGATCTGCTCATACTCCGGCAGGATCTCCGGAAGATCTGTCCCGGTCTCATCCTCCTGCTCTGCTGTATCAGACTCCGCAGTCTCATCCTGCGTCGGATCATTTTCGTCTGCTTCTTCGGAAAAATCCTCCTCCGCAATATAATGTCCTGTCATATTCTGCATATCCTGCAGACGTTTCATCTCCTGTGCGGACTGTGTATCCATATAATCCTCATATGCAAAATAACCAAAACACGCGACCGCCGCAACTACACATATCGCACCTGCGATACGGTATTTGCGCGCCCGCTTGCTGTTTTTCTTCTTCTGATCCTCCTGCGCTTTCTTCTCCTCCGCCAGAAGCATCGAATGATTGGCCACTATGTCAGACAGATACATGAAGAAATTGATGCCGATCTTACTGTGAAATATGATCTCTTTGTTCCGGATCCTCGTATAGAGGCGGGCGGCGACATCAACATCGTTGATGTCCACCTCCTCTGTGATCAGGTCGATCTTTTTGAGATCTTCCTGCGCCTCCAGATATTCCTCATAGGTATCAAATTCATAGTCGCCCAGTCTGTATTTCTTTTTTTCCATCATACTATATCACCAGATCCGGAGCTATCTCACTGTTGCACTCTTGATGGTGTTGTAGCTGCTATAAGTCTTTACTCCGTTTACAGTACGATATGCGCGGATCGTGTAATAATACTTTTCGCCGCTTGCCAGACCGGAATCTATATATCTGCGTGCAGACGACTTGGAAACGGTCTTCAGCTTGGTATAGATACCATTCTTTTCTGTACTGTAGTAGATCTCATAGCCGGTTGCCTTTGCCACCTTTGACCAGGTCAGCGTCACCTTGCCGCGGGATGTAGATCTCGCTTTTAAGGTCGGCGTATTGAGCATCGTCTTGGCAGATATGGCTGTTGAAAAGCTGCCGTATGAGACAGATCCGTCTGCATTCTCTACATAAGAACGTACCTTATATCTGTAGGTCGTACATGACGTCAATCCCTTTACGGTATAGCTGTTGTTGCTCGTCGTGCCGATCACACGGTTATTGGCATTACAGATCTGGTAGCCATCCGCATAATCCTGATCACTCCATGACAGCTTCAGGCTGTTGTTCCTGATCTGGCTTGCACGCAGACCGCTGACTGCCGCTGATGTGATCTTGAAGGAGATCACCTTGCTGCCCGTGTAGTTTCTGCTGAGTGCGGTCACTGTGATCGATGCCGTACCCGGATTTGTGTTATTGCTGTAAGTGATCGTATAATCCGTACCTGCTGTCAGTGTCTTTCCGGTAGAAGAATCTGTCAGTGTGACACTGGGTGTGTAGGTATTACCGGTATACTGATAATTCGTCACTGCTGTCGTGATACAGTTCTCGATATTCTTGGCCTCGATCGTATAATTGATCGTCTTGGTACCGGAGAAACTGCCGATACCGGTCACTGTCATGGTCGCCGTACCCACATTTGTATTATTGCTGTAGGTCACGATATAATCCGTACCACGGTTCAGCATTCTGCCATTCATCGTAACCACGACATCCGGTGTGATCGCATTACCTGTATAAGTATAGGTAGATGCGTATCCTGTGATCTCCATACCGGTTGCTGTATTGCTGATATTAAAATATCCGTTTGCCGTACCTACATAATATGAGTTTGCTGTCGCTGTCGCGATCACAGTCGCTCTGCCCACATTGGTATTATTTGCATAGGTAACGGTATAATCATTGCCCACCGTCAGCAGATTGCCGCCACATGTGAGTGTGATATACGGTGTGATCTGATATCCGGTGTAACTCTGATCCGCGATCGTACTTACGGTTCCGTACTGGGACAGATCCGCCTTGATCGTATAGTTCTTGTAGATCCTTCCCTGATAATTGTTGATACCATCGATCACCAATGTTGCTACACCCGGCCGGATCGCATTGCTGGCTGTAACGATGAAGTCGCTGTTGCTCATGCCGTTGATGCTGACCGTCGGAACGCGCTCATAACCATTGTACATCATGCAGTTATAAGTCGTGTTGTCGTATCCTAAGATGATATCACTTGCTGAGATCGTAGTTGAACCATTCGTGATACTTCCGGTTCCCTCGCTCGTGCCATCCCAGGTATTATTGCCATCCACACTGCTGCTGACAATGTTAAAATATGCCGCACGGCTGCCTGTATAGTTGCCTTTTCCTGTGACGATGATCGATGCCTTTCCTGCTGAACGGTTATTCACATAACTGATGTCATAGTCTGTGCCATTTACCAGCTTCACGGATCGTCTCTGCGGGTCATTCGGCTCATTGACGACCGGAAGATCCGTATCCTCTACCGTGATGCCCTTCGGCTCGATCGGCTGTCCGGTATAGTAATAGCTGCCGTCATAGCCTGATACCAGCACATAGGAAGGTGCTACACTTCTCGGATAGATCGTATATGCACAACTGTTCTGTTCACTTGTCTTCGCATAGGTTCCCTTGGACGGAACACCGATGACAGCGATATAATAGGTGGCTGCATCGATGATCTGGTCTCTCGTCACCATATCTGTCTTATCAAAGCCATTCTTATAATAGGCGATGTCATAATTCTCATCCGTCAGATTCGTCATCGTGCTGTCCTTCTCGACAGTGATCGTATTCTCTGCCGGCGCCTGCGCGAGACCGTTATAAGTCGTGGACACGGAACGATTGCCATTGACCAGTGCCCTTGCACGGCTGATATCCTCACCAATATAATAGGTAAATTCCTGTGTACCGGTATAATTACCCTGTCCGGTGATCGTCATCGTAACGAGGCCGCCGTAGCTGTGCTCCGGTTTGCCATCCGCGATCTCCTGTCCATTATACTCGGACGTATAATCGATCGTATAATCTGTCGGGTTCACAAGTGTTGCATTTGTCTCACTGTCGCGGATCGTCATTGCAGGTTCCACAGAACTACCCGTGAACGGATATGACTCATTGAGCGGTGAATAGTACATCGTATTCGCTGAAGTATCGAGCTGTGCGATGTTCTTTGGCTGGATGGTGAAAGTGCGGCTTGTTGTTCCAGTGTAATTTCCAATACCGGTTACTGTTACTGTCGCCGTACCGGCATTGAAATTATCCACATAGGAAACCGTGTAATCCGTATTCTTCTTTAATTCAAAGTTTGAACCATAAAAAACCTGAATATCAGGCGTGTGATCCTTGCCATCATAAACACATATCGGCTCTCCCACCGCATCCAACGTACAATGCTCATTACTGATGAACTTTATAGTCATGCCTTCACTCAGATCTTTTTGAATGACCTGAATCTGCACCATACGATTGCCGGTATAGTTTCCAATACCTTTAACCTTTGCATAATACGTTCCCTGCTGATTCGGCACACCATTTTCTCCTGCTACCAGTCCCGAACCATACTGGTCCATATAATATGCTTCGATCTCAAAATCTTTGCCACAAACCAGTGTCTTCTGCAAATCATCCTGCACAAGACTCAACTGCGTCTCCACAGCATCCTTGATCGTTCCACCTGAAAATGTTACTGTCAAAGGCGTTGCTGTGATGCCATCATTAATATTTTTCTGTGTAATCGTATAATAAAAACGATATACACCCTCGTAGTTTCCGATTCCTCTTACTTCAAAGGAGGGTTCACTACCTGCAACAGATACATTTTGGCTATCGTTCAACGGGAATAGCACATAATCCTTGTTTTCTTCCAATGTATATCCATTGTCAGCCAATACCAGATGAAGATCATCTGTTGCGTTAATATCCTTACCTGTATAAGTAACAGACAAGTTTCCATTCACTGCTGCAATCGGTGAATAAGTAATTGCTCCCTGTGTCGGAGGACAGATGTTTGTCTTCATGATCGTAAACATCACATCTCTGTATCCGCTATCGCTCGTAAAATATTTGCAATTCTTAATACGAACAGTAGCTGTACCGGCATTCAAATTGTTCAGATATTCTGTCTCAAAATATCCTCCCGCTTCTGTAAAAGCTTTTTCTGCATTTTCATCAAATGCCTTTATATACAGGCGTACTAATGGTGCCTTTTCCTCATGGTTATACTGGAATGATACATTTGAACCATTCGTTACGTCCACCCAGTCATTATTTGCATCCTGCATCTGCACACTCATCTTGGCCAAAGGATAGGTGATATAAAATGTACCCTGCGCTTCGCCTTGATAGCTACCGATACCTTTAATCTTGACAATTGCCTCTCCGATATAACTATTATTCTCGTAACCTACAATCTCAAAATCCTTGCCCAATGTCAGCGATGCACCATCTACCGTGACACTCAGGGTTGTTGCCGCCCCAGTCACTGTTGCCGGTTGACCGGTATACTGTACACAATTGTTACTATTAACCTGTATCTGTGCACTTTCGATACTGTTTACAATCATAAAATGAACAGTACGATTCCCCTTATAATAATGTGAGCCATCCTGCTTAACCGGCTCTCCTGCTATGATCATATCATATGTTCCAACAGCCGGATCTGCCAGATTCAGCTGTGTTGGCCACTCAAGCTTATATTCACTCGGATCGATCAAGCCTCCCTCTTTGGTATACAAATTTAGTAATTTCACAAGACCCTTGGACTTATCAGTTTCTGTAGATGCCTGATAAGCCTCTTTCCATGCTGTTTTGGAAATAGCCACCGGAGTCGCCGCAGAAGTCTCCTGCAGGATACTTGTCGGTGCCAGCTGTACCTTTGAAAAGTCAGTATACAACGTAAAATAGATCTTTCTGGTTCCAGTATAACCACCCATACCTTGGATCGTCAGATAATTATTTTCGGAATATCCCGGCGTTGCGTTCGTTCCATAATCTTTCGCGCCATCTAGAATCTTATAATCTTTACCTTCTGTAAGTGTAATTTTCTTTCCAGTCTGAGATTTATAATTGATTGTAAACTTATTTGGCTTCAAAGGACTACGCTCATTCAGGTTTTTATCCGGATCCTGTACAAACATCTCCTCGTCTGACCAGACTACATAGTACTGCCCACTTTGAGCCTCTGTCTCTGAATCCGCAAACTCTGCGCCGCCCTCCACAGACAGATTACTCTTCTTTACATCAATCGTGACCTCTCGCTCGCCGGTAAAGTTTTTATTACCTGTAATTTTATACTTGGTCTGATATGTCTGTTTTGCATCATTCCAGAAAATAGCTTCTCCGGATACATCCTGTACTCCGGCAAAATAATCAGTACCTGCTACCAGCTTATATTTGCCATAGTGAATGACAAATCCCGTCTCACCATTTGCATAGTCTGCATCTCCGATCGTTAAATCTATCTGCTTATTAGCTTCACTAATATCAACCGGAAGTACATCGTATTTTGCTGTCCAGGTATTTTTCTCATATGCATAATTTCCAATACCGGTAATTGTAATCAGTTTATTCTTACCTGCAGTCTTGGAATCTGTATATGTGAGCGTATAATCTCTGTTTTCCTTTAAGGTAAGTCCTCCGTAACTAACGATTACCTCCGGTTCTTCCGTAAGATCATATGGCTCATAATAAATACCACCATGTGTCACGACTTCCACTGTCAACGGTCTGGTCATCGACCAAATCGGAGATATGATCGTATAATATGCCCTTGTCACATCTAAACGACTGGTTTTTCCATAATAACCCTTTGTCGGATCACCTGTTACAATAACATAGACTTTACCTACATTTTTGGTGTCATTGCCGCCCTCTGCACGTGTATAACTTACAGTATAAGCAGTAGACGGTATAGTGTTATCAACCGTATTCCGATCTTTGTACAGAACAATTGATGCCGGGGTAATAGAATTTCCTGTATAAGTATGTTCTAATTCTTCATCTTCAATATGCGGTATGTAGTCAGATATATCTTTACCACAGCGCACAGGTGTGGCACTATTTACAATCGTTCCAACATAATCATTTGTACCCACGATGGCTACCGTATACTTTCCGGCACGCTTCAGCCCCGTAATCTGTGATCCACTCAGCGCATAATCAGAACCGCTCGTTAACGTCTCCCATACAGCTGTTTCATCATTATAATACTTCACCTCTCCAATTGTATAATCTGTACTCACTGCCAGACTCTGACTTCCTTTTTGTCTGTTTTTATCTGTAAGTTTCACAGTCAACGTATAATCCGGCGTAATATTGGTAGACGGTGTCACCTCATAAGTATACTCGTCGCTTAATTCCAACACTCGGGGTGTAATCTTATATCGGAGAACTTTATCTCCTGTATAGTTTCCTAAACCGGTAATTGTAATTGCTGCATCCGTGGTTGTTGAAACACTACTATAATCGTTATACGTTACTTTATAATCTCTTCCCTCAACCAACGCATCTGGTACAATAATACCTGGCTTGGTGTCATTACCATTCCATGCAATCTCGTTACTGCTATTAACATCCTTCGGATCAAGATGAATATCTAAATCATTAATATTTCTTCGCTCAATTACATATTTAAAGGTAGCGGTTCTGCTACTATTGCAATAAATATTGCTGTTTACCACTTTTATTGTAACTTTATGATTACCTGCATTGATTGGCGCATCAGTAATGCTTTCATCTCCATCATAATACAATGTCTCATAATCCGTAATTGTCGGTATGCCATTCATTGTATATTCACCAATTTTTATAACAGGCACAATTCCCGACCCGGTATAAGTATACGGTGTTTCTATGCTTGCATTTGTGAAACTTAACGTATTGATCGTAAAGTTAGAAACATATGTACCCGTATAGTTAACTCCCGTACAATTAATCTCTAGTGTAGCTGTTCCGGCATTAATATTATTTTTATAAACGAATGTAAATTGTCCATTTGTGTTTTCATCGGTTCCAACTTCTATACCATTGTATTTCATGGTAAAAGAGGGCGTTATCTCCTGCCCTGTATAAGTATATGGAGCCCCTTTGAATTCAACGGAAACATTTTTCCAATATATTCCTCCTTCGGATATATCTACCGGCAGGATTTCATATTCCTGATATGCGTCTCTACCCTCATAGGTATTCTGTCCCACAATATGTATGCGCTTTTTTCCTACCGTCTTTCGATCAGCTTCTGTCGCATCCTGATAGGAGCTACCATTCCAATACTGATAAGTAAGCGTATAATCCAAACCTGAAGTCAGAATTGTCCCAGCGGCATTTTTTACCTCACATTCATCCAATTGGTGGTCCTGAGCATCATATACGATTTTGTTGACCTTAGCACTGAGACCGGAAAATCTATAATTTGTAATCTCTATATCACTACGGATGTAATAATAAATCGTCAATGAACCCGTATAATTTGTTTTTGATGCATCCGGTGTGATAATCATTCTTGCCTGTCCTGCTTTATCCGCATCGGGATATGTAATAGAACAATCAGCAGTAATATCCTTAGATCCAGCTTCAACTATAACAGTAGGCTCGGCTCTCTTGCCCGCTTCATATGATACCACTAATCGATTTTTTGAATCCGATATCACTAATGGTTGATTTGTAAGTGGATCTGTTGCCGTTACCTTTAGATCACTCACGCTTAATGCTGTTACCGTAAACTGGGCGCTATACTCCCCTGTAAAATATACATAGTTAGGGGTCGCTTTGTCGTCATGATACATACAATACGCCGCATTATTAGCCGGCGTAACCTTTACGGTATATGTTCCTACCGAATTCACGGTTGTAGGTGTGGAACTGCCATCTTTATAATATTTTACCGAAAATACAGTCGGTGAATTGTTGACATTAATGGTTTTATCTCCCACCAACGTAATAACCGGCAATGTCATATCAGAACTGTAAGGTATACTTGTTGCACTGATTGAAGCCTTGTACCCCACAGAGCTGCCCATATCATAGGCAATCACATAAGATATGCCATCTTTTTCCAATGAACCTGTATAATTTTTGCTGTTAATAGTAATTTTACAGGTTGCCAGACCACATGTACTCTGCTCCCCGGTTACTGTATATTGACTCGGATCAATCTCCTGACCAAACACTCCATTAACGTCTGCCTTTACAACAATGTCTTCAGCAGCGGGTGTTACAATATTGCCCGTATATTTCTGTACTTTCAGGTCCTGCTTCACATCAGCACTGATGGAACTAATACTAGCTTTTTTTATCTCGTATGAGATACAATTATCCGGGAACGTCCAACCATCTGATACTATATTGCAGGTATATGTTCCGGCATCAACTCCACCAACACCACTAATAGATACCGTTCCTCTAAAATCCGAATTATCACATGTCACCTTAGAAATTTCCGGCAACTGCGACTGCCCATTATAGATCAAAGTCGGTGAAACTAATTCAATCGTAAAATTTGCCGGCGTCTGCTGCACGCCGTATGTTCCTACGACTGTCACCTGCTTTGTTGCAGCTGCCTGTGCCTTCGGCACGATCTGCACCGCTCCGATCACCATACAAATGCATAATGCCACCGATAATAATTTTTTCTTTACATCCCTGTACATACGCACACCATCCTTTCGATTGGTTTGTTCGTATCGGGCGTCCTGTTGCCCGAAATTTCTATTAGAAACGGATCATTGTCTGATAATTTATAAAAGTTTACAGACCTATCCTATATGTGCTTTCATTATATTTCGGTTATTTTAAGAGGAACTTTATATTCCTGAACTATTTTTTCAACGATTTTTAATATAACTGTCTTGAAAATACCGTCTAAATATGATATTTTAAATGTCGCTGTGTTCAAACACAGCAAAAATACGTCAGTTCGAGACCTTCCTGACGAAAAACAAAACTAAAGGAGAACATCATATGAGAAACAAAAAGGCTTTATTTCTGACCCAGGCTGCTGCGATCGCAGCCATCTACGTGGTACTGACTATCTTTATCAGTGCCTTTGACCTTGCTTCCGGTGCCATTCAGGTACGAGTATCCGAAGCACTCACCATCCTGCCATTTTTTACACCGGCAGCGATCCCGGGACTTGCGATCGGCTGTCTGCTGAGCAATCTGCTGACCGGAGCGACCATCTACGACGTCGTATTTGGCAGTCTGGCTACGCTGATCGGTGCAGTCGGCACATACCTTCTGCGCAGGCACAAGTTCCTGTGCACACTTCCCCCTGTCATTGCAAATATGCTCATCATCCCCTTCGTACTGCGTTACGGATATGGACTCGCAATGGTAGTCGGCGGTCATGATGTCGCCATTCCGTTTTACATGCTGACCGTAGGAATCGGCGAAGTGATCTGTTGCTGTATTCTCGGCACGATCCTATTAAATGCACTCGCGAAAGTGCGCAATGTCATCTTCTAGTTGTACATCAGATCATACACATATTGGATTCCTCCGGCTTTCTCGTCGTTGATCAGGAATCCGATCTGTGTACCGTTGTAATACCATTCCCCGTCTGTCGTACTGCCATTCCAGTTCAGGAAAAAATCTCCCTGCGTGGTAACAGAATTACCGTCATCATCCTGTACGAATCCGATACCGGTGCCGTTGCCGCGCAGGACGAGATAACCGGTCTTTTGTCCGTCATGTAGTTCGTATGCGACACTTGCGACCGGTGCCAGCGTCTGCTGGGAACAGTTCATGGTCGATTCCTGTCCATCTGCCAGCCGGATCCTGATCGTCGGTGTCAGATCAGGCAGATTGTGCTCGATCGGGCTGCTGCCAAAACGGACGAGCGATCCTCCCTGAAACAGTCCCGCATCCAAAAACACTTTATAATATGCCTCTTTATCACTGTCGCTCATCTTCATGTCATAGATGACCTGACCAAACATCTTCTCCATATCCTCAGTCACATATTCTGCGACCTCTGAATCGGAAAATCCACATCTGCTGTAGCCGTAAGCCAGCTGGGCTGCCACACGCTGCTGATAATCCATCATCTTATTGATGAGGTTCACCTTCACATCCACGCCTTCCGATGCCAGATCCGCTGGATCTTCACTCTGGTCGCTGCCCGGCGTACCCGATGCTCCCGCCTGTGCGATCGTCGCCTTCAGATCTGTGATCGCCTGTGGCTCGTTAAAGCTGTTGTTGACCAGTTCGCCCGCCGTGATGAGCTTGACATAGATATCATCGATCTGCTCATCCGTATATCCTGCCACATTTTCATCTGCCAGGTTGATACAATAAGCATCCGAGATCTGACCATTTGCGGACGTCATCGCTGCTTCTGACGTTTCTCCAAGTACATTTTTATAGTAATTATAAAAACTATTCTGTAATTCCACCTGATTTTTCGCATATGCGAGTACCAGATTACGGTGGATGTCTTCGCTGCTCTCCTGCTGATCACCTGTCAGCAAGGGTAAGATCTGCGGCACTGCAAACCGTGCTGCCACGAGCACTGCGATGATGACCGCTCCGATCCATATATTTCTATGTGTGATAATATGTACTTTCTTCTCACTCTGTTTTGCCGTGCGCTTTTTCTCAGGCTTCTTTTTTTTCTCTTTCCCGCTGGATGCTGACTGGGGAGACTGTGCTTCTGCTACGGTCTTTTCCAGCTTTTCTACAAATTTGAGCCCATAGGAAGATACAAAAACCGGTTTCCCCGTAACTTCCTTCAACACGATGCGCGCTTCCTGCGGCTTGGTAATGTCGTGCTCTTCCATGATCTGCTTGATCTTCTTGAGATCCTTTGTCGCATCCAGATATTCTTTCTCGCTGTCGAACTCAAGGTCGCCCAGCTTCCATTTTTTCTCTGCCATGATACTACTCACTCCTATATCGACACTTCTCTCGTTTCATCATAACCGAACCCGGAACAGACTTCAAGAGTGAGCATCAAATTTCGACCGGTTAATCCTCCGCTGTCCAGATATCGTCCGGCATCTCAAAGCTCACGCAGCCCATGTACGTTGGCGCGACATCGCCCTCATTAAAGCAGACCATGAGTGTCCCCCGATCCGTGATATAAAAGCTCTGGTCTGCCGCGATCCGGTCAAAATTCCATTCTTCCACTTCCGGATCATCGAGCCAGTACTGCTTATTCTCATCTGCATCCATCTGCTGCCGCATCTGACGCTTGATCTCATCACTGATCGTCTGTATGTAGCCGTCATCGGCAAACAGGTCTGCCAGTGACACTTCTTTACCGGTCTTACGGTCGATCGTATAATAATAATCCTGCTCATAACCGCTGCCCAGCACCTCTATATTCCATACTTTCAGCGAAAAATAGCGGTCTGTGTCTGTCATCACCTCATGTCCGACATGGATACTGTCTGCGCCCTGCATATGCGGATCGCTGCGCAGAGTCTCCTCAAACTCGGCAATGATCTGATCGGTCATCTGCTCAACGGTTGCATTGATATGATCCGCAGACTGCTGCAACTGCTCCCGCACAGTATCATCTGCCTGATCCTGCGGCTCGACCTTTACCTGCGGAACCGAAATGTCTGCCTCATAACGTCCTTCCTCCACCTGATAATCACGCCACACGACGACTTTTACGATCGTGCGCAGTACAGGTACTTTTTCCCATGCATATGCCACAGACGGGCTCAGGTTCGGCAGTGCGATGACGATAGCGGCTGCTGCCGCTGCCACACATGCTGCGATCCGTCCCAGGTGCTTTTTTCTGCGTTTTTCCCCGATCGGTATGACCGGTGCCGCGATCGGATCTGCTGCCTCTGCGACCCATGTTTCATCGATTTCTCCGACTGCCTGAAATAATTGTTCCGGTGTCATGCATATACCTCCTCTCGAATCAGGATCTCCTGCAGTTTCTTTCGCGTGCGGAACATCGTTGTCTTTACCTTGCTCTCGCTGCATCCAAGATGCGCTGCGACCTCTGCTACGGAATCCATATAAAAATATCTTCTCACAAACATGATACGTTCCTCTCTGGGCAGATCACGCACAAAATCATTGATGATCTGTCCCAGAAACGTCTGCTCATAGGTCATCTCAGGTGTCGCGTCAGATGCAATGCACTCCTGCAGTTCGTCGATACACACGGCTACACGGTCTGCCTCACGCTTTTTCTGATGCGCGTGCCGATAACGGTTCAATGACAGATTCCGCGTGATCTTGGACAGATATGCGCCCAGATGCTGCGGTATCGCAGGCGGTATACTCCGCCACGCCTGAAACCATGTATCATTGACACATTCTGCAGCCTCTCCTTCATCCCGCAGGATGCGGTAAGCGATCGTATGACAATAGGCACCATAAGCCTCTTCGGATCTTCTCACGGCTTCCTCATTTCTCGCCAAATACAGCTCCAGTATTTCCTGCTCTGACATACTCTTCCTCCTGATGATTCCTTTTTCTTCCGTATATACATATTTTTAACAGCTGTCATAAAGTAAAAAGGATAGAGCACTTTACTGTCTCCATCCTAAATGACACCGTATGATCCCATCGGTTACATATGTTATTCTGCGGTCTGTACCTGACGCTTGATCAGTACAAATGCTCCCTGAAGTGCCAGGATCGTAGCGATCTGCACCACGCTGGTCACCAGCGACTGGATCAGTCTGGTTGACAGCAGTGCCGGGAAACTCGCACCCGTCATGATCGTGAGCCACAGCGTATTCAGTCCCAGGCTGCAGACGATCTGGCTGACCACAACCGCACCTACGATACGCCCAGGTGTCACCTTGCGATGTAAAAACAGTCCGTAAATGAGCCCGAACATAACAGCCGTCAGCGTAAATCCCGGAAAATACGCTCCGGTCGTCGGAAATGCGACCGCTCCGATAAAGTCTGCGATACCGGCTGCTGCCGCCGCCTGCAACGGTCCGAGCACGATCGCCGCGATCACGCGCGCGACAAATGCAAATCCGATCCGGGTGACCGGTGTGGAGATCGATAAGAATCTGGTCAGGATCACATCCATTGCGATCAGCAGACCCATGATCACGATCTGGTAGACGTAGTTGTTTGCTTTCTTGTTGTTCATGTGCTGTTCCTTTCTTTGTTAAGAGATGGAACAGGGCTCCTTATTCTGTTTTTTGATAAACACAAAAAATCTGTAACGGAATTGTTACAGATCATCTATGTTATCATGTAGACAGCGGATGCGATGCCACACCGCAAGCTGATTTGCTTTTCGCCCAAAGGCAACTCCCATCCTTTGGTACTTAACGCGTGACACCTACTCTGTTCACATTGTTTAATTGGCAATCGATGCGACAGGATTTGAACCTGCGACCCCTACGTCCCTAACGTAGTGCTCTACCAAGCTGAGCCACGCATCGTTATTAGTTTGTTTCCCGATATTTACTTATCTCAGAAAGTCGATGCGACAGGATTTGAACCTGCGACCTCTGCGTCCCGAACGCAGCGCTCTACCAAGCTGAGCCACGCATCGAAGTGCGGATCTAACAATCCTGCCATCTTCGCCGCCGTGCGGTTAGCACCACAGCGAAGACTATAATAGCATGGATTTAGACTTTTGTCTAGTCCTTTTTTATTTTTTTGAATATTTTTTTACAGAATCATCTGTACGCAGCCATACATTCCAGCATCATTTCCCAGCTTAGCCAGCTTGAACTGCGCTTCGCGGCATGCATGGAACGTATTCGGTACATAGTACTTGGATACGACATCCGTGATGATCGTGCCTGCCTTAGACACACCGCCTCCGATGACAAATACCTCTGGATTGACGACACATGCGATCGCAGCCAGTCCTCTGCCGAGGATCTCTCCAAACTGTTCTAATACATCCAGTGCCAGCTGATCGCCTGCCTTTGCCGCATCAAAAGTATCCTTCGCGGTGACTTCCGGTAATTCACGCAGACTGCTCGGTTGGTCGGATGCTGCCAGCGCGCGTTTTGTCAGTCTCACGACTCCTGTTGCGGATGCGTACTGCTCCAGACAGCCTGTTTTACCGCATCCACAGACTTCTGTCTCCTGCGCATTGACCGGAATATGGCCGATCTCTCCACCGGCACCGGTCGCACCCGCTACGATATGTCCATCGATGATGACTCCGCCTCCGACTCCGGTTCCGAGTGTGACCATGACGATATTTTTTGCTCCTTTACCGGCTCCCTGCCACATCTCTCCGAGTGCCGCTACATTTGCATCATTTCCTGCCTTGACCGGATATCCGGTCAGTTCGGATAATGTATCCTCTACATTAAAGATGCCCCATCCAAGATTGACACATTTTCTTACGATCCCCTCAGGTGTCACCGGCCCGGGAACTCCGACACCTACACCCTGTACATCTGACGGATCGATCGCTTTTTCTGCGATCTTGTCCTTGATCGCTGCTGCCACATCAGGCAGGATATGTGCGCCGTCATCTTCTTTTCTGGTCGGGATCTCCCATTTATCGATCAAAGTTCCATCTGTGCGGAAAAGTCCCATCTTTACTGTGGTTCCTCCAATATCTACTCCAAATCCATAGGTCTTCATGTCATTCTCCTTTATCTTCCCTTGTTATCATTCTACGATGATCACATCGCCATCCCCGCTGCCATCATCCGGATTATCCGGTGTTGTCGGCTGTTCCGGCTCATCCGGTGTATCCGGCGGCGTCGGTTCTTCCGGTTGCTGTGTGTTGTCCTGATCCGTCTCGCCCGGAATCTCCACGGGATCACTCGGTGTATCCGGTGTCGTCGGCTGATCCGGCTCTGTCACTTCTCCCGGAATATCTACCGGTTTTTCCGGCTTCTCCTCAGGCTCTTCCGGCTCCTCAGGCTCTTCCGGCTCCGCTACGTGAACACTGTCATTATAGCCGACATAAGGCATAAAATCCAGTGGTTCCTTACCTTCATGTATCTTTTTCATAAAATCCTGCCAGATATGACCCGGATATGTCGCTCCGGAGAGATCCTTCATCTCCTTTGGCGTATCATATCCGACCCAGATCGCCGTCGTATAATATCTCGTATAACCGCAGAACCATCCGTCCTTGTGATCGTTCGTCGTTCCCGTCTTGCCGGCTGAAGGCATATCTCCCAGATCCAGTCCACGCGCCGTACCGGTCTTCATGACACCGGTCAGAATATCCGTCATCATACGGGATGCATTCTGCTCATAGACAGTCGTGCCTTCGTCCTGTGCCTGGTAGAGCGCTTCTCCGTCTGAGTTCTCGATCCGTATGATACAGGTCGGATCACGGTATACACCATCATTTTCGATCGTCGCAAATCCACTCGCCATCTCTACCGCCGACATGCCATAAGTAAAACCGCCGAGTGCCACAGCGGGTACTTCATCTCTCGCATCGATCTTCGAGAAATTCATATTTTTCAGGTATTGCAGACCGACCTTTGGTGTCAGCTCCTCAAGCAGCTTCCACGCGATCGTATTTTTCGACTGCTCGACTGCATAGCGCAGCGTGATATTGCCGGAATATGTGCCGCTTGAATTTGACGGTCCACCTTCAAATTTTTCATCCTTCACGATCGAATCCGGTGTATAACCGCGCTCTAACTGCGGCGTATACACGATGAGCGGCTTGATCGAACTGCCCGGCTGGCGGAAACTCTGGTACGCGCGATTGAGCGTATGTCCGGTGAAATCCTGACTTCTGCCTCCCACGATCGCGCTCACCCGGCCGGTCTCATTGTCGATACATACACCGGCCGACTGCAGCTGATAGATGCCATCCTCTGTCGTATCGGTGAATCCGCTCACGCCCTCATCGATCGATGCCTGCAGCTCGGTCTGCATATCGAGATCTATGGACGTGTAGATACGGTAGCCTCCGGTAAATAATGTTTTCTGGCAATCCGCGTACATCTCGTCGTAGGCTTCATCATACGCATCCTTCTCTGCCTGATCCGCAAAATCATACTTAAATTCAAATCCATTCAGTTCCATCAGAGCCCGCGTCGCGCAATAGTAGGTATATGTCTCTACATAATCATATTTTTTCCGCTTCGGACGGTTTAACGTGAGCTCTTGCTGCGTTTGTTCCTCATAGGTATCCCACAGGATCTTGCCATCGTCATACATCTGCTTGAGGATACGATTCCTTCGTGCAACTGCATTATCCGGATTCTCGACCGGATCATAGATCGTCGGATTGTTCGGGATACCGCACAGCATCGCCTGATCTGCCAGTGACAGCTCTGCGACACCTTTATTAAAGTATCCGCGCGCTGCTGCCTCGATTCCATAATAACCGTTCGCAAAGTAGATATTGTTGAGATAAAACTCCAGGATCTGCTCCTTGCTGTATTTCTTCTCCAGTCCGGCAGCGATAAACATCTCTTCGATCTTTCGCTCCCAGGACTTTTCGTTGGATAAAAATACGGTACGCGCCAGCTGCTGGGTGATCGTACTGCCGCCCTGCGTGATCTTCTGATTCTTGACCATCGCGACTGCCGCGCGGATGATCGCCTTGAAATCCACACCGTGATGCTTGTAGAATTTCTTGTCCTCTATGCTGACAATTGCCGCTTTCACGCCCTCCGGTATGTTATCATATGTTAGATAATAACTGTCTTTCTCGCCTTTGACTACCGAGATCTCTGTTCCGTTCACATCATAGACTACACTGGTCTGTGATGCGCGGAACGTATCCTCCGTAGAATTGGCAACCAGCGTCTTGGCATCTGCCTTCAGCTCATTGATCTTTTTGGCATAGCCTCCAAAGAAATAGAATGCCAGTGCGCCCAGTATGAGTGAGAGCAGTATGATCTGCGAGATCAGTATGACCTTTAGTTTGGTATTGCTTCGCTTTTTATTTTTTTTCTGATTCTTATTTTTTGCCATATATTAAGAAAGCCCCTCTTTCTTCATTTTTATTTTATCGGTTCCTATTATACTTACTTATACGATAAAATGAAAGTCAAAAGAGGGGTTTTGTAAAAATATAACGACTATGATTATTGTTCCATCTGCTTTCCCAGAAATCCTGCGGCTATGAGAACCAGCTGATTCTCGGTCTCTCCCATGCGGCTTTTGTCGTTTTTATCATAGAGGATGACCGCTCCGATCGCATCACCTTCGCAGATGATCGTACTGATCGCCTGTGTAACATAGGAACCGTTATCATCAAGCGTGATGCGCATAAAATCATTCTCATCACGGCTGGCCACGAGTGTTCCCCGGTCTTCCATGAGCTGATCGAGTTCACGGCTGATCGGTTTCCCTTCAAACTCACGCTTGCCGGCGCCTGATGCCGCGATCACATGATCCCTGTCTGTGATACACACGAGGTGTCCGGTCGTCTGAGCCATTGCTTCCGCATACTGTCTCGCAAATTGTCCCAATTCTCCGATCGGAGAGTATTTTTTGAGGATGATCTCTCCTTCCCGGTCTGTAAATATCTCTAAGGGATCGCCTTCCCGGATCCGCAATGTCCTGCGGATCTCTTTTGGTACGACGACTCTTCCCAGATCATCGATACGGCGTACTATTCCTGTCGCTTTCATATCATAGAATTCCTCCTGCTTTCCATATTGTGTACTGTATGGTTAGTATGTGGAAAAAGCGGTGAATTATTCTTGTACGTCACAACATCTCGCGATCTCAGCGATCACACAATCCATCTGCAGAGGCTTCGACAGATGCGCATTCATGCCTGCCTGTATTACATAAGATTCATGAATCTCTCCCACTCCTGTGTATCCGACACACCCCGGATCCGGATCGTATACGCATGCTCCTCGCCGTCTATTCCGAGTTCATATGTCTGATCTTCCTTTTTCAGCGCATAGATCGCAGTTCCCTCCAGTTCCTTACACAATCCAGCATACTCCTGCGGTTCCATGATCCGGTCGTCGATCTCCTGCTGCAGTACACCATCCGCATTATAGATCCTGCAGCCCTCCTCGATCACAGCCAGTACCTGTGGCTGCGCGATCCTCAGCGTCAATCCGTTCGTACGCATCGTGCGTACATCCCGGTTTTTGCTGTTTGTCTCCAGAATCTTCACATTATCCGCTACCAGACAGAAGGAACCGATGCCAAAACGCAGCTCCGATACATACCCTTCTGAAAAATCAAATGTCTCTATCTCATTTTCTGTAAAAAAACCCATCGTTATCCATATACTCCTTATATCTTAGCAGTTATTTAGTCCTGTTTTAATTCCTGCAATATCTTCTGCCTGCGTCCGCCTCCCAGCAGCAGTTCGTTGTACTTCATATACTTTGGCTGCGGATTCATCGCCAGAAAGACTGCGGCCTCCTTGCACATTGTCAGTCCCGTCACAAATAGCAGCATCTCCTGTGAGCCTTCCTCACCGAAAGCATCCTCCAGAAAATCGAATGCATGTCCCAGTGCCTGCGACAATGCATCACTTTCCGGCGTATCTGTAAACAGTTTCTGCACAAACATACGCTCCAACGGCTCCTTCAACGCATCCAGCAGGAGATTGACCACCGCAATACGCTCATCAAAACCTGCTCTGAGCAGCCGCTCATAGACTGCCGGCTGTGCATTTCCCTGCAGGATCTCGCGGATTCCATAATCATCCCTGTATTTCCGATACAGATCGTAATATGCCGAGAAATCCTCCGCCACATCGGGCAGCCGCAGATATTCCCCGACGACTTCTTCGGTGACGGGAATATCCAGTTCCTCATACATCTGCATCAGAACACTCATATCCTCCCATCCTCTGGCTGTCACATAACGCAGACCGTCTACATCGGTCTCTATTCTGTAAAAATTGTTTTTTCGCAGCTGCAAATAGCTGATAATTACCCCGTGTATATGTCTGTCAGTGGCATAATTCATCCATATATCCAGATTTGCTTCTACTTCTATCAGCCGGACGCGATCCAATGTAACCATATCAAAGGTACGCACCGACCGGTTATACTCCGGCGGATTGCCCGCTGCGACAATGATCCATCCCTGCGGTACTGCCCGGTTGCCAAACGTCTTGCACTGCAGAAACTGCAGCATCGCCGGTGTCAGAGTCTCTGATACACAATTGATCTCGTCAATAAACAATATTCCTTCTTTTTTTCCTTCATCCCTGATACAGCGATAAACACTCGCTATGATCTCGCTCATCGTATATTCTGTCACGGAATAAGTCTGTCCCTCATAGGTTTCCTCACAGATGAGCGGCAGTCCGACCGCGCTCTGCCTCGTATGATGCGTGATCGTATATGCAACCAGTCCGACACCGCATTCCTGAGCGACCTGCTCCATGATCTGGGTCTTTCCGATACCCGGAGGGCCCATCAGCAGGATGGGACGCTGCCGGATCGACGGAATCCGGTAATGACCTTTCTCGTCCTTTTTCAGATATGCCTGCACAGTATGTCTGATCTCTTCCTTCGCCTGTGCGATATTCATATGCTTTTTTCCTCCTTCAGCTGCTGTCTCATCGCCCACACCGGCACATCTGCCTCGTGATAATCATCCAGATACATAAACGCACATGGATAATCCGGTTTCTGCTCCGGATAGATCCCGTTTCCATCCGTAAAATAGATGAGACCGCCCAGCTCGCGCAGTTGTCCCTGCCCGCGCAGCTGTTCTATGTATTGAAAGACCGGCCGGAAATCTGTGCTTCCGCCGCCCTTGATCTCGTAATGCGCCATCAACTCCTGAGCCTGACGCTGGCTGGTGATCAGGACATCTTCCTTCACCTGATCATCACACTGGATCAGATGGATCTGTGCTGCGTCAAAATACATCTGCTTTTCCAATAATATATGTAATGTCTCCTGCAGAAAGCCCCGCACCAGCTCACCTTTTGTAGAATAACTCGTATCTACCGCAATGACAAATTCCCGGATCCGGTGTTCTTCACGTGTCTCCACTGGTTCGATCAGCGGCAGATTGCCGTAGGTTCGCAGACCGTAGGTATAATAATTCAGGTCAAACGTGTCTATATCGCACCGCATCTGTTCATGAAAAGTGGCAAATCTATACAGAAAATCTCTGTAATTACGCCGTTTTTTCATGGCAAGTATCTCCTGTTCCAGTGCGGTTGTCGCCAGATCCTGCGACCGGTCACTCTTTTCCTTTTGCAGCTGTACACGGCGTGCGATCTGCTGCCATTTCTGCTGCGCTGACTCAGGCGGCTCGCCCTGCCCGGGCACGGGACTTTTCTTCTGCTCTGTCCCCCAGAGCGCGTGATCGTCTGTATAGAACTCCTGTGCCAGCGTCAGGAGCTGCTCCTGCGGTTCGTTTTCTAACATATCATAGATCCCTGCAGCAGATAACAGCCGGTGCTCCCTCAGCCGCTCATAGATCTGCTGGCGTGTCCAGCTGAGCAGCCGCTTGGTAGATGGCTGATCCATGCTGTCGATCACAGCCTCCACCGCTATATCACAGGCAAGGTTCCATAGCTGCTCGTCTCTGTTCCCACGCTGCCACAGATGGGCATACAGACAGTGTAATACTGTATGCAGATACGCACGCCGCAAAAATAACTCGTTTTCCTCAAATAGTTTCAGATAATGCGCCGGCGGATAATACAGATGGATTCCCTCGGTCGCAAATGCACAGACATTTTCCTTCCCTTCCGGCAGGAGAGCCGCCAGCGCCCGCTCCATATACGGCAGATCGATGCACAGTTCATCCTGCAGATATTCTATTACCTTACCGAACATCCGGCTTTCCCACTCAGTCTGTGTCTCTGCATGCATCTGCATTCCTCCATCGGATGATACCTGCGACACCGCGGGTCCAGCCCTCTGAGACAGCACAGATCACTGCCGCCTGTATCGCTGCATCTGAGATCAACGGCTGTGCACACAACATCTGCAGATCTTCTTCATCACGTGTACGCACCAGCTGTTCCAATACCTGCACCTCATGCGCCATCATATAGGATTCATAACGTGATCTGGCTTCCTGTGACAACTCAAACGGATTATTGAGGCGGTAAAGTGCCATCTTCATAAGAGTCACAAATTGTTCCTCATGGCATGCCTTGTCAAATACCGCATCATATCCTTTGATATCCAGCTTCCCGCCTGCAAACTGCTTTCGGGCGCGATAACCCTCACCTTCCACATGCAGGCTGAAGATATGCGCGGGACCGATCTCCTCATAGCTCTCGCTGTATTCCGGATAGAGCAAACGAACCTGCTCTCCTTCATTAAAACTGACGCATAACTCTGCCGTCAGCTGATTCAGTAAAAAAGGTAATCCTGTAGCCTCTGTCGCCGACGCACGCAGTTCTAATGTATGTAAGGCACGACAGTTCATGAACGCATCGCTGTTGATCTCTGTCAGCGCCGCACCGGCTGTAAGGCGTTCCAGTTTTCTGCAATTATAAAATGCATATGTCTCCAGACAGGTAACACTATCCGGCAGACTGATCTCTCTCAGATAATTACCGTTTAGCGGCCTTAACCGCCCCATTTCGGCCGTGGTTCCATCTCCCAGCCCCTCGGCACGTATCTCATCTGCCAATGCCTCCGACAGCCTGCCTTTTTCTGCGAAGCAGTATGCACCGATCACAGTGATCGGTCTGCCGCCTGCCTTCTCCGGCAGTACCAGTGTATCCAGACTGCCAAATACACGGCACAATTTAAGTGAACCATCATTTTGCTGTTCACATAATAATCGTTCTCCATGTTCTCCGTTTACTAACATTTTTTCACCCTTATGGTTCTAGTTAGTAACATATTAGCATAAAATATATATTTTTGAAACTATAGATTGCATACCTCACAACGAACCCGTTTTCCTATCATAAAAAAATACGCCCCTGATAGCATCTCTGATATGTACCCAAAATTCTGGACACATATTTATAAGTTAGGCGGACATCATGGATGCTTCTCTGTATTTTACAGGAGGCATCCATTTTGTTTTTGCTTGAATCCTTTTGTTATTATAGTAA
>Ga0129312_1000694_pt1 | contig 25603 bp, 27 predicted proteins | sample O827metagenome_FD_94434 | JGI IMG/M metagenome (GOLD analysis project Ga0129312, IMG submission 94434) | Orangutan group fecal microbial communities from Wisconsin, USA - O827 metagenome | ecosystem: Host-associated > Mammals > Digestive system > Large intestine > Fecal | place: USA: Wisconsin... | reverse complement strand
ACGCGCAAAATGCGTAATCATGGCAACCGGTGGTGCAGGACGCTTGCATTATCAGGGCTTCCCGACTTCTAACCATTATGGTGCTACTGCCGACGGTCTTGTTATGGCTTATCGTGCCGGTGCGCCGCTGATTTATGCGGATGCTATTCAATATCATCCGACGGGTGTTGCTTATCCAGCGCAGATTTATGGTGCGTTGGTTACCGAAAAGGTGCGCTCGATTGGTGCGCAGCTGGTAAATAGCGAAGGCGAAATCTTTATGCATCCGCTGGAAACCCGTGATGTGGCGGCTGCGTCTATCATTCGTGAGTGTACTGCCCGCGGCAAGGGCGTGAAGGCGCTCGACGGTGTGGCGCTGTGGCTCGATACGCCGCTGATTGAAATGCTGCATGGCGAAGGTACTATTGCCAAACGCATTCCGGGTATGTTGCGTATGTATGCTAAGTTCGGCATTGACCTGCGCAAGGAACCGATTTTGATTTATCCGACGCTGCATTACCAAAATGGCGGTATCCTGATTGACAAGGATGCAGAAACCAAACTGCCGGGACTGTTTGTTGCCGGTGAAGCTGTTGGCGGCATTCACGGTACTAACCGTCTGATGGGCAACAGCCTGCTGGATATCATCGTCTTTGGACGTATTGCGGGTACGAAGGCTGCCGAAGCAGCGAAGGCTGTTAAACTGGGCAAGCTGAGCCTGGAGCATGTACGTCGCTACGCTGAGGAAGAAAAGGCTGCAGGTGTGCAGGGCGAGCTGTCGCCGAAGCTGCTGCCGGTTTATACTCATGGCAGAGATGTAAGGTAAAAGTATTAGATAAATAAAAACATACAACGGCAAACTTCACAGCTTGTTCGTTGTATGTTTTTGTTTTATATGCTAAAATATATTTTAAGACAACCGTGTTGCGGGCGCATCCAAGAAGCAAGTCCATAGGACGCTGCTGATTGGTATATGCGCGCCATGTGATAGTGTCCCAAGAGGCGTAGCCGATTGGATTGACACGAACCACTGCAGGGTGGCATTGCCGAAATTCTTCGGAATGGAGGTGATGTCTATGGTATATTTCAGTTTTCAGGACTTAATGTCTTTTGGAATTTTTATCGTAGCATTGCTGACGTTCATTTTTCAGAACAGAAAGTAATCTCGGACATAGAAAAACCGCCCCAAAACTTTGCAGGTTTGGCGGGGCGGCTTTCTAGCTAAACACCAACAGGCAACCCACCTTGTGGGCGGTTGTCTTCTTTATTTATAATATAACATGAAGCGGAGTTTTTTTCAAGGAATTACTTGTGAACTTTTGGGGGCGGCGTATCATGATATGGTGCGCCGATTTTTTGTATATGATATAATGAGAACAGATGGGAGGGATAGGTAATGATTATCAGAAATGCAATCAAGTGTAAAATATGTGGCGATATAATAGAGTCATTTTCTGTTCACGACTATAAAGTTTGTTCTTGTGGCGCTTGTGCAGTAGATGGTGGTCATGAATATCTAAGACGTTCCGCAAAATCATTCGATGATATTATTGAGTTGAGTGAAATTATTACAGTTAACAGCAGTAATTAATCTGCATGTATAGAATTTGCAAAATATGGTATAATGAAATAAATAATATAGGTTTGGAGGATTAGCGATGAAAAAGGTATTTTCCATATTAGTATTATTATTTTTGGTTTGTAATTTAGCTATAGCTCAACAACAAGAATGGGTTGATAAAAAATATAATTTTTCTTCGGTAAAGAACGTTTTTGTTGATTATGAAGTTAATGAAAAATTAAAGAATGGCATTTCTGAAAAAGAAACAGAAGAATTTTATCAAGAAAAATTTTTCGATAAATTGGTAAAAAAATTATCCTCAAAAGGTTACGTATTTAGTAATAAAAAAGATTTACCGGAATTTTCTATAGACGCAAATGAACAAAGGAAATGTTATATTAAAGATAATTTTGATGTTATAATTAATATAAAACTTGAAAACTATACTGTTGGCTCTCAGTATGCGGATGGATATACATATACTTTTCCTGTGACCACTCAGAATTCTATTTATACAACGAACGGTCCTGTTACTGTAACTACAACTAGCCAGCAAACCAATTATGTTAGTGGTGGCAATTTTCCTACAGTCTTGGTGAATGTTAGGTTTGATGTTTATGATACACAAACTGGGAAAGCCGTTTGGTCGCGAATTGATGATAGATCTAGAATGAACAGAGATGAGTTTGATAATACAAAGCCAAAAGATGTATTCGGTAGAATTTTGAAAGATTTTGATAGCGCATTGCAGAAAAAATTGAAACCTGCTATTGATGAAGAATAAGTATAATGAGTACAGTAACTGCATTGCTTAAAACTAAGTAATGCAGTTATTTTATAATATAGTATGAAAGGATGAATGTAAAATGGGCTCTATACTTACCCTTTACCATGGAAGCAACGTCATTGTAAAAAATCCTAAAGTATTGACCAATGGCTTTTATAAAGATTTTGGCTACGGCTTTTATTGTACCAATTTAGAAAAACAAGCGCAGCGTTGGGCGTTGACTAAGCGTAATAAGCATGTAGTGAATATCTATAGCTATGAACCTGACAGCACACTGAATATCCTAAAATTTACTACTATGACTGATGAATGGCTGGAATTTGTTGTTGCCTGCAGGCATGGCATTGAACACCATTATGATATTGTGGAAGGGCCAATGGCGGATGATACGATTTGGGATTATATTGAAAGCTACGTAGATGGCAGTATAACAAAAGAAGCCTTTTGGGTGTTGGTAAAATTCAAATATCCCACTCACCAGATTGTTTATTGCACAGAGCGTGCTCTGGCAACGCTGCAGTTTGTAAGGAGTTATGCGTTATGACAAATCTTTACTTTCCTGACGAAGAAATAACAAAAAATGATTTGTACTTTATGTGTTACATGGTGGAGCGTGTGGCCCGTAAGCTAAAGCAACATAACGCTTATGTAGTTAATACCATAGGCGAGGCTGAGCTGCGTCATTTAATCAGCGTGGCTAACGTGCTGCACAGCGTTAATCCCATGCAGGTTGAAGCTGATTGGATTACAGAGTATAACCTGCAGCAGGGTACTTTTGATATCACTGCGGTTGATAAGAATTTATGCGAGCAAATTCCGGCGGCTACTGCAATGGGCAAGGTATACATGCGTCTTATTCTTGCAACCATGCAGCCTGAGGAGGATTACGTGCAGGGGATGCTGCGGGTATATAATAATCCTATCTGTGAAGTGATTGATAATTATAATGCCAGCGCCTATTATGAGCCTTCGTATGTAATCGCAAGAGCTTATAATGATGGTGGATTTTAAGAAAGGAGCTTTCCTATGCAAAAACTTTTAGCGTTCTTCCTGGCGATGCTGCTCAGCGTCAGCGTAATTGCCGGCTGCGGCAGTAACAGCCCTAAGACCAATGATAAACAGACAATCCAGACAACAACTGTTAATACAACCAAGAGCAACAATGGCCAGAACACTGCTGCCAACGTCAAGGCCAACAGCGGCAAAATCAAAATCAGCGAAAGTGCTGCCTATACCGACAAGGAGCACGTTGCTGCCTACATCAACGAATATAAGCGCCTGCCGCACAACTATATTACGAAAAACGAGGCCAAAAAGCTGGGCTGGCAGACAAAAGGCACACTCGACAAGGTTGCACCCGGCAAATCCATCGGCGGCGACCGCTACGGCAATTACGAAGGCAAGCTGCCGAAGAAAAACGGCCGTAACTGGAAGGAATGCGACATTGATTATGTGAAGGGTAATCGTAACGCGAAGCGCATAGTCTTTTCCAACGATGGCCTGATTTACTACACCGGTGACCATTACAAGTCCTTCAGCAAGCTTTACGGAAAATAAGGAGATTATTATGAGAACAATTACATTAGATCTTGAGCGCATGACCTCTGTGTCTGCGCTGCATAAATATCTGCGCAGTGCGCTGGCATTACCTGCGCATTACGGTGCCAATTTAGACGCTCTGTATGACTGCCTGACAGAAATCGTCGAGCCAACGCAGCTCGTTGTGCCTGCCAACGTTACGGATAATGAAAAGCTGGGCTGGTATGGCGAGCAGCTGCTGCAGGTTTTGCAGGACGCAGCGGAAGAAAACGAAAATTTACAGGTAACAGTGAAATAACCATACGAAGGACGGGCCCTGCGCTTCGTCCTTTTTACTTTTATTCGCAGGCGTGTTATAATTTTAGAGTGTAAATTTTTCACAGGGAGATAAGTAAAATGATTTTAAGTGCAGAGGATTTGTCGTACAGCTATGGCGACAGATTGTTGTTTGAAAATATTACATTTAACGTAGAAGAGGGCGACAAGTATGGTATTATCGGTGTCAACGGCACCGGTAAAAGTACCTTGCTGCGCATGATTGCCAATCACGAGGCCGGTGACGGCAAGCTGACGATTCCCGGCGGCGTAGTTATGGAATATCTGCCGCAGGACCCGCCGTTTGAGGCAGACGCAACTGTTCTGGAGCAGGTTTTTAAAGGCGATTCGCCGCTGATGGTGCTCTTGCGCGATTACGAAACTGCGGTGGAGCAGGCTGCAGCTGAGCCTGATAACAAAAAGCTGCAAAAGCATTTGCTTGATTTGCAGCAGCAGATGGATGATAAATATGCCTGGCAGCTGGAAAGCGAAGCGAAGGCAGTGCTTACGCAGCTTGGTATCACTAATCTGCAGCAGCAGATGGGCGAGCTGAGCGGCGGCCAGCGCAAGCGTGTGGCCTTGGCCGGTGTGTTGGTGCGTCCGTCGGACCTGCTGATTTTGGACGAGCCTACCAACCATATGGATAACGCCACTGTTGCCTGGCTGGAGCAAAAGCTGTTGGCGCGCAAGGGCGCTTTGCTGATGGTAACCCATGACCGTTATTTCTTTGACCGTGTTGTTAACCGCACTTTGGAGATAGACGGCGGTAAGGGCTATGTTTACGTAGGCAACTACAGCCTGTTTTTGCAAAAGCGTGAGGAACGCCGTATTGCGGAGGCTTCTGCTGCGCAAAAGCTGCGCAACATCTACCGCCGTGAGCTGGCGTGGATTAGCCGTGGTGCGGAAGCACGCCGTACTAAAAAGAAGGACCGCGTGGAGCGCTTTGCTCAGATTGAAGCGGAAGTAAAGAACGTCAAGACAGAAGCAAATCTGGAGATGTCCTCTGTCAGCAGTCGTCTTGGCAAAACTATTATCGAGCTGGAAGATATCGGCATGGTGTGGGACGGCAAGGATTACATCAAAGATTTCAGCTATATCCTGCTGCGTAATGATCGCATCGGAATTGTCGGTCCTAACGGTGCAGGCAAATCAACGCTGATGGATATCATCGCCGGCAAGCTGCAGCCTACGAGCGGCGAAATGCGCGTGGGCCAGACTGTGAAGATTGGTTATTTTGCACAGCACAGCGAGTTTCCGGACAGCAATATGCGTGTACTGGAATATATTAAGGAAGCGAATAATTATATTGAAACGGCCGACGGTCAGCGTATAAGTGCGGCGCAGATGCTGGAACGCTTCCTCTTCCCGCCGGAGCTGCAATGGGTGCCGGTGTCCAAGCTCAGTGGCGGTGAAAAACGCCGTCTGTATCTGTTGCGTGTGCTGATGATGGCACCGAACGTGCTGCTTTTGGACGAACCGACAAATGATTTGGATATCCCGACACTTTCTGTTTTGGAGGATTATCTCGACAGCTTTGCCGGTGCGGTTATCGCAGTTTCCCATGACCGTTACTTCCTCGACCGCTTTGCACAAAAGATTTTCGCGTTGGAGCAGGATGGCAGCATTAAGCCGTATATTGGCGGCTACAGCGATTATGCAGAAGCACTGCAAGAGGAAAGCGTGCAGCAGGCGCAGCCTGCAAAGGCTAAGCCGGTGGCTGCAGCAAAGCCTGCCGAAGAGCCTGCGAAGAAGAAAATGACTTATGGCGAGCGCCTGGAGCTGGAGCGTCTTGACCAGGAGATTGCGCGCAGTGAGGCAGAGCTGAAAATGTTGGGCGCAGAAATCAACCAATGCGGCAGCGACTTTACCCGTCTGGCAGATTTGACGAAGCAGCAGGAGGCTGTGCAGCAAAAGCTGGATGAGATGGTGGATCGTTGGGCGTATCTTTCCGAATTGGCAGAAGCAGAAGGCTAAGCTTGACAAGCAGGCTGCTTATTGTTAAAATAAAATCTGAAAAATTGTTGTGGATTTTTTCTGATTCAATAGTCATCTTTTCGCCACACGACTGTGTTTGCAGCCGTGTGGCTTTTGCTATATTAGGGAAAATGGGAGTAATGATATGCTAAAAATTTTACACAAGGATTATAAGGATAAGGTTAAGCGTCTGCTGAGCGTTATGTTGCCGATTATCGGTACGCAGATTGCGATTATGGGCATGAACTTTTTTGATGCCAGTATGTCCGGGCAGGCTGGCGATGCGGATTTGGCCGGCGCTGCCATCGGCGGTAATATCTGGATGCCGGTGCAGACTTGCTTTGCAGGCATTCTGCTGGCGGCGATGCCTTTGATTGCCAACCTTTTGGGTGCAGGCGAAAAAGAAAAAATCTCTACGGTAGTACGTCACGGAATGCTGTTGGCCTTAGCCTTTTCTGTGCTGATAATTGTTGGCGGTGTTATCTTTTTGCCACCGTTTTTGCAGGGCATGGGCCTGGCACCGGAGGTTTATCACATTGCGCTGTGGTATATGGCCGGCCTGGGCATAGGCGTGCTGCCGTTCTTTCTCATCACGCCGTTGCGCAGCCTTGTCGATACACTGGGCTATACAAAGCTATCGATGAAGATTTACCTGTTGGCGCTGCCTGTCAACGCATTCCTGAACTATGTGCTGATTTTCGGCAAGCTGGGCTTGCCGCGCTTGGGCGGCATTGGCGCCGGCGTAGCAACGGGAATTACCTTTTGGCTGCTTTTAGTGATGTTCGCGGCGGTGGTGACGAAGCTGGAGCCGTTCAGGCAGTACGACGTGCTGGGCTTTGTGCGTCCTGTTAAGCATCTGGTGGCAGAATATCTGCGCATTGGCGTTCCTATGGGCGTTGCTATTTTTATGGAAACAAGCATCTTTGGCGTTGTGGCGCTGTTTATAGCCAAATTCGGCACGGAGGTTATCGCTGCGCATCAGGCGGCACTCAACTTCTCCTCGCTCATTTACATGTTCCCCATGAGCTTCTCGCTGGCGCTGACGATCGTGGTAGGCGTTGAATATGGTGCGAAAAACTATCAGGGAGCGCGTGATTACACGGCACTGGGCTTGGAGATGAGCCTTTTTATCGCTATAGTTTATATGGCGCTGGAGCTGGTGGCGCGCGAGTATATCGCACTCATTTATACAACGAATCCGCATGTTATTGAGCTGGTGAAGGTGTTTATTATCTACGCTATTATGTGGCAGGGAGGCGACGCAGTCGCGGCGCCGATTCAGGGTATTTTGCGTGGCTATAAGGATGTTAACGCTACATTTTGGTGCAGCATGCTGGCCTATTGGGCAATTTGCCTGCCAGTGGGCCTGCTTTTGGATTACAAGTTCGATAACGGTGCCTTTGCTTATTGGCAGAGCCTGGATATCGGTGTAATCTGCAGTGCTGTTGTTTTATCGCTGCGATTAATCTTGCTGCAGCGCAGGATAAAAGAAGATGAAGAATAGGTAGGGAGCGGCGCAAGCTGCTCCTTATTTTGCATTCGAAATGTAGTTATACAATAGAAAAATGTGCGTATACAATATTCGTTAGAAAAAAATGTCAAAAATTGCATTTTTTCGTAGGAAAAAGTGCAATAAATTACATTTTTCTTGACGAATGCCTAAAATTAAGCTTTTGACTCAAAATTAGCATTCTTCTAAATCGTAAGCAGATGTTAAGCGAAAAGTATGGTATAATTAGTTAGATTTGCATAAAATATGGGGAGATGAAAGCTTTATATGAATTCTTACGCAAGATTTTTTGAGAACCTGCAGCAGGATCTCAAGGCATTTGTTTATTGGTGCCTGGTTTTTACAGTATTTCGTATAGCCTTTATTGCTATTTATAGCGGACAGCTTAATGGAGATTATAGCGACATTCCGATGGCTTTGCTGTTAGGACTGCGCTTAAGCTTAAAGACTGCGGGCATGATAGCTTTAATTGGCTTTGTGTTTGCAACCTTGCCGAAGCTTATTTTGAAAAATTGGCCGGCAGATAAGCTGCGTTTTTGCTGGCACACTGTGGCATTGGTTTTCTTCGCGGTTTGCTTTATGACGCGCATACCGTATTACAAGATTTTTAATGCAGCCTTTAATATGATGCTTATAAATGGTGCGCATGATGATATTTATGCAATCTTTGTGACTGCGGTTAAAGAGTACCAGCTGTTATGGCGTTTCCCTTTAGCTCTGGTTTTAGGCATTGCTTTGGCATATGGCCTGCGTATATGGTTACACCGGCTGCCAGTTAAATCCTTTGTTGAAGTACAGCATAAAAAGCTGGTAATTGCATTGACATTGCCTTTGCTCGCAGTTTTATGTGTATTTGTGCGTTATGGCGGTGCTTTTAACTATGCTCATTCCATCAATTGGGAAAGTGCTGCACGATTAAAATCCAATCTTTTGAACGAAGCAATTTTGGATGATGGACAAGCCTTATACCGTGTGCGTGATATGAAGCGTAAAATTGATAAGGTGACAAATATCAACATTACTGTAGCACAGCTGCGTGAAAAAATTGCTGCAAGTGGTGGTAATAAAGCTGCTGACAGCATAGATAAAGCCTTTATACATACTGTTAAACACCCTAAACTTGCTAAGCAACCACGCAACATTGTGCTTATAGTTGGTGAGAGCTTTGGTAATTGGCCGTTTTTACCTAAGTACAAGGATTTGGGGTTAGTTGATAATATGCTGGCCCTGCAAAATTCTGCTGATGCTGCTCACGTTGCTACTATGCTGCCGCATGGCAGCGGAACAATTTCTGCTGTCAATGGTTTGGTAAGCGGTATTCCTGATATGGGCTTATATGAAAACTATCAGGCAAACAGCTTTAATGGCAAGTATGCTACCGGTATTGGTTATATTATGAAGCAGCTTGGTTACAAGACTGTTTTCTGGTATGGTGGCTTTTCCGGATGGCAAAATATCGGTAAATTCACTAAGGCGCAAAGCTTTGATGAATTTCATTGTGCAGATGAGTTCGGTGATGATAGCGGTAATGCCTGGGGCTGTTCTGATGCTGCTTTATTTAAGCAAATTGAAACTTATATGAGCAAGGAAAAAGAGCAGGATAAGGTTTTCCATGTGGTGCTTACAACAACTAATCATCCGCCTTACAGCATTGATGTGGATGGTATGGGCTTCCCAAGAGCAAAGGTTAAGAGTAAGCTGCCTGCAGATATTGCCAATGATGAAAAAACGCTTACCGAGCTTGGTCATATCTGGTATGCGGATAAAACGATGGGTGATTTTGTAAAGCAGGCGCAAAGCATGTACAGTGATACGCTTTTTGTTATTACCGGTGATCATTCGGAGCGCTTCAGCTTTGCCAAGGAGCAGGATACTCGCACTTTGTCATCTATACCATGCATTTTTTATGGGATTGGAGTGCAGCAAGCCTGGTTTAATGATAAGTCTGTTGGTGATCATATGCAGTTGGCAGGAACTTTGGCAGAGCTTGTTGGACCTGCTGGTTTTACTTATGCTGCATTGCAGGCAAATATGTTTGACAATCAGGATGTGGTATTTAATCACAGGCTTTATGCTGCAGATGGCAAAATATATACGCAGAGTTCTGATACTGATAAAAAAATCACTGATTACATCAACAGTATGCGCGGAGTAGGTGCTTGGCGTGTGCTGAAGGGTGATGTTGTGAAGTAAAAGAAAGGCCATAGCTACAATTTATTGTTGGCTATGGCCTTTTTTGCTGGGAATTTCAAGATTTACTCACAATTTTATGCAGGGATAACTTACATATGGTATAATTATTGCTAAGCAATGCTTGATTACATAATGTAAAAATACGATATTATTTAGAATTTAATAACGTTTAATAATGGCTACACTTAAAGAGGATAAAAGTAAATGAATAATAATCTTACTATAGTTATTCTGACTAAAAATGAAGAAAGCAATATAGTCGCTGTTGTGCAGAATGCCAAGAAAGTAGCAGTAGAGGTGCTGATTGTTGATTCCGGTAGTACGGATAAAACGGTTCAATTAGCAGAGGAAAATGGTGCGAAGGTTGTTTATCGAGCTTGGGACAATGATTTCGCTGCACAGCGTAATTTCGCGTTGCAGCATGTAAATACCGAGTGGGTGCTATATCTTGATGCTGATGAAAGAATGAATGACGAGCTTATTTTTAATATTGCTAAGGCAGTTAACACTAATCAAAAAGCAATGTATAGGCTTGTAAGACGTAACAGTGCCTTTGGGAGGGATTTTAAATATGGTGTGTTGGGACCTGATTCTGTTGTGCGTTTATTTCCGGCAACGGGTGTAATCTGGGAAGGCAAGGTGCATGAGCGTCCTGTTGGTGAGTTTGCCGAAAAAAGGCTGAAGGGTTATCTTAAGCATTACACATATGCGTCGTTTGAGGGGTATTTAGACAAAATGAATAAATACTCCAGTATAGGCGCAGCCGATAGAAATTTGCGCGGAAAAAAGTGTTCAGTGCTAAAGGATCTTGTTTTTAGACCGCTGTTTGCCTTCTTTAAAATGTACGTTTTAAAAGCAGGATTTTTAGAGGGCTGGCTGGGCTTTGTGTTGTGCCTTAATTATGCTAATTATACGTTGAATAAGTATGTGAAGCTGAAGATGATGGGAGATAATTAATATGCCAAGACTTTCTGTAATTGTACCTGTTTATGGTGCAGAGAAGTATATTATAAAATGCCTTGATAGCATATTGAGTCAAACTTTTACTGATTTTGAGCTGCTTTTGGTTGATGATGGTTCTCCAGACAAATGTGGAGAAATCTGCGACAAATATGCTAAGATGGATAAACGTATTAAGGTTTTTCATAAGGATAATGGAGGTGTTAGCAGCGCTAGAAATTTAGGTTTGTCTAAGGCTGATGGTGCTTATATTGCTTTCGTTGATCCTGATGATTATATTGATAAAGATATGTTTAAAGATACTATTACATATCTGCAAAAGACTGATGGCGATATAGTTTGTTTTGAGGTTTGCGAAGTAAAGAAAAGTAGAAATAAAATAGGTTATCATTTTGATGAAAACAAAATAATGACAGGTTGCGAGGCTCTTAACTTTATTTTAGAAGATGTTATTGATAATTCTCCATGCAATAAAATTTACAAAAAGGAAGTTTGGCATAATATAAGTTTTCCGCATGGACGTAGATATGAAGATGTAGCTACTATATATAGAACATTCGCACAAGCAGCTAAGGTAGTATATTTAAAAAAAGCCTTATACTACTATATAAAGCATGAAGGTAGTGCTACAGCAGTGAATTTTGATTTTCAAAGAAGATATGAGTGCTTCATTGGCTATAAAGAAAGGTTAGATTTTGCTTTAAAGAAGAATCTTGATGTAGTCATGGCTTGCAGAAAATTAGCGGTTGAGACGGCATTAGCTACGTTGACTGCTTTTTATGCTAAAGAGAGTGATGGCTATCTCCAAGAAGCAGGCGAGATAAAAAAGTTTATAAGTGGGAATATTAAAGAGTTACGAAATGTAAGATTAAAAACAAAGCATAGGTTTTTGTTGTTTAGCTTTGTGCATTGTCCAAGCTTACACAAAATATACGCTAAATTATCTGCTTTGAGCAAGAAGGTGAAATAATGAAGAAAATATTGGTGTTCGGGGAAAAGTATTTCCATTATACAGATAGCACTGTTTATGCATTAGAGCAGTTAGGGTTTGAAGTAAAAGTAGTGTATATGCCTTTGCCGCAAAGCAAAGAATTGTCTAGCTGGGAGTATTTACAATATAAAACTAATAGAAATTCTTTCTGTCAAAAATATTATGAGCATAAGAAGCTGCAGATACAAAACGAAGTGTTAGAATATAAGCCGGACATCTTTTTTTCAATTAACGGAAATGCGTATTATGAGTTCATTGATAAGAAACTTATTATGATGCTCAGAGATATAAAATGTAAGAGCTATGTTTGGTATATGGATACTGTAAAGCGTTTTGAAAATATTGAGCAAAACATAAGGTTGTTTGATGAAGTATTATCTTTTGAACCAATGGACGTGGCTTATCTTAAGGAAAAATATGATAAAGAAGCAAGGTATTTACCTATAGGTGTTGCGGAGCAGCTGTTTTGTAAGAGCAGCAAAAGTGAAAAAAAATACGACGTTAGTTTTGTGGGTAATAGCACAGAAAACAGGCTTGCTGTTTTGGATGAAGTGGCTAAATATTGTACTGATAATAATAAAAGTATGATAGTTTTTGGTCACTATTGGCATAATAAGCATTTTTGGCAAGCTTATTTTGCAAAAAGGAGCTTTGCTAGAAAGCATCCGGATTTGGTAAAATATGTGACTAACAGTTTTTTACATGATCAGGAGGTTGCAGAGCTATATAATACGTCAAGAATATCGCTTAATATACATATAGCACTACACAAGGGGATAAATCCGCGAACCTTTGAGGTGCTTGGCAATGGCAATTTTGAACTATGTGATTATCGAGCCGATGCTGAAAAAATGGGATTAGTCGATGGGAAAAATATAGTAATGTATAGGGATGCGAAAGATTGCACAGATAAAATCAGATGTTATTTAGACAATGATGAGAAACGTTTAAAAATTGCAAGTACAGGAAAAGAATTTGTTGCGAAAAAATATACAATGAAGAAACTATTGAAGCAAATTTTGGAAAACGATAAGTTGCTATAAACATGTTTTTGCATAATGCTTCAAAAGAGGAGTGAGAAGAATGAATGATTTAAAAGTAAAATATAGACTTTCTTGCTGGGAAGTAATATTATGTTGTATTGCAAAAAAAATTAAAAAATCCAATAGGGTTCCTAAATTTATATGTAAGTTAAGTAAAAAAAGATATGGATGGGAAGATAACTTAAAAAGATATTATGTTGAAAAGTATTTTAATTTAAAGATAGGTAGATATACATATGGTTATGAGTCAATAGGTTTAGATTTTTTTAAAGAAATAGGAGCTTTTTCATCTATTGCTGCAGGCAACAATAGTGTCCATGGTAATCATCACATAAATTTTATTACAACAAGTCCTATTTTAACGCATGAAGAGTTCGGGTTTGTGCATAATTGGCTAGAGAAGGATTATTTTCATAGTATAGAGATTGGCAATGATGTATGGATTGGTGCAAGCTGTTTGATTTTTCCATTTGTAAAAATTGGTGATGGAGCTGTTATTGCAGCGGGAAGTATAATACGTAAAGATGTTCCCCCGTATGCAGTAGTTGGTGGAGTTGATAAGATATTAAAATATCGTTTTGATAAAGAAACTGTTGATAAATTATTAAAGATACAATGGTGGAATTGGGATGATGATAAGATTAGAGAAAATGCTGATTTAATGCGAGATACAAAAAAATTTATTCAAAAACACTGCAAAAACTAAAGTGACAATAAAAAATAATAATTGCGGTTGCGTATAGGTTCTTTGTAAATGAGTTTCAGAGAAAGAAGTCTGTTATACTTTAAAAAGATAAAGGAGTGAATATTTTATGAAAGGTATTATTCTCGCCGGAGGTTCGGGCACGAGACTTTATCCCATTACAATGGTAACAAGCAAGCAGCTGTTGCCTATATATGATAAACCAATGATTTTTTATCCGCTGTCTACATTGATGCTTGCTGGCATCAAAGATATATTGATTATCTCTACACCGCAGGATCTGCCAAATTTTGAACGTCTTTTAGGAGATGGAAGCAGATACGGCATTAATCTTAGTTATAAGGTTCAGCCTTCCCCTGATGGTTTGGCACAAGCCTTTATCTTGGGTGAAGAATTCATTGCAGGCCATAAGTGCGCGATGATTCTTGGTGATAATATTTTCTATGGTGCAGGCATGACAAAACATCTTCAGCAGGCTGTAGCCAATGCGGAGGGGGCAACAGTATTTGGTTATTTTGTCAATGATCCGGAGCGTTTTGGCGTTGTTGAGTTCGATGCTGAGGGCAAGGCTATTTCGCTTGAAGAAAAACCTGCGCAGCCTAAGAGCAATTATGCTGTTACAGGCTTATATTTCTATGATGAAAGGGTTTGCGAATATGCAAAAAGCTTAAAGCCTTCTGCACGTGGAGAGTTAGAAATAACAGATTTAAACAGAATCTATCTGGAAGATGACAAGCTTTCTGTAGTAACATTGGGTCGTGGATATGCATGGCTTGATACCGGTACTGTAGCAAGTCTTAATGAGGCTTCAGACTTTGTAAAAGCAGTACAAGAAAACGCAGGTATTCCTATTGCAGTTCTGGAAGAAATTGCTTATCTGCATGGCTGGATTACGAAAGAGGCGCTTTTGGGTGCAGCAACAATGTATGGTAAATCTCCCTATGGTCAGTATCTGCAAAAGGTTGCTGATGGGAAAATTATATACTAAGGATAGTGAAAAATAATGAAATTTGAAAAGACCAAATTAGAAGGCGTTGTTATTATTACGCCAGACGTTTTTGGTGATCACCGAGGCTTTTTCATGGAAAGCTGGAGCCAGAGAAAAATGGAAGAGGCTGGACTGTTCTATGATTTTGTGCAGGATAATCATTCCTTGAGCACTGTAAAAGGCACACTGCGTGGCATTCATTTTCAAAAGGGAAATAAGGCCCAGGCTAAGCTTGTACGCTGTGTGCGTGGTGCTGTACTTGATGTGGCTGTTGATTTGCGCCATGATAGTCCGACATATAAGCAGTGGGTGTCGGTAGAATTGAGTGCTGAGAATAAAAAACAGCTTATGATTCCGCGTGGCTTTGGTCATGGCTTTGTAACTTTAACTGATGAAGTGGAATTTTTATATAAGGCAGATAATTACTATGCGCCTGAAGCAGATGGAGGCATTCGTTGGAATGACCCTGAAATTGGCGTTGAATGGGGCATTGATAATCCTATTCTTTCTGCGAAGGATGAAAAAAATCCGTTTTTGTGCGAATTAGGAGAAGTGTTTTAAGACTAACTGATTCGTAATCAGTAGGTAGTGAGGTGTAATTGATGAAAATTATCGTAACTGGTGGTGCTGGCTTTATTGGCAGCAACTTTATTTTTCATATGTTGAAAAAGTATCCGGACTATCGTATCATTTGTTTAGACAAGCTTACTTATGCAGGTAATATGTCTACGCTTGAGCCTGTAATGGATAATCCTAACTTCCGCTTTGTCAAAGCAGATATCTGCGACAGACCAGCGGTTAATACGCTTTTTGAAGAAGAAAAGCCTGATATTGTAGTAAACTTTGCTGCTGAATCGCATGTTGACCGCTCTATTGAGGATCCTGGCATCTTTTTGCAGACAAACATCATGGGCACGGCAACTTTGATGGATGCCTGCCGTAAGTATGGAATTAAGCGCTATCATCAGGTTTCGACAGATGAAGTGTATGGCGATTTGCCGCTTGACAGACCTGATCTGTTCTTTACAGAAGAAACGCCGATTCATACTAGCAGTCCTTATTCTTCCTCTAAAGCTGGCGCAGACCTGCTCGTAATGGCTTATAACAGAACGTATGGCTTGCCTGTGACGATTTCTCGCTGCAGCAACAACTACGGTCCGTATCATTTCCCTGAGAAGCTGATTCCACTGATGATTGCTAATGCTTTAGCAGATAAGCCGTTGCCTGTTTATGGCAAAGGCTTGAATGTACGCGATTGGCTGTATGTAGAGGATCATTGCAAGGCGATTGACTTGATTATCCATAAAGGCAGAGTAGGCGAGGTGTATAATATCGGCGGTCATAACGAGATGCGCAATATTGATATCGTAAAGCTGATTTGCAAAGAATTAGGTAAGCCGGAGAGCTTGATTACACATGTAACCGACCGCAAAGGCCATGATATGCGTTATGCAATCGATCCGACTAAGATTCATAATGAGCTGGGCTGGCTGCCGGAGACGAAGTTCGCTGACGGCATAAAAAAGACCATTAAATGGTATCTTGAGAACCAGAAGTGGTGGAAGGATATCATTAATGGCGAGTATCAGAAGTATTATGATAAGATGTATGGAAATCATTGAGGAGGGAAATGATTGAAAATATTGGTGACTGGTGCCAATGGTTTCATTGGTACTCATGTTGTAAATGAAGCGCTATCTTTAGGACATGAAGTTATAGCGGCAGATTTTAGATTTAATAATTTGAAGCCTTCAGTCAAAAAATGTGAAATAAACTTATTTAATGCTGAACCTGATATTTTTCAAAAGATTGGCGCGCCTGATGTATGCATTCATTTAGCTTGGAGACAAGGATTTGTTCATAATTCCAAAGCTCATATGGAAGATTTATCTAAACATGTTACTTTTTTGCAGAATATGATAGATGGAGGGTTAAAATATTTATCTGTCATGGGTACTATGCATGAAATTGGGTATTGGGAAGGTAAAATAGATGAAAAGACACCTTGCAATCCATTATCACAATATGGGATTGCCAAAAATGCTTTAAGAGAAAGTCTTTTATTATATGCAAAAGGTACTGCTTGCGCTTTACATTGGTTAAGAGCTTATTATATTACTGGAGATGAGCATAGGAGCAGTAATATTTTTTCTAAAATTACGCAGGCTGCTGAAAATGGTCAGAACAAATTTCCATTCACTTCTGGCAAGAATAAATATGATTTTATTGATGTTGATGAATTAGCTAAAATGATAGTTTTAGCTAGTATTCAAGGAGAGACCAATGGTATTATAAATGTTTGCAGCGGAAAACCAGTTAGCTTAGCAGAAAAGGTTGAGAATTTTATAAGAGAAAAAAATTATACCATTAAATTGGACTATGGTGCATTTCCGGACAGAGATTATGATAGTCCTATAGTATATGGCGATAATAGTAAGATAAGAATGATTATGCAGGAAAAAAAGGAAAATTAGCAATACTGCTATATCTTTGACTTGCCGCAATTAGTTCTTAAATCTTCGCGTTTATACTTAAACTTTTCAGATGCCAGTGAATTAGTTTCGTCAAAACGATTCGATTTAATATCAAATATGCTGCATAATAACTCATAAGCCAAGTCATTAGTCCAATAAAAGTTTTCATGCATCTTTAATGTATCATATACTTCCTTATGCTGTGCGATATACTCATCTGCAAAATAAGTGAAGAACGGAATCCTTACGCTCGCCAGACCCTCAAAGTTTGGCGAGCGTCTTTTATCTGGAATTGTAGCATGATCAGAGAAGTAGACCATCGCCTGCAGGTTAAGCTTATCTTTAGCATAATTAAAAATTTGTTCAAGAACATAATCGGTATAGGCTATTGAATTGGCATAATTAACTTCAAGGTCATATTTACCGGGAGTGCCGAACTTGGTGAAGCTTTCAGGGAAGCGGTTGAGGAAATTGAAATGATTACCTTTTAAATGTACAATGAGGAAATTATTTTTTCCCGGATTCAATTCATCAAGGTAAGGCAGAAGAGATTCGTCATATTGAACCTGGTTAAGCTCCTGCTTAGTCCATTTAGCAACATCTGCGGTATTGGCAATTAAAGTAACAGGTGTATCGGCACAGCCGAGGTGTCCCTGATTGCTGTACCAATGAACCTTGTAGCCTGCCGCATGAGCTATATCTATAACAGAGCATGATTCATAAAATTTTTTATCATTATATTGGTTTGTTTCTGTCATAGCATTAGAAACTGCTGTAACAGTATGTGGCAAGATGGAGAAGGCATTAGGAAAAAGAATAAAGTTCTTGCTTTGCGCCATTTTGTCGAGCCAGGGAGTAGTATCAAATTTATACTCTTTATTGAAAGCCTTCATATAATCGCGTGATGCCGATTCACCGATAACTAAAAGAATAGTGTGCGGTTTATCGTCTTTATTTAATGGCGTAACTTGTAATTTACTGATGCGTTCCTGCATATTTTGGCTGTACTGCAGATTTGTTGCCAGATATTCTTTTACATCCAAATAAAATTCGACAATAGCTGTGCGGATAAAAACGCCATGCTTTTTCTTCCAAAGATAGGTAGATAAAAAGATTGCTACAGCAGCGATTATTGCGAGATTAACGATAGGGGTATTCTTTTGGATTATCATTTCCTGATAATTTACGAAGAGAGCTGCGGCTGTGACGCAAATGCTGCCAAGGAAAGTAAAGATGTTAAGCACAAGAGGCATGGATTTAATGAATTCAATGATTTCATTGTAGTGAGTTTCTTGAATCATTTCCATACCGTTTTCGTTGATACAGGCTTTGTAAAGACAATAGTAAATTAGTTGTGCTACAGGAATAGCAAGCATAATTAATTCTGCAACAGTAATAAGGATAGTGGCAGGTATGGCAAGCCAAGTAAGTTGCTGCATTATAATTCCCAAAGAAGAAATCCAGGCGATGAAATAAAGGCCGAAGACTGCTTCAAAGTGAAATTCAAAGTCTGAAGATACCTTGTGATTGCTGATGAAGTAAAGAGTTGGGTATGTAACAATCCAAAGAATAGCTATAATCGTCGGGATTACGAATAAAGGTGAGGTTAAGGGTAAGCCGGCAAGAGCGGCCGGCAGTACTGCCAAAATAGCACAGGGGAGAAAACGCCGCAGCTGCAGATAGGTGGCTTTATTGCCTAACCCGTGTGAAATTTTTAGATAGTATATGTAGGAAAACAGGTAAAAGACGACAGCGGTTATAATATATGTTGTATCAATGTAGCTCATAATATCAAGACTCCTTTACAGACCAATATTCCTTTAGTTTGAAACATACTTATCATAGCAGAAAACGACTATTGAGTCAATTTTCATAAGATCTATGCTAATATAGATGTGCTTAGATTTGTCGAAATGCTTGAGTATTGTTAACGTTATGCAATTATGTAAGAATACTATTGAAAATCTATAAGGAACAAGAAGAACTTTGATACTTTGATTTACTCAAAGCTTGCTTAATGTTATAATATAAGCAGTTTGAAAGTAGTATGGTGCATTTAATGCTTATAATGGATTTAGAAAAGCTTTGTATCAGCAATTAACTGGCTTGGTGCACCTCAATTTTAGGAGCGAATGAGATATGTTGACAATGTATAAGTGGGATGATCCTGCATTAAAGCAAATTTGGCAGAAATTGTATGCCAATAATTCCTATTTGTTTCCGTATTCTTCATGGGAATATAATGAGCAGATATATAAGTACATCAAGGTAAAACCTTCTTCAATGTTCCAAAAGAACTATTTTTTAGTATACGAAGAAGAGAAAAAAACCTTTGGTGTTATTTCCGTTATATTTGAAGAAAAATAAGCTACGTCTTTTTGGCGAAAATATAAGTGGTGCAGGCCATCTGGATTTGTTATATGATGAAGCAATTACGACAAAGCAATTTGAGAATGCTTTTTCCGAATTGAAGAGCATGTTTCCCGGCAAAACGTTGGAATTACGTATGATTAATGAACGCTCAAAGCTTTTTAATTTTTTAAAAGGTATGGCTGAAGCCGGTGCAGATGCTGTTTTCCCGGTAAAAGCAGAGGAAGAGCGCGTGTGTGTAAAAATCCCTTTTCCTGATGATTATCCTGAATATGAAAAAGGGTTTAATAGTCATGCTCGTAATAACTTGCATAGAGCGTACAAAAAAGTTCGCAGTAATGAACTTGATATGAGTCTTCAGGTTATCAAAGGACCTTTTACAGACAAAGCGTTATTGTCTGATGCGATGAAGATATATACCAAACGTGAGTCTGAACGAAAAAATCGCCGTATAGATTTTATTCCATACATTAAACATCGTTATTTTTCTGCTCTTTTATGGGCTATGGAAACATTAGCTTCACATTATACATTTTGCTTCTTTTTGAATAATAAGCTAGTAGCGTTTATGACAGGCTTTGTAACTAATTATAATGAAATAGTTTTTCCTTACTTAGCGATAGACAGTACATTTGCATCCTATGCACCGGGAAAATTGATGATTGCAGAAAGCATCAAATATTTGCAGGAACATTCAGCTATCAGAGTGCTTGATTTGTCGCGTGGTGATGAGAAATATAAATTCGAAATGGGTGGCATTCGTCATTACAATTATAGGTTTGAAATCGAATTATAATAACTTTTTACTTTGAAAAAAATCTAATACCGTAGTGTAAGCATCAATTGCAGAAAATAGTGAAACAGAAAAAGCGCTTGCCGGATGGCAGGCGCTTTTTGGATTGGTTGAGTCTGCTGCAGTTGCGAGTCCATCCCTGCTAATCTTACATTAGCAAAATTAAGTAGCAGCTCAAATAACCTGCAAAGGAAGGCTGCACTCGTATAAATATTCCGGTGCAATATCAATTTCATCGCTCCAGGCTACGGAACCACAATCAGCTTTAGCTGTCAGGAAAAAACTGAGATTATTCAATGGCTTGTAGATTGCTTTGGCAAGAAGTGGGCGAGCATCAAAAAGCTTCTTTTCTCCGCTGGCAAAGGTTAAAATCAGCGTATAATCTTTTTGCGGTTGTACGTTGGTAACTACCCATACTGGCGTTTTCATAATCGTGGTCACTCCTTTTAACGCAATGGTTCGATTTTGTATAAGGGTTCTTCGTTAATAGCCAGTTCCCAATTGGCTATAAGCTCATCTTTGTGAATTTCTGTCCAGGCTGCTATAAATTTAATCTGTCTTTTTGGCATATCTCCTTCAATTAGCTCACCATCAAGATTGAAGGTAGCATAATATCCTTGATATGATGCATGGAAATGAGGCGGATTGTGTTCACCGTTGTTGTACATCTTAATAATAATACCATAAAACATTGAAATAGCCGGCATACTGTTTTCTCTCCTTTAATTATAATATTTGCTCCAGCAAAATACAACATAAGGTACTGAACAAAAAAGCAGTACACATAGCATCCGAAAGTCCGGATACCATAGGTACTGCTAAATTACTACCGACGTAAGCCGATAGGCACTGCTTATTTTGTTGTAAATGTGAAGCTAAGCTAAGTATAAAGAAAAGGAAAAACAAAGTCAAGAGAAAATTCTGAAAAATCGCATAAAATATGACGATGTTGCGATAAGCCATCGCTATATAAAAAGACTTGAAAGATAGAATGTAGTTTGTTCAACAGAACAGCTGTCACTGAGTATGGTGTTCTTTATAAAATGAATCGTTGCTTTTGAAAAGCCTTTAACCTCTTTGGTAAAAAAGGTCGATTTTCCAAAAGACAGCCAACGTCTTTGGCAAAAAAGGCTGATTTTCCAAAAGACAACTGAAATCTTGCGAATTGATGTACATACCGTAGAAAGAAGATATTAACGGCATACTGATTTTTCTCTTTTAATTATAATGTCTGCTTCAACAAAATACATTTCGACCAAGGTTTTTTCTACAGAGCATTTACGTCTTTGGTAGCGTTGAATAATGGCAGACTCAAAAGTAAAACCTTTTAATTTAGGCACTTTTAAAGTAACGTCACTAGTTTGAGTAGAGAATGATCTTTCGTAATGTTTGGTACGATAACCTTTTATTGTACATGGTAGATTTGACAATTACTATGCTGTTTGTAAGAACGTAGAAGACAGGAAATCCATTTCAAATGAAAACGACGCATTTAGTAAAATTCATTACTAATGCGTCGTATAAAATTATAAGGTCGTGTTGTTATCCTTTCGGAGGATAAGGATCATTACCATAGGAATTACGCTCTCTAATTTGACCGTTCTTTCCGTGAACGATTAACTCAGATTTTTGGTTTATAGAAATTGTTCTGGCATAAGCATAAGCATAAGCTTCAGCCTGAGTATTAGTGTGTTTGGTGGCTTTGCTATTGCCAGCACCTGTTACATTCCAACCACCAGTTTTTTGAATAAAGTTAACTGTTTTAGTAAAATCGACAGGATATCTTGAAGCAACTGTAGAATAGCGCTACGCAGACCGGACTTGAAGGATAAGTTCTTGGAGTATTTGAATGGGATAGTTGGGAGAGAAGCGAAGAATGCAAGCGTGCGCTTAGCGGTGTTTGTTGTTGGTGGGGGAAATTTTGACGATAATTGTAATTGGGTGCTACAATTAAGAAAACATACGATTGATATAAAAGAGGTTTCTATTAAAGGAGATGCATGTTATGAATGATAAGTACAAGCAGTTGTTAAACATATATGATGAAGATAACCTACGTATCAATATTGACGGAGCTGCGTATTACATCTTATTGTTTGAAGCTTTCAAAGATATGGTTGATAGTTGTGTAAAATTCTTTTATCAAACTGAAGAAATAGTGGATGGCAAATTAATTTGCAGAATCTCTAAAGAGTATAGAATAGATGTATCGTCAAAAAAGTATAAAAAAGCCAATGGCAAATTCAGTAGAGATGAATTCTATTCACAGCTGATTTGGCTGAAAGATAGGGGAGTCATTAAAGAGGGAGATATAAATCGGTTACTTGAGATTAGAAAACGTAGAAATAGCATAGTTCATGAATTACTTAAAGTTTTAGCTGATGGGTTGGATACAAGGGATGCTGAACTATTAGGTGATTTAATGAAGCTATACATGAAAATAGACAATTGGTTTTTCAAAATTGATATGCAAATACTTGGGAAAAGGTTTTCTGATGAATATGATATAGATAATGCACAAAGTTTGACCGCAATGCATCTAATGTCTATTTTTAGAATAGTCTTTAATGGTGAAGGAAAAGGTTTCAAGGAAGCGATGCAAGACATAATAGTAAATAAAATATGAATTTTAGTAAATAAAGAAAGGAGAGCAATGAAATAACCTTTGAGAACACTATAAATGTAAAGTCTACGTCGTTAAACACAGCAAAAACCAGACCTGTTATACCATAAAGGATTATTATCGTAGGAATTACTCTCTCTAATTTGACCATTTTTCTCGTGAACAATTAAATCAGAATTTTGGTTTATAGAATTTGTTCTGGCATAAGCTTCAGCCTGAGTATTAGTGTCTTTAGTGGCTTTTCTATTGCCAACACTTTTTACATTCAAACCACTAGTTTTTTGAACAAAATAGATAGAAAATTACGTTAGATGGGAGTGTGCTTTTTGTATTACTTATTGGTTTATTAAAGAGGTGAATGTTAAATGTTAGTTCATGAAGGTGCTAATGAAGAAGCAATGTTAAAATTGATTGATACATTCTTCGAGACTTTTATAGATGCAATAAACAACATAGTAAATGATATGAGAAGTCTTGATTTAAAATATGACAATACATATGGATATATAGTTTTATCACTAAGAGGTATTTTGGTTCAATTAGACGGAATGAAAACACTGTTTGCAAAACAAAATTCAGAAGCTTCACAGATATTATTGCGCGGTATTTTTGAAGCATCTTTGCAGTTAATTTATTTTATTGAAGAGCCGAGTCTGCTTAATGAAAATAATGCTATATATCGCTTATGTTATGCTAGGGACTTTGAAAAACAATTAAAAAAAATGAAGGAGTATAGTAGGGAAAATCTTTTTAGTGAGCATAAAGAAAAACAAATTTTGTCAATACGAGAAAAACATAAATATCTTTATGAGCAATTGGCAAGAGAATCGAAAAATTTTAAAAAGGGTAAGTCATGGTACAGTGTATCTGGAGAATTACACAGTAAAAGAATAGGTAATGTTAAGGAGCTTAGCGAATATCTTAAATTAATGGATGGTCAATCGTATGTGATGTTTTATGATTTAATATATAGTAGTACATCATCATATACTCATGGACAAAAAATGGCAGATGTTGTATATAATACTGACGAACAATTCAATTTTTTACCAATACATTATCTTGAATCCTCTAGTGTGTATATAATAGGGCTTTGGAAGATAATAGAAGATTTATTATTGAGAATATTACCGTTTCTTTCTAATCATGGTGTGGTTTTGTCGAATTTAGATGGTGATAAATTAAATTGTCAAAAGGCATTGGTTGAAGAAATAAGAAGATGTGATTCCACATTGAGTGAGATGCCATTATTTTATTAAGATTAATATGCTATACACGCATTAGGATAACGTATAATAAGTTGAGCAAATTCAATTCAATATGAAAAAATCAGGACCGCTTCTGCGGTCCTGGTCAAAATCTTCATTTCTTGAAATTTAAGCTACATTTAGCTGGTGTATTTTTTGTAGTAGCAAATCGACATTGTCCTTTTGTGACAGGCCTGTTTTTTAGGTAGCTGAAGCCTATTGCTCCTTAGCTAACAGATCCTTGAAGTACTAGTGTTCTTCGGGTGGAGTTTTTAAAATATCCATGGTTTAGTCAATGGAGACATTCAGTGTAGACATAAGATTTTTGATGCTTTCAGCCTTGCCTTCAGCTTTGCCATCATTAATTCCAGCTTCATAAATTTGCTTGCTGAAAATATCCATAGTTGCGAGTCCCTTCTTTTGATGGTACGGTAGGTACTGTGTTGTTGAAACTATACTGGCACGCTATTGTAATAAAGTTCGTCAGGACAAATATCCTGACCTTCAGGCCAGATGACAGTAAATCCGTCTGCCTTTGCTAAAGAAAAATAAGAAAAATTCTTAAGCTGGCTATACCACGAACCTTTGATATAAGGCTTTACGTCGAATATTTTAGTTTCACCATTATCAAAAATAACCTTTAGAGTATAATCCTTTTGTACAGTTACGCTGATAGCGGTTGGTCTAAGCATAATTTTCACCTCTAATAATGGTTAACGTAATGGTTCGATTTTAAAATAGCCGTCACCGGCAGATAACAAAATCCAATTTGCGTTTAACTCATCTTCGTGCAAAGCAGTCCAGGCAGTTAAAAGCTTTAATTGCTTGCTGGGGAAAGAACCTTCTAAAATTTTTCTGGTAAAGTCCATAACTACTTCATGCTCATTGTAGACAGCATGTAAATGTGGTATGTTATGTTTTCCGTCTTTTTCACTTTACATACGAATAATAATACTATAAAATATTGAAATAGCCGGCATACTGTTTTCTTTCCTTTAATTATAATATTTGCTCCTACAAAATACAACATAAGCTGCCAAACAAAAAAGCAGTACACATAGCATCCGAAAGTTCGGATACCATAGGTACTGCTAAATTACTAACGACGTGAGCCGGTAGGTCCTGCTTATTTTGTTGTGAATGGGAAGCTAAGCTAAGTATATAGAAAAGGGCATACAAAGTCAAGAGAAAATTCTGAAAATAACAAAAATAAATCGGCTATACAATTGCTACTGTAGATGTCGGTGCTTTTTGCTACTACCAATATTTTCCTGTAATTTCTGTAACCTACTTTACAAAATCTGCGCTATATACTTTTCTTACGAGAAAACTGCAACTTTTTATTGACAGTTACAAAGAATTACTGTATTATCATGCACATAACTTAATAACGGGCGATGAAGAGAAGAGTAAATGTACGAGCCTGGCAAAGAGAGCCTTCGTGACGGTGCAAGAGGGAGCAGGTGGTGACATTGAAGATGGTCTTGGAGCCGATGGGCTGAGATGCTTGCATTTAGGCCGTCCGGGTGCACCCGTTACAGTGCTGGAGTATT